>Ga0100403_1001270_pt1 | contig 23161 bp, 22 predicted proteins | sample CryGeymet201501t_FD_83663 | JGI IMG/M metagenome (GOLD analysis project Ga0100403, IMG submission 83663) | Groundwater microbial communities from Crystal Geyser aquifers in Utah, USA - Crystal Geyser metaG 2015-01t | ecosystem: Environmental > Aquatic > Deep subsurface > Groundwater | place... | reverse complement strand
GATCGCGTAGTTTGTGTTGGTCCAATTCGAGCTGATCGCTCCCATCGGGGAGATTTCGCTGAGTGCTGGAATTTCAAGGATCGCCGAAATGCCAGTTGTGCTCGGTATAGTGCTGGTCATTTTTGATTTTGCGGCGGTCAGTGCGCTGCCGACGACAGAAGTTGTTGTTGATGCAGCAGGGGTGCTGTCATTGCTGCCGCATCCAGCTAGAATCCATGTGCTTGCCGTAAAGCAAACCACAATGAGTGAGTTTCGTTTCATTTTTCCTCCGGGGATGAATTGGTTGAGAACAGTCTATGGGTCGAATCTGACTTCGAGGAGATTTATTGAGTGAGGTGCATGAAAACTTGGCTATAATCTAGAGAGGCTAGACGTAGAGCGGGTGAGCCCTATCAAGGGAGCAGCGAAATCAAACTAAAGAGTTCTCAAGAGTGATGGTCTTAAGTTCGGTCAGACCAAAGAGCCATCTGGCTCTTTGGTGAGAGGGCGCTCAAACCTATGAAAAAGAAACTCCCACATAGACCACTTGGCCTTGAGTTGAGTCGGACCTTCCGATGATCGAGGTGAGATCATTGTAAATGGCTAGATAGACGGGGTTTGATGAACCCCCATCCTCTCGAACCTCATTAATGGGAGTGCCTTCTTGAGGAAAGAAGGGGCCCAGGGTTTGTTCGCCGGTCGAAGTCTCGCAAGTCAACCCAAAGGTTTTTGTTGCAGCGACGGCTCCAAGCCCAGTCAGGCCCAATTGAAAGAACTTTCGACGTGAAACGGATTTTTTGATCATACCTCCTAGATAGGTTGCTTCCCTCACACTTTGTGAAGGGCTCGACGATCAATCACAAGAAGAGAATTTATAAAGTGATTCTACAGATGATTATGAATCGATTTCGTTATGCGTAGACCTCTCATCGAGGCCAAGGAGGATCTTGCACTCGTCCATGAGGATCTCAATTTTCTGAACCGCCTGCTGAAGCTGGAGGAGCTCGTCTTCATTCAACTCTCGTTCAATGGCGGCAACAACCATCGGATGCTTTTTAAGCCATTGACCTTGCCTAGAAGCGTACTTTTCGGGAATGCCCGAGTTCAGTGCCGCCAGTCGAGCGTTGCTGTGATCCAAATAATCGGCAATAAATCTCAACGTTTCCAGTGTGAGAAGATGGCGGTGAGCGACAAGTCTCGAAGAAAATCCCATTTGTCGAATTCGAATTGGAGACCCCCTTTATATTGTGGCGAAATCAAAAATCAAGCAGGCCATGAGTCTGTCCTTAAAGCTTTATGTGGTCGCTCGTCCCAGGGCTTCAGAGATAGTTTTGAGAACAGTTTCCTCGACTTCTTTAATATTTAAATCGGCAACAACCGCAGCTCTGCTGATGCGATAGATCTCCTCGGAAATCATGGGCGAGTTGGAATACCCCTTCAGTCTCTTTTGTGTGAGCTGCATGGCCTTCTCAAAATTCTCCTCAAAGAGCGAGACCATGTCTTTAAAGGCATGTCTGACAGGAGTCAGGTCCTCAGGAGCGATTTGAGTTGCAAAAGGCGACTCAACAAAAACGCGTTTAAATTTTTCAAATTCAATGCCGGCGACGCCCTCATCCGAACTGGCGACCCAAACATAGGCGCTCACGAGGGTGGCCATGAGGTCTTCGGCTTCAACTGAATTCATAGATCTCCCTCCAATTTCTGGAGAATAGCGAGTTTTCCTTAGGCTGACAGTCTATTCTACTTGAAATTGATTCGCAAATGGTTCCAATTCAAAGGAGATTAGACCATATTGTGCACTTCAATCCATTTTCTTGCGGTGAGGCCTTCAGGCGGTGTTGAATTGACTCTTTCCATTCTTTATCGAGATCAAAACCTGATTGTGATCAATAAGCCGGCAGGTCTTTTTGTTCACCGGACGGCGTTGGATCGATCGGCCAGTGTGTTTGCGCTTCAGACTCTTCGAGATCAAATTGGAGAGAAGGTCTATCCTGTGCACCGGTTAGATCGCGCCACGTCGGGGGCTTTGATTTTCGCTCTCTCTAAGGAGGGTGCTCGGGAAATGTCGTCCCTCTTCTCCAGCGCGGGTGTCTTAAAGACCTACTTGGCCATTGTGAGGGGTGGTCCAATCGAAAGCCAAGCATTAAGTCACCCCTTGCGAGAAATCTTAGACAAAAAAACGGATCGCCTGGCGAGAAGAGACAAAGAACCCCAAGAGGCGATCACAGAATTTGAGACTTTAGACACCGTCGAGCTTCCTGTTCAGGTCGACAAGTATCCAACCAGTCGCTACTCCTTGATTCAGGCTCGGCCCAAGACGGGTCGAAAACACCAAATTCGCAGACACCTTCATCATCTTGGGCACCCAATCATCGGTGACACCACCTATGGAAAGAGCAAGCACAATCACTTTTTCGAATCCACTTTTAAAGTCAAGAGGCTCTTTCTCGCTTGTATCGAAGTTGAGTTCGATGATCCTTTTTCAGATCAACGAATCTGTGTCAAAGCCCCTCTTGATCCAAGCTATCTTGAAGTTTTAAAGAGATTGAACTGGGAGAAGAGTCTTGAAGCCTAATCCATCGATTCAAGTCAAAGGGCAGAGAAAAACCCAAGATCCTTGCGAGGGTTGTTTCCTTCATAAAAGTCGATGCATTTGCCATCTCATTCCTGAGTTGAATTTGAGGACGCGATTGATTTTGGTCATTCACGCCAAAGAGTTGAAGCGAACAACAAACACAGGTAGGTTGGCCACTCTCGCTCTTAAGAACTCGAGGCTTTGCGTTCGGGGGAGGCTAGGCGAGGATTTGGATCTGAGCGATCAGTTGGACCCAGGTTATGAGTCCTTTTTGCTTTATCCAAGCGACGACGCTTTAGAACTTTCCGGCCTTTCGAAAAAGCGCAAGTTGCCGGCCCAATTGATTGTCCCTGATGGCAACTGGCGGCAGGCCACGAAGGTTGGCTTGCGGCACAAGGAGTTGAGTCACTTGCAAAGAGTGAAAATCTCCCCGCCCCCCAATTCCTTCGAAGCAAGAAGCTACCTGAGAAAGGAGCACTTTGAGGGAGGAATGTCGACCCTGGAGGCGATTGCCTTTGCTTTAGGCCACTTTGAGGGTCCTGATGTTCAAGAAAGCCTTCTAAAACTTTTTAGTGCAAAGCTCAATGCGACACTAGATGGTCGCCAGCCAAAGTGAATTGGACTCTCTTCTTTTTGTCAGTCAGAGAAGAATTCCTTATAGAAAAAGGTCCAGAGGAGTTTAGTCCTGATTCTTTCATCTGAGAGTTGGAAATGTTTCGTCAAAGTTGCAGAGTCGACCTAAAGGTGAAAGAATTTTTGAGAACGTCTTCGTTTTTCGATCAACGATTTCAATGTTAGGAATCATCAGAATGAATCTTAAATTTTCAAGCCTGATCTTTGTCCTGCTCGTGAGCAGCAATGCTTTTGGAAACACAGAGAAGAAGCTTTCGTTTGATGCGAGACTTTTAGGTCACGTTGGATATGGTTCAGCAAAGTTTGACGCCAATGACTCAGACCCACCTGAAACCTCTCAAACCGGGGGACGAATCATGTTGGGGGGGCTTTGGAACAACGAGGCTTCGGTCGGATTAGCGGCGAGCTATTCAGATATCCAGCAGAGAACCGCGTATGACGCAAGTGTCGGAAACCGAAGTGGAATAAAGCTGGCTCCAATTCAACTCTGGGTGGGCGGAGAGATCACTCCTGACTTCTTTTTTACTGCGACCTACGACATTATGAGCACTTATAAGTTTTCAAAAAAATCAACCGGAGATGAGGTCGTGTTGTCTGCTCCAGTCGCCTACAGCGGAGCCATCTCCTACCGTATCAATGAATTGTGGTTTGCTAGTATTTGCTACGAATCGGCAACCTTTACTGAGAGTAAGATTGGCACAGGGTCCACGGGCGTACTCATCACAAAATTCAATATCACTCATTACGGTCTTGAGTTTGGAATCAGGCTATAGGGGAATCAGAGATGCAGTTGAAAAAATGGATGATTTTATTTGCCAGTTTGCTTTTCGTCAGTGGTTGTGGAGTGACGGAAGGGGACCCTCCGATCAGTCGACTTGGAGTTCTCTCCAGTGAGCCTTGTGCGGCTGGGGAGTCTATGCTTTCTTTAGGGACGGTCTCGTCCCCGTTGGGTCAGTTGAATCTTTCTTCGAGCTCCCACCGCGCGGCGCAGCTCTTTACAGTCCTTTGCACGGGCATAGCCACTCCTGGAATTTATTTAAATCTTCAGTCTTATGGATCTTCCCAAGTGGTCTATTTCGATCTCTACCGAGGGGGATCGATTCCTGGAACTGGTTTTTTTATACGATCCGACAGTTTTACAGTTGGAACCACCCCTGCCGAGTACATTGTATTTAGTGGTGATGAGATCGAGCTTGAGGGGGGCACCTTCTACTGGATCGTCATTCGAGGGTCGTCTTCAAATCTAAGAATTGGACACACTGGGGATCCAGCCACTTCATCTCTAGTTTCTGCTTATCTTTCCATGTCGGGCCTCAACTATGAGGAGCAGAACTTCGACTTGGTCACAAGGATCAACGCGCAATAAGAGGAGCTTGTTTTTGGATTGGAAGATCGGATTTTCATCTTCCTCAAAGGCTCCCCTTTTTATTCCGTCTTTATGGTTTGGATTGGACTTCCCAAAACTCCCCATCATCATCTCCACTAAAACGGGTGACTTGAAAGTTCTCGACGGGACTGCCGAGCTCCATCCCACTTCCGAGCAAATAGTTCTGTAAAAAATCAGTCCTTACTTCTCTTGAGTTTGTTCCAGGTTCGGGCATCTCAAATTGCGCAAAGAATGGAAATTCAATTCGAATCATCATTGAGGGTGTCCTTTCCTAAACATGACGCTTAAATTCTATCGGTCAAACAAAGTGAATGTCAAAAGGAGGAGCTTATCGACACCATCTCCCCAAAAGCATTCGCCATTGATCAAAGAACCATCCCATGTCCTTCAATCCCGCAAAAGAATTGTTGTCTCCAGTGAATAGCAGTAGAATGCTCCTTCCGGATTCGATAAGATGCTTTCGAGGAGACATAGATGCGACTTTTGACCTCCAAGGAATGTCAGAAATTAGATCAGACAACAAGATCCAGCCTAGAAATGAGCGATGAGGTGCTGATGGAGAGCGTTGGCAGTCAGTGTGCTTTGCTCATCTTCGAGGAGGCGCGAAGAAGAAAGGCTCGAGAGATCTTCATTTTATGTGGCCCGGGAAACAATGGAGGGGATGGGCTGGTTGTGGCGAGACAGCTGATGGCCATGGGATTGAGACCAAGAGTGTTTATAAGCGAGGGGAGCTCGTCCAAGTTGTTAAAGCTTCAGGCTTTGCGACTAGAAAAAATAGGATTGAATTTAGAGAGTTTTTCAGATTTGGAGTCGACCTCCTCAGAAAGTGGCGAGCGAATCTATGTGGATGCTCTTTTCGGAGTGGGGATTTCGAGAATATTGGAGGCTTCTTTGGTCCGGGTGATTGATTTCATCAATGGTCAAAAAGGTTTCAAGATCAGTATTGATTCTCCCACGGGTTTGAATCTAGACACTGGAGGAGACTGGGGGAGAGTGATGAAGGCGGACCTCACACTCACCGTTGGAGCGCCGAAGCCGGGATTTTTTACGGCTCAGGGGCCTCTTCATGTAGGGCGAATCAAAGTGATCTTCTCGAGCTTTCTTTCCACTCTTTTTCCAGACTCAAGCGAGAAGTATTTTGTTTGCACTCAAAAAGAGGTCCTGTCCCATCTTCCTAAAAGAAGTCTAAGAGCTCATAAGGGCTCCGTCGGAAAGGTTCACCTCGTGGTTGGATCGGAAGAGTATTTGGGAGCTGCGAAGTTGTGCGCCATGGGAGCCCTTGCAAGTGGAGCCAGCTTTGTTTTGCTTTACGGACCATCCTCACTGAAGCCACTGATAAAAGATTTGCCAGAGGTGATTTTAAAGACACGGGTGGATTCTCTTTTTGATTCTCTCAAAGAGGAGGACTGTGTGGTGATTGGCTCCGGGGGCACCGATCAAAATTTGCTTTCTAAGACGATTCGAGAGCTAAAGAAACGCAAGCACCCAAAGGTTTTATTGGACGCCATGGCTTTTGAGGCCATGATTCTTCTTCAAGAAAAGGCGCTCGAAGAATGGGTATGGACACCTCATCCAGGGGAGATGTCCAGACTTTTGAGTCAGGAAACTTCTGAAGTCGAATCCGACCGATTTGGGTCACTTAGGAAGGCTCAAAACAGATGGGGTGGGCAGTTTTTGCTGAAGGGGTATCAGCCTATTTTTAAAAATCGAGAAGGAGACTTTCTTTGTCTTCCCTATGGAGACCACCGTCTCGGAAAGGCGGGGACGGGGGACGTGTTGGGAGGACTGATTGGAGGCCTTCTTGCTCAAAATCTTGGGTCTCAATGGTCCGTCGCGCTGGGAGTCTATTTGCACGCAAAAAGTGCGGAGAAAGTGACCGAGGGAAGAAACTCTTTGTCTCTGCTCACTTCAGAACTTCCACGAGCGATAGGCCAACTCATGAAAGAGACCTAAGTTTCAAAAAGGGTTCCATTTTTAGTGTCAATGGGAATTAGAGAAGTTGGATTCTTTTTGGAATCTCGAAGCGGGCAACATCGATTGAGACCCGCCCCAAGTAGGTGATGATAACATTAGTTTTCTTTTGGCTGTTGGAACACCACTTCCCCATTGATCTTGATGGTGACTTTGGTTTCTTGATCGGAAACGAGATCAGTTCTTTCATAAACCACTGGATTTTGCGCGCCCGGGTTGAGCGATCCATAAAAGACAAGGACCGTCTTCGTCGTCGAATTGGGAAGAGCTCCGCGATCATCTCTTTTTTCAGCTGTTGAAGTTCGTGTTTGGCCCAATTCGAGTGAGGTTTTCACGCCGTCCTTTGTTTCTAAACTGACTTTTAAGGTGGACTCTGATTGAGAGGAACTTCTTTGGCTTTCGTCTTTTGGGTTAACCATTTGGGTGTTGGCTAGACTTTTTTGCGAAGTGGTCATTGAAACAAAGTCTTTATCTTTGAGGTTGAGATTTGAAGGATTTAGATTCAGTCCTTTGTCGGAGGTGAAAGATTGGTTTTTTGATCCATCGATCATCGAAGATGCAGAACTTTCCGAGCCGCTGAAATCCGCTGAGCATGGAGTTGCAGCATCCTTGCTCTCGACCCAAATATTCTTAGCGACAATGTCAGCCTGCGGATCACGGATGGTTCTAGAGCGCACAGCGCATTTAGATAGAGAGGCCCGGATTTCTCTCTGGTAGGTGCCGAAATCTGATTTTTGAAGTCCGCCCCCGGTGGATTGGAAGCCATGCCTTTCGATATCGGAAAGGGCTTGGTTAAAAATCTGAGAAGAGATGTCCGTTTCTTGAAAGAGAGCGGAAGTTTGCTCCATGGAGGTGGTGAAGTCGGACTTATCCTGCTCCGAGAGGCTTTTGAAAAAGCTTGGTATCTTAATACCACCGACGTCTTGGTTTGATGAGTCGGAGGCGCCGGAGCAGGCTGTTAATAAAAGTATCGAGAGCAGAGTTGAAGTCGTAGCAAATCGGGTCTTGCGCATGAGATCACCTTCTTTGGTATATGGGTTTGGTTCGATCGAGTTCTTCTGGAATAGCACAGGAATTCATGAGTCAGCCAGATTTTGCTTAAAAAATGTTCGCTCCTATTCGGTTCTTGGCGCAGGGAATTATAGGTGGACGGCCCCTCGTTTTAGCGCTCTAAATGGCGCCAATTCTTAAGAAAGCAATTGTATTTACTCAGCTTTAGACTGCAAACAATAAATGAACTTAAAGGAGCAACGATATGAAACTGTCCCTTCTGATGGCATTAGGATTTTTCTTAGTGACTCAATCCGCATTTGCAACAAGAGCCAGACTTCAAGCCTTGGGGCAAAACAAAAATGGTTCGCTATTTATTAGCGATGATAGAAATATTTTTTTAAACCCAGCCCATGTCACGACCGTTCAAAATAAAATCAATTTAGAAGCGGGTAAGACGGATCAGTCGGCCACTTCAGCGACCAATCCAAAGGCCGAAGGTGGTCTGGTCTATCGCATGAACGATTTTTCCATCGCTGCCCAGCTGGGTCGTGTTGGCGATGCAACTGCCCGAATCAGCTCTCAGACTTCTTTGTCTGGGACCACTTTTTACGATCCTCAAAATTCCGTCGAGTTGATTCTTGGGGGTGGAGGGAAGGGTCTTGCTTGGGGAGGTTCGCTTCACTATGCAAATTCCGAGTCTGAAATTGGTGCAACGACCGACTACCCAGATAGCAAAGCAAAGGTCTTGACGGCTCGAGGCGGTGTGGTGACTGACAAGTTCCAAGCCTACGGAAGTTGGGATGTGAATCACGAGTCATCGACAAGAACCTCTGCCATTTCTCAAAGAGAATTTGACGGAAACCTGAGCTTAGAGGCGGGTGGGTCTTATAATATGAGTGAGACCGCAAAGCTTGGCGGATACATCCTCAACACCGGAAATGATTTCAACGATGGAGGAACAAGCAAGGGAGATTACAAGTTGATGAAAGTGAACGGAACTTATTTTCACAACTTTAAAAAAGAAGAGGGTTTGATGATTTTTGGAATGGCTGGGTTGACTTACAGCAAAGGCGTTTCTGATTATGAGGCCGCTGGACAGAAGGACGACGAATCCATCTCTTGGGCTCTTCCTATTGGGCTCGGGCTGGAGTCTCAGCTCACCTCTTGGTTTGCCATTCGGGGATCTGTCACGCAAACCGTTCTCGTTGATAAGACAGAGCGAAAAAACACGGCTTCTAACTCCATGAAAATTGGAGAGGACGACACCGTCGTGACCTTAGGCTCCTCCTTCAATTACAAAGACTTTGTCTTAGATGCCACCCTAGCTGGATCCGGTGGTACTGGAACCGCTCAAATTGACGGTAACACCTTGATGGCCAACGTAGGATTAACCTACGCTTTCTAAATAAAGCTCTAATGGGGTCCTCGAATGGGGGACCTCAATGGGCAGATCTAGTCAGAAATCATCTTTCAGAGAGAATCTTCTTTTTAATGCTCGATCCTCTCCTCAGTCGAATAATACCAATTCCAAAAAATAATCTTCTTTTTCTCTTCTGCTTTTTGAGCTCTCAGGCTCCATGCCTTCACCCTCATTTTAAGGCCTGAAGGCCTTAAAAGCGCGTCACGCTTGAGGGAGGAAGCTCAAAAAGCAGAAGAGAAAAAGAAGATTATTTTTTGGAATTGGTATGAATAGCTTGAGGCCTCTTTTCAAATGGCCCTATTCAAAGTAGTGTGGGTCATGAGACAAAATCAATCCTTCCTCGTTCCACTATTTATCGGAATCAATATTTTGGTGTTTTTTTTGTGGGGCTCCTATTCAAGACTGTTCATGTTGAACAATTTTGCAGTGAGCTGGGACCTTGTGGCTGAAGGCCGATATTGGGTCCTTCTCACTTCTGTTTTTTCTCACAATATGTGGCTTCATCTTCTCATTAATATGTTTGTTTTGCATAGCTTCGGGCGTTTGTTGGAAATGTTGCTGGGGATGAAGAGGTTTTTTATTTTCTACATTCTCGCTGGGATTTTGGGATCTTTAAGTCATGCGGTTTTGTCGAAGTTTTATATCCATCAGCCCGATCAGTTGGCGGTGGGGGCTTCGGGAGCCATCGCCGGATTGATTTTGCTTTTCTCGTTGATGTTTCCTAAGGAAAAGATTCTGATTTTCGGAATTCTTCCCGTACCGGCTCTCTTTGGAGCTCTTGGTTTTATCGGTTTTGACCTGTGGGGGCTCGTGCAGCAGTCCCAAGGTGGTGGGCTTCCTATCGGACATGGAGCTCATTTAGGGGGAGCCTTGGCGGGAATTTTTGCCTACTTCTACTTTGGCCGGCGGTTTAAACCTAAATTTTACTGAAACTTTTTCAGTGTCCGTAAAATCACCTAGGATTTCTTGTTAAGTTCCTCCAGTGTTCTGAGGTTCGTCATTTTTTGGAGGTTCACAATGAAATTCACTCTATCGGCCCTTTTAACTTTGTTTTCGACTTACAGTTTCGCAGATTCCCAGATCGAGTTCAGCGCATTTATTCAGGAAGGTTGCCTGAAGCCGGTGGAGTCCTTGGCTCGAGAGTATTTAAAAGAGCATGAAGATGAGGTTAATCAGAAGCTTTCGAGAAGATCTTTTATGCCTTTCAAAATAGATTTGGGTTCGATCAGTGTGTGTGGAGTTCATAGCTTAGAGCCTGGCAGCTTTGATGTTCTCAGAGAAACCCGTATCTGTGGACTGGCCTTTGCCTCTAAGGATTCAAAGCAACTCCTTTCCAGCGACCCTCGGGTGATTCTGTTTGCCGAAGTCGTCCTTCTGACTCGTGGAGATCTCTACTGTACGAATGAAGAAGTGATTGAGCTTCAATCGGTCAAATTGAGCGGCAAACCTGTTCAAAATTTTTAGAGGCCTTGTTGAAGGGGTTGACGGTTCATGAAGTTCTTTCAGGATTATGGTTCGGCTCTCTCTCTATAGACTCCTTGAGGAGCTTAGCATTGGCTTTGGACGGGTTGGCTCTTTTCTTGAAGTGTTTTGAGTCTTAGGTAAAGGAAGGCTCTCTTTTGATGATTCGTTATTTCTTCTCTTTTTTTAGTGTTCTTATCCTCCTGTACTTGAGTTCAGTGAGGGCCTGGGGTGCCGGGACCTGCCACCTTCAACTGGTTCACTCCTCTGAAGAGGTCTCACTGGGGGTGCGTAAAACGTCTGTTCCTGAAAGCCTTCGTGCTCTGTATTTTTTGAGGAATTTAAAAAGACTCGGCTTTGAGGCAGAAAGCACAAATGCCGATGGCGTCAGAGAAGAGCTCGAGGCTCAGTCAGATCAAAATCTAAAAAGCTACATTCAAAACTTCAATCAATGGCTTCTTGGTCGAGGAATTCTCGAGCGTCGGCGCCCTGAAGATCGTGGTGAGTTTAGGTTTTGGAAAGAGCGATTCTCGCCACCGGGAGGGATTCCTGCAAAAAACCTCAGTATGGATTCTGAGGTTTTGAATCGAGTGAGCGCCAGCGATCAAATCTCTTTTTGGTCTAGCTTTGCTGGTGGGCTAGACGGGGTCGCCTTCAATCTGGAGGAGATGGACTCCTCGCCAGAGAAGCTAGTGCAATCCAGTCAATCGAATGGAACCGCTCGAATCGCACTGCGAGCAGACCTTTCTAAGAGGTGGATGTTTGTTCTTCCCGGTCCTGGCGAATCCTTTGGAACTCAAACTTTAGCAGGCCTGAATTCCTATTTAGGCTTTTTAACAGTCTTTGCTCCTCGAGACTTTAAGGCTTTGATGAATCATTTAAGGTTCTATTTGTCGGAGAAGGCTTCTCCTGGCCAGCTGATGCCCAAATCCTTTTCGGATCAGTTTCTTTTGATCGCCAAAACCGAGCAGGGACAAAAGCGCCTTCACTTGGCTTTGAGAAGTCTGTTTCGAGGTCAGGTGTTGACGATTGAGGATGGTGAGCGCCTTCTGAGGTACGTGAGGTCTCAGCTCACTCACCTGACGCTTGGAGAGGGCTTTTCAAATGCCTCTTATGCTCACTTAAATAATTTGGTGGCCTATGTGAGTGGCCCCGTCTTGTCACTAGATTTTGTCATGTTTGAACGCCCTTTTGTTCCTCCATCGATCAGCTCCACCAGTCGCCTTGGTGAAGTTCGTCGGCCTCCTGGCTTAGAAGGGGATAAGCCTCCAGCCCAACCCGAGTTCCGCTAGAAGCTTCTCAATTTAAAAATAGCGTGGAGCGTTGATTGTTGCTCCGCGAGACCCTTGGGCTTTATACACTTTGTCAAAGTCAAAAAGATGAGCGAAGTCCGATCATTATGGTTCTCCATAGGGATTTCGTTTCCAAACATTTAAGGAGAAGTTCAACATGACCGCAGATTTTCTTTTGGCTCCAGTGATTGCTGGTGGAGTGGGGTTGGTTTTCGCATTGATTCTCTATTTTAGAGTGAAAGCCCAAGAAACCGGCAATGAAGCCATGAACCGCATTTCCAAGTATGTGCGAGATGGGTCGATGGCCTTTTTGTCAAGGGAGTACAAAGTCTTAGCGATATACGCTCTAGCGGTGTCTGTGGCTCTCGGTCTTTCTCCTTTAGGTTGGTTGGCTTCGGGAACATTTGCTCTTGGGGCTTTCTTAAGCTTACTCGCTGGATTTTTTGGGATGAAAGCGGCCACTTATGCCAACGTTCGCACCGCTCAAGCAGCGAGAACAGGCTCCAAATCGAAAGCTCTTCTTGTCGCCTTAGATGGTGGAGCGGTCATGGGACTTTGTGTGGCCGGACTCGGATTGGTCGGCCTTGGTGCATTGGCTTACATCTACTGGGGTCAAGACTCTTTAGCTGTTGTTCTTCACTCTTTTGCCGTGGGAGCTTCCTCTATCGCTCTCTTTGCTCGAATCGGTGGCGGGATTTACACCAAAGCCGCTGACGTGGGTGCGGACATTGCCGGAAAAGTCATTGAAGGCATTCCTGAAGACGATCCAAGAAACCCTGGTGTGATTGCTGATAACGTTGGAGACAACGTCGGCGATGTGGCTGGAATGGGTGCAGACATTTATGAATCTATGATTGCGGCCATTGTTGCCGCGATGGCGATTGCGCTGACAATCGACACCAACGAAATCTCTAACTTGGTGGTTGTTGGAGTTGATATTCGACTGACAGCCCTTCTTCTTCCTCTAGTGCTTTCGGCCTTGGGGATTGTCATTTCGATGATTACCATTGCTGTGACCAGAATGCTTTCAAACTCTGCTCCAGCCATGGTTTTGCGGTTGGCTCTTTTGATTCCACCTATTCTTTTGACCTTGGCTTCCGCGGTGTTGATGCCGATGTGGGGAGTGACTCAAGCGGTGACTCAAGCCTTAGCCGCTGGAGCCATTGGTGGAGCGCTTATCGGATTGATCACAGATTACTACACCAGCTCTAAGCCGGTGCGACTTGTTGCAGAAGCATCGATCACAGGGGCCGCGACAAACATTATCAGAGGTCTTGCAGTAGGGATGGAGTCCGTCGCTGTATCTTTAGCGGTGGTGATCGGGGCGGCCTACGTGGCGGACCAAGCGCTTGGTCTTTATGGTATTGCTCTGGCAGCTGTGGGAATGCTCGCAGGAACTGCCGTCGTTATGACTGTTGATGCTTATGGTCCAATTGCGGACAATGCGGGTGGAATTTCTGAGATGTCAGGTCTTGGAAAGGAAACGCGAGACATTACAGATGAATTGGATTCCGTAGGAAACACAACAGCAGCGATTGGAAAAGGCTTTGCCATTGGGTCTGCGGTGTTGACGGTGGTGGCTTTGTTCAGCGCATTCAATATGGAAGTCAATCACGTTCGCGAGCTTGCCGGGATGACTCCAATCTCCTTGAGTCTAACTTCGTCAGGAGTTCTTATTGGAATTTTGATTGGGTCAGTGTTGCCCTTCTTGGTGGCTGCGACCACGATGACAGCTGTTGGGCGAGCCGCTCAAAGCATCGTTGTTGAGATTGGAAGACAGTTCAAGGAGATCAAGGGTCTTCTTGAAGGAACTGCAGATCCGGATTCAGCAAAGATCGTGGATATCACAACAAAAGCCGCTCTTTATGAAATGATTATTCCTGGGCTCATTGCCGTGTTGGCTCCAGTTGCTGTTGGATTTATCCTAGGGCCTGTGGCTTTGGCCGGAATGCTTGCCGGATCTCTTGCGGTAGGTGCGACAATGGCTTTGTTTATGGCCAACGCGGGTGGCGCTTGGGACAATGCGAAGAAGTACATTGAAAAAGGCAAACTGGAAGGTCACCCGAAGGGATCAGAGGCTCACAAAGGTGCTGTTGTGGGTGACACGGTTGGTGATCCGTTCAAAGACACTTCTGGCCCTGGAGTTTCTATTCTCATCAAAGTGATGAGTGTGGTGTCTCTAGCGATTGCATCTATGATTGCAACAATCGGCTAAGAAATCATCTCTTCTATCATAAGAACTAAAAAAGGAGCCCATGGGCTCCTTTTTTTTGGTCTTGAAGTCCATCTCGCGTTATTGGGCCCCCATTTCAAGCAAAGAGCCGCTAGGTGGGTGGGAGCCTACCGCGTTAAGCTTTTGCTTTGGCTTTCACATTTTAGAGATCCGAGGCTAAATTAGAGTTTCATTTCGTATTCAAGAAGGGATCATCAATGAACGTCTTTGAAACTTTGTCAGAAATCCAAGTGGATGGAAAAACCTATAAGTATCACTCCTTGCCAGCTCTCGCCCAGAAGTTGGGTGTGGACTTGAGTCAAATGCCCTACTCCCACCGAGTGCTCCTAGAGAACTTACTTCGTTTTGAAGATGGAGAAGTGGTCACCAAAGAAGATATCGAAGCCTTTATCAATCAAAATCCAAACGAAGAGTCGGAGTACGAAATTCAGTTCACGCCGTCTCGGGTGCTTTTACAAGATTTTACAGGCGTCCCCGTTGTTGCCGATTTGGCGAGCATGAGAGAAGCCATGGTCGAAAAAGGGGGCGATGCCCAGAAGATCAATCCCCTTCAGCCAGTGGATCTTGTGATCGATCACTCGGTTCAGGTGGATCATTTTGGAAGGTCTACGGCGGCGGACGAAAACGTGAAGCTCGAGTTCTCAAGAAACAATGAACGCTATGAGTTTTTAAAGTGGGGTCAGAAGGCTTTTAAAAATTTCCAGGTGGTTCCTCCAGCAACAGGAATTTGTCACCAGGTGAATTTGGAATTTCTGGCCCATGTCGCAATGACCGGGAAAAAAGACGGCGTGGATTTTATTTATCCTGACACCGTGGTTGGAACAGATTCCCACACCCCAATGATCAATGCACTAGGTGTAGTGGGTTGGGGAGTCGGCGGCATTGAAGCCGAAGCGGCTATGCTCGGTCAGCCCATCACTATGCTTATTCCGCAAGTGATTGGTTTTGAAGTGACGGGGAAGCTTCCTCCAGGTGCAACCGCAACAGACTTGGTTTTAACCGTCACTCAAATGTTGAGAAAGCGTGGCGTGGTTGGAAAGTTTGTGGAGTACTTTGGCGAAGGCGTTAAGAATCTGACAGTGGCCGATCGAGCCACTCTTGGAAACATGTCTCCCGAATACGGAGCGACCATCGGGATCTTTCCTGTGGATGAAAAGACCATTGAATATCTAAAACTGACAGGAAGACATGAAAGAGCAGCTCGAACAGAGGCTTATTACAAAGCGCAAGGAATGTTTGGAGCTTCCACAGGGTCGAAGTTTACCGACACCTTGAAGTTGGATCTTTCAACTGTGGTGCCCTCTCTTGCGGGCCCATCAAAGCCCCATGATCGATCGCCTTTGGATAAGGTGAGGTATTCGTTTAGAAACTTTGTCAAAAGCCGTTTTGAGGCGGAGCTAAAAAGCCAAGATCCAAAACGGGTCGAAGAGTGGGTGGCCGACGGCGGTGCTCTCAAGACAAAGCAAATTGAATTGGATTCCGATCATGTGGATAAGGAGCTTGGTCCTATTGGAAATTTTTATGAAGTGAACGATAACGGGGTCAGTTACAAGCTCACTCACGGATCGGTTGTGATTGCGGCGATCACTTCCTGCACAAACACCTCAAACCCAGATCTTATGGTTGGAGCCGCTTTGGTGGCAAAGAAGGCCCATGAATTGGGCTTGATGACCAAACCTTGGGTAAAGACGAGTTTCGCACCTGGCTCTCAAGTGGTTACGGATTACTTAAAGTCTGCCGGTTTAATGAAAGACCTGGAGCGCATCGGATTTGATCTGGTTGGATACGGTTGCACCACTTGTATTGGAAACTCTGGGCCTCTTCCAAGTCACATTCAAGAAGCCATTGAAAAAGGAAACTTGGCCACGTCATCTGTTCTCTCAGGGAATAGAAACTTTGAAGCAAGAATTCATCCGCAAATTTTGACCAATTACTTGGCGTCGCCTCCTCTGGTTGTGGCTTACGCTTTGGCTGGAAACATCAACATGAATTTGACAGTGGATCCGATCGGCTACAACAACGAAGGAACAGCCATATACTTGAAAGACATTTGGCCAACCAGCGAGGAGATCGCAGCCATTGTCCAGAAAAATGTCACGGACAAATCCTTCTCAAGAATCTATAATGATGTCTTTACAGGGGATGAGAACTGGAGAAACATCAAAGCTCCTGCGGGCGACACCTATGATTGGGCGGATGATTCCACTTACATCAAAAACCCACCTTTCTTTGATAAGTATTTGATCGATGAGGCTAAGGACACTGAACTCAAAGGGGCGCGAATTTTTGGTCTCTTTGGAGATTTTGTGACCACCGATCACATCTCTCCGGCGGGAAGCATTGGAAAGTCTTCCAGCGCAGGGAAATATCTGATGGAACACTCTGTGGACCAAAAAGATTTCAACTCCTTTGGGGCTCGTCGTGGAAATCATGAAGTGATGATGCGTGGTACTTTTGCCAACGTTCGAATCAAGAACAAGCTTGTCGATAAAGAGGGTGGATTCACAAAAATTTTCCCTGAAGGAAAAGAAGTCACGATGTATGAAGCTTCCGAGCACTACTTCTCAAGAAAGACGCCCCTAGTGGTCTTCGCTGGAAAAGAGTATGGAACCGGGTCTAGTCGCGATTGGGCAGCAAAGGGCACTCGTCTTTTAGGCGTTCGTGTGGTTGTGGCTCAAAGCTTTGAGCGGATTCACCGCTCCAACTTGGTTGGGATGGGCGTTGTGCCTCTTCAGTTTAAAGAAGGAGAGAGTGCGGACTCTCTTGGGCTGACCGGTGAAGAAACTATTGATGTTCTCGGCCTGGATCAAATGAAGCCTAAGAGTCCGATCAGGGTGGTGATCCATAAGAAAGATGGTTCAAAAAAAGAAATCGAGTGTGTTCTTCGAATCGACACTCCAAATGAACTCAAGTATGTGCGGGCGGGAGGAATTCTTCCTTTTGTGATGAATCGCCTTCAATAGTTTTTGTTGACCCTGGGGAGGGATCTTTGAAAGCTTTTTTTGTTTCTGGATTAGGGGTTTTACTCAGCTTGGGCTTGCTGGTTGCTTGTGGGCCGGAAGCCTCTTTAGAACAGCGCAAAGATGAGATTGCTAGAGAAGAAAAAGATCGTCAGGACAAGCTCAAGGCAGAGGCTGAGCGAGAGAAACTGGAGAGGCAAAGGGACGCTCGACTTCCAAAAATTTTGAGTTGGGAGGGCTGTTATGATGGAGTCTACTTCTACGGTGGTGAGGAAATTCAGGTTCATGTGAAGCTGGTCAAGTCCTCAGTGCCCGTTTTCCCTGGTGAAAATTTGGAGCCCGTGGCCATGCCCGTTCTTTTAGGGGGCATGAAGTCGAAAAGGGTCTCCGACGGAGCCAACGGCGCCCGCTTGGGTGAGTTCTCCGCAAATGAAGATGCTTCCTTCATTCAGTTTCAAGGGAGCAACTATTTAGAACTTGAGTATTCGGAAAAGGGGAGTCCAACGGGACTATTTCAAGGAACCATGATGTCAACCCCCGTAGACATTTCACTTTCTTTAACGGATTTTGATTTCTGTGTGAAATGGTGACTTTTCGGAAAGGTTTTATGAAAATCAGCTTAGGTTTTGGTCTTATTTTTTGTCTTGTCGCTTGGAGTGAGCTCTCTATTGCTCAGACTTTACGGCCGTCGATCGGGGCTTCCAAAACGGAGAAGGAAATGACCTCGAAGGACGTGCTTGGAGGACTGAGTCTCTCTCAGCTGATTCAAGCGGGTCTGAAATACTCGCCTGAGATTCAGAAGTCGGAAGCGTCCCTTAAAATTTCTGAAGAGGATTACTCCCAAGTGGAGTCGGCCATTTTTCCTACGGTTTTGGCAAGAGCCTCGGCGAGAAACAGAAAGCTCGCTCTCGCTAATTTTGGACAGTCCGCGGGAACTCTGAAACAGAATATTTATGACGCCACTTTAGAGGCCTCTCAGCCTCTTTATGTTGGGGGTGCCATCACTTCAGGATTGGCGGAAGCGAAGGTGGCCAAGCAAGCGGCGGAGCAGGAGCGGTTGATTCAAAAGCAGCAGTATCTTTTTGAATTGATTGGCGCGTACTACGACTATTCGGAGAATTTTGAAAAACTGAAGCAGGCAAAGATTAATCGGGACTTCCTCTCCAACTACGCCGGAATTGCCAAGCGTTATGCCTCAATCGGGAGAACAAAGTCCATTGATCGCTTGCAGGCCGAAGCGAATCTCGCCTCTGCGGAGAGCACAATTTTGGAATTTGAGACCAACTTGGAGTCCCAAAAAGATAAACTGCTCCAATTGGTCGGTATGAATGGAAGCCGTGACGAGATCAACATTCAATCTTCGGTTGAAGTTCAGCCCATCGCTCCCATGAAGGTGGAAGAAGCTCTGGAAAAGGCCCTCGAGGGGAATCCAGATTTAAAAAAAGCAAGCTTGGAATTGAAGAGGCAAAAGCACTTAAACGATTTAAACCTCATCGAGCACCGGCCAAGAGTCACTCTTGAAGGAAGTTATGGTTACACTTCTCCAAATCGGGACGAGTGGTTTGAGGAGAATCGAAACACATACACGGTCGGAGTGAATCTGGTCGTTCCACTTTTTTCAGGTTTAAGCTCGTTGTCAAAAAAGCGAGCCAATGCCCAGTTCTCCTATCAAAAGGAGAAGGACTTGGCCTTGAAGCAAGATGAGCTGCGGGTTTCGATCAGTACGGCCATTCAAACTTTAGACAGAGATTTTCGACGGATTAAGAGTCTGAAGCTGGCCGCGGATCTGGGGAGAAGGGCTATGGACTCGGCTCTTGTTGATTACCGAAGAGGCTTGGTTTCCAGCACTGATGTGGTGGCCATTCAAAACAACCGTTTTCAATCTGAAGTGAAGCTCGTTCAAGCCTCAGTCTCTTATATGAAACAGGTTCTTAGTTTGAGAAGAGACTTAGGAATCGAGCTGGAAAGCGCCTACTAAAGGTGCCTACTCCTTTTCTGCGACCCGATGGGTCGCAGAAAAGGAGTAGGCACCTGGGGGGGGGGAATGGTGAGATTCTATTTTTTGATCTTTTTTGTATTCAGTGGCGTTTCTTTTGTGAGCTTCGCCGAGGGCTTTGATGATCTGATCAATGAAAGCCAAACTTTGTCCGTTTTAGGGGAAGCCTCCGTTCAGTCTTCAAAGTCGGAGAGTCGAAGAGTGTACGGCATTCAGGCGGGTCGAACGGGAGAGCAACAAGTTCTTCTCTCCACAGACGCCGAAGCTTTTCAGTATGATCTTGGAGGAGGAGCGCCCTCTGTTGGGGCCCATTTCTCATTTCTTCCGGCAGGGGGTGGAAGAGGTTTTGATTGGGGTGTCGATAGCTCGGTCAACTACCTCACTCAAAGAGGGAGGGGTCTGGATTCAGGAGTGTCCACTCAACTCCATGTTGTGACTTTTGAGCCTAGCCTTTTTGTTGAAAAGTCCATTCGTTTCGGTCTTCTTCCCAAGATCGGCGGCGGCTATGGTCTGGCTTCCTATTTCCAGCGGGGCTACAACGACGAGAACTTAAACTCCATAAAAGGCTTTGGCTTTATATATGGAGCTTTAGGTCTACAGTTGAATCAATTCTCCCTTTTCGAATCGGATTTAGATTGGCTCCTTCACATCGAGCACAGAGCTTCTTTTATAAGTTCTGGTCCTGAAGGGCTTTCAAATTGGATGCGAACCAGTTTAGGATTAAGTGTCTCCATTTAGAGATTGGCTTGATTTGATAAGCTCTATTTTTTGAGCTTATCCTTTGAGTCATAAGAAGTGAAAACCGAGCTGGGAGGAATCGATGTTCTTTTTAAGATCAGTCTTTTTTGGTGTCTTTTTGTTTGGATCAACGGCCTATGGGGCTCTTTCACCGCTTGCGATTTCCGCAGCTCCACCGGTTCAATTTCCACCATCGGATTACAATGTCACTGGAGTTCGAGTGAACCTTTTGGTTGGCAATCACCGAAACGTTTCTGGAATTGACTTGGGCGTTGTCGGCAATATGACTCAACAGAAGTTTGTTGGGCTCGCGCTCGCCGGAGGATTCAACTACACCAAAGGGCAAGCCACTCTTTTAGGACTGCAGCTTGCAGGTCTGGCAAATATCAATATTGAAAAGACCCAAGTCTATGGGCTTCAGGCGGCGCTGGCCAATTACAACGAAGCCGAATCCAGATTGGTTGGCGTAATGCTGGGACTAGCAAATATAAGTGCTCACACCACGGTGGCGGGGTTTCAGTTTGGCATTTATAATCGAGCAAAAAGTGTTTATGGCCTTCAAGTGGGTTTGGTTAACATTGCTGATAATCTCCACGGATTACAAATTGGCCTGATGAATTTTCATAAAACGGGTTTGTTTTATGTGTCTCCAGTTCTTAATGTGGGTTTCTAGTAAAAGAGAAGCCTATGCTTTCAGCTATGAGCTCGAATTGAAATTGGTTTTTCTAAGAGTTTTACCACTGAACTTCGGCTAGAAGTTTGGTTGCGACGTGAGTGATGCCCGCAGCACGCTCCAGATGTTCATTTCCTGTGTAATCCACCTCATATCGCTTATAGGCGAAAAAGGAATTTGGGCTTGTGAATTGAATGTTATTGAAGGAAAAGTCCATTCTTGAATTGAAGTAAACAAGGTTTCCAGAACCGTCGAAGACTTGGAAGCTCGTGTTTTTTGGAAGATTGATGTCGGTTGTCGACTCTGTGGCAAAGGGTGAGAGAACGATCCGCTCAAACTTTGGGTCGACATGAAGGAGTCGTCCGGTCAGAGTGCGGCTTGTTTTCAAGTTGAGATCTATCAATGTGTGAACAACGGAGTTCCTCTTGTGGCTGACCAAAAAGGTTGATTCTGAAACCTTATGAATATGACTATGTACGAGATCCATATCTTCTTTATGTTCAAAGATCAGTTCGCCAGAGGAGCTGTAAACCCGAACTCCAGTTGGGCCCTGAAGAGCCAAGGCATTATCTAGGACAATGAGTTCATGCCAAAATCCTTCGAGTCGGACCGTATGAAGTGCTCCGCCCTTCGAGTTAAGAAAATACAGAAAAGAGAAGTCCTTATTCGTGTCTTTTCCCCGCAAATGAGGCCGCCATTGTGAATTTCTCTCAATGAGTCCGACCCTTCCGTTTTTAAAGAAAAAGCCCATATTCAATTTTGTGTTGATGGGATCCCCAAAAGAAATTGCCGGGTCTTTCTTCTTCCAAATTCTCTTTTGGGCGCCTGACGCCAGATCGACAAGGGTCAGCCAAATATATTTAGGATCCTTTTTGTTACCAAGAAATCCCAATCGATCTGGACTCTGCCCAGTCACCAAGATTTTAGATTGGTCCCCATTCACGGCGATAATTTCCTTAAAGCTAGATTCTTTCGATTCGCCTAGAAATTTGCCGGAGTCGGAGGTCGTAGAAAGAGTTGAAACATTTGTCGCAGGACCAGAATCAGCTCTCTTTGTGAGGACACCTTTATCATCCAAGTAGATGATAGAATCCCTTGTTTTAATAAGACTGTTAGAACTGAATTCACCGGGTAAATTTGCGCCAACGGCATTCCCTTTGGAGTCTAGAATTCGGCTGTTGTTTTCAAGCCGTTCTAAGAAATAGCCTTCGAAGCCAGGCACTTTCGAAAGCCAGTGCTTAAGTGGCTTTCCTGGAGGCTTGTCGCGGCGAGGGGTGTCAGATTCATTTGCGTAGGCGTGGTCCTCATCAAAAATATAGGGAACACGAGTGGGGACACCGTCATAACCATATTCATAGGAAGCCATGTAGACCCCTGAATAGCTGAGCATAACGACGAATTTGTTTTTAAAGAAGAGGAGGGACGTCTTCAAATTCACGGCCATGACAAATTGATCCATCTTAAATTCAATGTCTTCAAGTTCAACAAATTTCCCGGTCTTTCGGTCTAAAAGCAGGCCAGGCTGATAGCTTCTTAAGGAAACATTGGATGTGCTGAGATCATAGTAAGGATTCTCTTGAGCCTCTAAGTAACCAAAATCAAAAATCACCACATATCTTCCGTCCGGAGAGGGAAAGGTCTTTAATTTGGGTGTTGAGTGGGTCAAATCAAAGAATTTTTGATTCTCTGGAATAGGGTCATAGAACTTTTCTCCATTGGAAAGATAATCGCCGCACTCATTGGCCATCGATGGGGTTTGGAAGATAAGGAGGAGAGCGATTAGCGACATTGTCAGTGGGCTGAGGAATTTCATAAAATCTCCATTTGGAGCAGCCAGTGGTTGTTTGAGCAGTTCAGATGAATTCATTCGTCACCTTACTGAATAGCAATTAAAATGCCATACTAATGGCGAAAGAGATTGAGCTGACTTTTTTAGTGTGGCCTATTTTCGGCATTTTGCGCTCAATGCCTCGTTTTACAGCCCTTGTAGGCGGGCATAAAGTAGGTTTCGCCTAGAGCAGCGCGTGGGTGAGGGTGGCGATTCCCGCAAGGAAAAGAGACCCAGTGATGGCCTTCATCACTGTTAAGTCTTTAAGTTTTACCCCAATCCACAGGCCCGCAATTGCGCCACAAGAAAAGCCCAAAAGGGATGGAATAAGAACGGGAAGGGTGTAATGACCTAGTCTAAAATGGGTTGTCCCAGAGATCAAACTTGTGATCATGATCATTGCAAGGGATGTGGCGGTGGCCGTCTTCACGGGAACTTTAAAAACATTCAGCATCAATGGAGTTTTAATCACTCCGCCGCCAATTCCGAAAAGGCCAGCGATGCCCCCGGCCAGAATTCCTAATAAACCGGCGGCCCAAACTCCCACTTTGTAAGTGCTTCCGTGAATCACTGGTTTGATCAAATTGATTTTAGCAATGGACTTCATCCAAGGCTTAAGCTCAGATGGAGAGGGCTTTATGGATTTGTGCATCCGGTAGGAGATGAAGAGCAGAAATCCAGAAAAAATTATTTTTAGAGGTTGGCTTGGGAGATGACTTGTGACAAGAGCCCCGAGAAAGGCTCCCAGCATAGTGAAGGGCTCAAGGGCCAGAAGCAGTTTAAAGTCGATATTTTTATTTTTCCAGTGACTGAGGCTTGAAATGAGGCTTGAGGGGAATAGTGACATCGCCGTGACTCCAATGGCGACCTCGATCGGAATTTGAAAGCCAAGAACCATGATGGGCACAACAAAAATGCCCCCACCAAACCCAACCAATGTGCCCAAAAGAGCAGCAGAGGCGCAGACGATAAAGAGAGCGTATTCCATAATTCTCCCTATTTGGCGCTTTTAACGCATCAAT
>Ga0100403_1001267_pt1 | contig 23213 bp, 21 predicted proteins | sample CryGeymet201501t_FD_83663 | JGI IMG/M metagenome (GOLD analysis project Ga0100403, IMG submission 83663) | Groundwater microbial communities from Crystal Geyser aquifers in Utah, USA - Crystal Geyser metaG 2015-01t | ecosystem: Environmental > Aquatic > Deep subsurface > Groundwater | place... | reverse complement strand
TTCTTTTCTTCTTTCCTTTCCTTCTCTTCTTCTTTCTCTTCTTTAGTCATAGCTTTCTTAGCTGCTTTCTTCTCTTCCGATCGTTTGACTAAATAATTAGCTACTGGTGTGAAGTCTACATCATTTAATGATTTTATAGGTGAAGATGACCCTAATATCTTCTTCCAATCGTTCCAAAAGTTCTTCCTAAATTCTGCATTTTCACTAGCACCTTCTTTCTCCTTTCTTTTTGATTTGAGTCTTTCATCTTGTTCTACTTTTTGTGCAAAGAATACAGCAGCTTCTTCTGCAGATACGTTAAATGGGTTCTTAACATTCGTTGAATCCAACTTTGTAGGTTTTCCTTTCACTAGAACTCTAACGTTACTAGGTAACGGTTCATAAGGATCGGGAAATAAAATACCATTATGATAAAGAGTTTTCCATCTGGTACTATTCTTATCACTTTTATGCTTATCTTGGTTATCCCACCATCTACCTACTCTTGCATCAGCGACTAATTTTTTAACCTCACAATGTGTCATTTTATAAAAACTATTGAATAAAGTAAATGAATTTAAATTGGGTAGCAATCTTATTCAGTGTCATACTCACAATAATATTAATTTACCTTATTTTCTCTCAAGTAAAAGAGCATCATGCACAGACAGATCCGATGTTGGATCATTTAAAAAGAGTTGTAACTCCTGTACACCCCGTAATGTCAACATTGAAGTTATATAGAGGAGATAAATCGTATACAATAAATAAAGAGAAAGTTTATTTATGCTTGAAAGATAAGAAAGGAGAATATTACCCTCTTAATATGTTAGTACATGTCTTGCTACATGAGGTTGCTCATGTCCTGAACACTCATGATGTTGGTCATACAGAGAAATTTCACGAAATATTTGACGAACTTCTCGAGAAAGCTACTGAATTGGGTGCTTTCAATCCCTCTATACCTATTTTGGATAATTACTGTTCATAAAAGTAATTATCCAACCAATCAACCTACCATTCCAAACATTCCGTGTATGTACAACTCAGCTAAAATCATAGGAATAGTAGATAAATGATATATTACATGCCATTTTCTATATCTAGGATTGTTATGTCTATCATTTTTACCAGCTTGGATGAATACACACGCTAATAGTCCAACTAATATCATAGTTTTCCATAATCCTCCTATATACCATCTATAATAGATTAATGATGTTACAAATAAACCTGAGCAAATCCAATCTAACTTTCTATATTTCCTTTCTTTACAATTATGGTAAACAAAGGAAGAAATTGTGACAGCAAGTGACATGAATGCTATCAAAGGATGATGATAATAGAAAAGTAAGATTGTATTCGCTATGCCAGATATATTGCTCGCGCATAAGTAATCTATACATGATGTATACTTAATTTCATTCTGACATTGTGGATAACTATTTTCTGGATATAGTGGTTTACCATTACTGAGGAATTCAGCAATCTTCTTACAATCTGAAGAATAATCGTCGCTAGGTATCATTATATTTCCTGCATAAATCACATGATTTTCATAATCGAAATTACACAGATTATAAACAGCTCCTGTATTCTTAGCTATATGATAAAACCCAGATCTGAACTTATTTACTTTATTCCTTGTTCCTTCAGGAGATATACAAAACATAAATTTCTCTCTTGAATTCAAGAGATTGCTAATCTCGTTCACATTCCCAGATTTTTTATTATTCTCAATTGGGATACACCCTAGAAAATTAAGTAAAACTCCTTTTATTCCTACGAAATGTCCTTTCCATACAACAATGCATACATTCTCATAACCTATAGTCTGTTTAGCTAAAAAAGTCAATATTAATTCCCATATACTAGTATGTGTAAATATAACTAATTGTCGAGGATAGTTTTTATAAGAAAGATCATCTACTATAGTCCATCCGGTTATAAACAGAATAAATTTGCATAAATTTTTAAGAAACATGTTATATTAATCTCAGTAATCTTTAAAAGTTTATTTATTCACGAAAAGTAAGTATTTGGCAGCTTGTAATTGAAGGATAGTATCACAAAGATCGTCCTTCTTTTTCTTACTTTTAATCTTGTCAAGAATGTTTTGCTCATTTCTGCATGTTAAAACTTCGTAGGCTTGCATTGGAGCCCACCATCTTTTCCTTAACGAATCACTCATACTTTTCCAAGTAATTTTACCTTTTTTAGTAGTTTTTTGATCTTTGGGTGCTCCTAAAATCTGTGTTTTATGATAAGAAGGGAATTCTATTAGTACTTTATCTCTTCCGTGTTTGATGGTAAAGTAACTATAACAATGCTGTCCTAATTTCATAGCCATCGTGTTAGATTTTCTTCTCCCGAAGCTCATCTGTTGTTCTATGATAATAATATCGCATGTTTTCCATATATCTGCATACTTGTCTAATACATCATTCATGTTATGGAATAGTTCTGGATCGAGATATACTTTTTCACAATTATATGTAAGATCTACATTCTCATGAAGTATAGTCTTTCCATTCTTATATATTTTATGAAGAAGATTGGTCATTTCTGGAGTCGTAGTACCATCTATATTGTATTTATCTTCATTGACATCTTTTAATTTAGTCAAATTGTCATAGTTTAGTTCTTCTACATAAAAGCAAAAGTTTTTCTTTCCTATATCGAAAGATGCCATTCTCATCGTACCTTTGTGTTTACTATCATGCATACTTCTTTTGAGTTTGTCCATTTAATCTTCAAATTAAAGTTATAAACTAAAAACACAAAAGAAATGGATAAATATATGGCAGAAACAGAAACAGAAACAGAAACAGAAACAGAAATAAGATTAGACAAAAAATTATATCCTACTGTCGTTGATAGTGATTTTAAATTTCTCGTACTACCTAAAGGACAAAGATTAGTTAAAGAATTACCTTCTAAGATGACTTTAGAATCATATTTCTTATCGGAAAGTAATTCTTTTCCTGATTTTTATATTTCTAACAAAAAGAAAAAAGGGGATGATAAACAAAGGTGTTTTGTTCTTAAAAGACCTAGTAAAATACTACTTCTGAATGATAATAATGTCATAGAATTAGCCAAGTTATTCTCATATCTTTCTATAGAGGGTATTACTGATAGAACACCTAAAGGTTCTATAAGAGAGTTACTCCTTATATCAGGTATAGGAGAAAAATGTTCTAAGGAGTCTGTAGAAGGAGGAAAAGGAAAATCGTCCCATCATCAAGAAAGTCTCGAAAGTGAAGTAGAACTAAGTAATGAAGACTATCTATTACATGAATTAATGGATGAATTACCATCTAGTGATAGAACACTTAATATGTATGTTATTAACTTACTCTTATTTCAAAATATTAAGAAAGTACTAAAAAAATATGGATGTGATGGATATTATGGGAAAAATTACAAAGGTGAAATAGGATTATGTATTAGACCTGACCTTGTAAAGGAAGTTTAACTTCTTTACTTCTCGTCCTCAGCGCCTCCCCCATCTATATCTACTAATTTTGCTATTTCTTCATAGTTCAGTTCGGTTAATCGAGACTGTATCTTTTGAAGTATAGTATCGATTTCACAACAAAACATAGTATCCGAAGAATAAGTATCTTTCAGGTTATTTATTCCCCTTATGGCAGCATTCAAGTCTTTGCATATATTATCACACATAGACTTATCTGATTTCTTATCTGATGTCTTGTATAGAGATATGATTTCGAAACTCCTTTCTATTGTATTCCGAATGAAGTTTAGAGTATTATTACGATTATCTTTATGGAAAAAGGTTCTAGATAACCTCGTTAGAACATCATTTGATTGGACGAATGGAGTTCCATTTTTTACATTTAATTTTTCTCCTTTACTGATCTTGGATATAAACTTTAATCGAGTAATGATATCATTGTGAGCATCCATTTTAATGTCATTTTCGCCACCTTTAAACATCGAGAAGAACATAATGGTTTCAATTAATTTATACGCGATAGCAGATGCAGTGGATAGTGTTAAAGTTTCCATTTATTCTTCCTTAAATAAATGGATATTTATTCTCTCGTAGCAGGAGTCGGCAAGTTAGTTGGTTATCATATTTTGAAGTATTATTCATTGGGATTAGCAGCAAGTTTAATTTGGACAGTTCTAATATGAATATAAAAATGAATCCAAGAGAATACCCCGGAATGAATAAGAATAATCCAGAATGAATAATACAATGGATCTTACTAAAGAACAAGCTAAAATGGTTTATAATTATTTTAAAGAACGCAAAGGAGACTTTCCTTCAGAGGAAGATTTCCATAAAGTATCTACCTCAGATTTATCTCATTTGAAAGGTATGGGTATTTATAGTTTACGGTTGTATTTGTCCGGAGCAGATTGGTGTGAAGAGAACTTGATTTCAGAAGAAGATTATAAATTCTTAGAGTCGAATCTCGACTTTCGTTTGTATTTGGGAAATGTTGCAGGCAAGTATAGTAATGTTGTGGTTACTTTGGATGATATAGATGAGAGAAGTTTTTATCGAGATCCTGAGTATATTCATCAAAGAATGAAAACACATGAGGTTTATACCAAAGATGATGGATGTAATAGTTTCATCCATACTTTATTATGCAATGAAAAGGAGGAGAACTATAAAGAAAAAATGAATAAGGATTCATCAGAAGACGATGAAGATCCCAATTAATTGGGATGTATTTCTGAATGAATCTGCACACTTAAACATTTGTTACGAACGTAACAAATGTCAAATATAGAACATCTTTCCTTTGAGGATTTGGATACATTCTTATTGGCTCAAAATGGAAAGGTAGTACATCAAGTATGGTTCGGTTTAATGCCTTCGAAGAAGCAAGCTAAGAAGATGTATAAAGATCTGAAGAGATGTAGGGATAGTTGGAAGATTAAAAACCCAGATTGGTGTCATATAGAATGGGACAAGGAAATGTCTCTTTCTTTGATCAAAACCTTTTATCCACAACATGAAGAATTATTCAAATCATATTCTTATGAAATACAACGATGCGATGTAATAAGGTATTTTGCTTTACATCGATATGGTGGGTTATATGCAGATATGGACTATTTTTGTAACAAATCGTGGTCAGAAGTTACTCACGAGTATCCAAAAGATTTGTATCTCGTTCAAACACCGAACAGAAAAGGTGAATATGTTAGTAATTCTTTGATGTATAGTAAGCAAGATCACCCTTTTTGGAAATTTCTCTTTAATGAACTTGAGAAGAACCAAAAAACACCTTTATATTATACTAGACATATGATTATCATGTTTACTACAGGACCTGGTATATTAAACAGAACCTATTCAAAATATAAGATTAAATATTCGTTAAGTTATTATCCATCTGATATTTTCCAACCTTTTGGAATAGGAGATGATAAACTCACGCTAACAGGAAATGATAAGATTTATTCCTTGCATTTAGGTAAGGGAAGTTGGGAAGGTAAAGACAGCAAGTTTTATTTATTCCTCTTTCAAGAATGGAAGATTTTACTATTCATTATTGTTCTTTTTATTATTTGTGTAACCATCTTATATCTTTCTTCTTAATTCTAGTTATTACAAACTTATAATCATTTACACCCAATGCGATGATAACATCTCCTGAATCAACTTCTAATCCTGATGCGAACTGAATAAAATCATGACTTTCTGATAAGCATAATAGTTTGGTTCTTCGTAATGGAATCAATGTTTGTTTGTCAATTTCAACTAAGACAGTACGTATGGTTACTGATAACCTTCCAAATTTTTTGAGATGAACTGCACATATATATGTTTTATGTGTATATTCTTTCCAACTTGTACTACATCTAGTTGACCACGAATCATCATCAAAGAACGCATTAGAATCCCATTTTATGACACATTTCCACAATGTTTTTGTCAGTTTCCATACTTGCCAACTAGGATAAGAATCTGTATGAATGTATATACAACCTTGGTGAATAAAAGGGCACCAATTTTTCTGAACTTTTCCTATTTCGTTAACTTTGAAATACTCAGATTTGGAGTATTTCAAGATATCAGTACACTTGAATTCTCTATCAAAGACATATAAAACAGGAAAAATATTCTCTGCCTTGACTAGAGTTGTAGATACATAGAAATGGTTATCATGAAAGATAATTCTCGGATCCTCCATACTAGGAATGATAGAATTCTTTGACGAACGATAAATATCAAAAATAGGATCTGATATATTGATGATATCAAATTTATTATCTACTTGCATAAATTTGATATGACTAGTATTGTAGATCTTTCCTATACCAGTCGCAATTATATTTTTATGAGAACATGTTCCGCATCTATAACAAATCATATATCCATCCTTATATTTGCATATGGAAGGATTAAAACTCTTCCAGACTAAACCTGATTCATAATTCATAAGTTTGGTATACTTGACATGCTTGATTTCTAAATCACACGAACCCCTCAGTGGTACAAACATTGCTGCTATAATTACAGCTAATGTTATACTAATCATGATTAATAAAATCATTAGGTTTATTATGATATCTTACACAGTGTATTTAAATGATCATTTTTATATGGAAAATACAGAAGAAAATGTATATAATTCGCATAGTAATAGTCTGGATTCTCATCATTCTACTAATATTCCTAAATCCATACAATCACGGATTTCTGGCGAATTCAAGAGTATTTATTCTATGGGGTTGTTTAGTGTTTATAATTATACTAATTTGTACATCTCCTTCTATTTCTAACATGTACAAATTAATTATTTGTACAGTTATAGTGTTATTGTACGGAAAAACTATAATGATGTTCCTTGATGTTTCATATATGATATTTAATCTTAGATATATTAATCCGATTAAGAATATGAAAGATAACAGAGTTATCAGAAATATGGTGACTAATCACTTTAATAAATTTTTTGATCTGAAGATAACAGGTTCATTCCCATCATTCCCGACACTTATAATCGCAAATTATGTTTATGATAGATATGAAAACTTTCTGTGCATTACATTACCTGTAGAAATGTCTATATTAATGAGAGATAGATGTGGGTTCCTTGGAAATATGGTTAAACATGTGATATATACGCAAGAAAAGAATAACTTCGAATATGCTAAAAGGGAAATATACGAAACCATTTCTAATGGTATGAGTGTATTTGTATATGTTACCACACCTAGTTCAGCTACGAAAGGAAAAATATTGCGTATGAGAAGTGGTATGTTTAAGATCGCAAAAGAATTAAACATACCTATTACACCCGTATACTTTGATTATTTTAATCTAGACACGATAGGAAGAATAACAAATAGGACGATTTCTATTAGAATTGGTGATACAAGTTATGTAAATGATGTAAAAACAAGTATGAGCGATACACTTTCATTCTTTGAAAGATATATACATATACACGTACATAAATAAAACATGAATATCATGCTTCAAATACTAAAGGATGATATGGTTTATTTTTTCCTTTTTGTAAATGCTTGCAAGCATGATCAACAGCTCTTAATATAAAATTAGTAGAATGAGTCATTTTCCAATTGATACATGAATACATAATTGCATATATGACTAGAAACATATAAGGAAATAGCTGTATGGTTGCCTCTTTTATGACAGATATTAGTAATAGTGTTACAGCTGCTGAACATGCCATACATATTCTCCAAATGTTATTGTAATGAGTAGATTCATTGATATATCTGGAAAGTTCTTTGTGTGGATTTTGTTCGAATTTATCTTTCTGAATACGAACTATTTTATCGTTCTTTTCTAACCTTAAGGCGTATCCTAAATCTAATTTGAATAGATACACTAAAAGGAGAATACATATGACAGCGGAAACTATCTGGGATCTATTTAAATTATTAAATGTAAGAAGAAATAACACAGAAAAAGAAACTAGAATAAATATGTATAAAAATACAGGTTGAGACTTCCAAGATTCCTCTTTATCTTTATATCGTTTGGAACACGTCATTTCTGCTATATTTCGTTATTTTTATACAACAATAAATGGATAATCAATCTTCGTTCATATTTAACATCCCTTTGTATTATATTAGTTTCAAAAGAAACTCTCACAAAGAGAAAATGTATTCTTCAGTAGGTTTTACTAATGTGAATCACTTTCCAGCTGTAGATGGTAGAAAATTAGATCCTAAAACTCTACTAGAAACAAACTTAATATCAATCAGATCCTATGATGATTTATTATCAGGTAGAAATCAAAGTTCTGGATTACCCAGTTTAGGAGCAGTAGGATGTACTTTGAGTCATTATAATTTATGGGATAAGTGTGTCAAGGATAATCTTCCATATATAATTATAGCAGAAGATGATAACGAGATGATGTCCTTGTCATCTTCTGATTTAGCCGTTATTTATGATATTCTTAAAAAGCCTAATAGTGTATTTTTGAGTGGTAATTTGAAGACTCAAGATCATAGGACCCATTTTTATGGAACCCATTTTTATATAGCATCTAATCAAGCATGTAACATCCTTGCTTCTCATACTTTCCCAATAGATGTTCAAACTGATTGGTATATGGCTCATATGCATACAATTGGAAAGATATTTATTTCTGGCTATCCTATCTCATATCAAAATAAGAGTAAATCAACTATTCAAGATACTTGTGTCTTGTGTTTCCTTCCAAAAGGATGGAAGTTTTACATGTGCTTAGGAGTATGCGTCATCATCCTTCTAGGTATAATTTTTATTCTTATTATCACACTAAGAGAAAGACTATTCAAGTGTAGAGAAGAATGTACCTAATTTTAAAGATGAAGAATAAATGAATGATTCCATATTCGTATTTTCCATTCCGCTGTATTACATTAGTTTCGATAGAAAGCCTAAATCTGAGAAGATGTATAAAAGAGTAGGTTTTAAAGATATACATCATTATCCAGCTGTAGATGGTAGAAAATTAGATACTAATCTTCTTAAACAAGAAGGTGTGATAACAATTAGATCTTATGATGATTTATTATCCGGAAGAAATCAACATTCAGGAATGCCTAGTTTGGGAGCCATTGGTTGCTATCTAAGTCATTATTCAGTATGGAGAATATGTGTAGAAAAGTATCCATTTATTGCAATAGCTGAAGATGACAATGGAATAAAAGAGTTATCACATAAAGTCTGTTCTGAAATTAAGAATGCTCTGTTAAAACCAAATGGTGCATTCTTCAGCGTTAGCATCGTAAAACAAGATCATAGGCAGCATTTTTTCGGAGCACACTTCTATTTTCTCTCCAAGAATGCATGCAAGATATTAGTGGAAGAAGCCTTTCCAATAGATGTTCAAGTTGATTGGTACATGGCACATATGTATACCATTGGGAAAATAAACATCGAAGCGCGTCCTATCTCTACTATAGTTTATCGTCCTACAAGTATACAAGATACTTGTATTGCATGTTCATTACCCAAGGGAAGAAATTTCTATACCTATGCTTTCATGTGTGTTTTTATAATTATTTTGATCATTCTGACTGTGATCGCATTGTTTCAATCGAGATTGAAACAATGCGAGATGTCTTACAAGTGAGAAGTATATACCTCCTCTTTGATAGGGTAATTTGCATAGTGAGGGGATTTAGGATATCTTTCATTCTGAAATTTAGTAGGGTAAAATACTTGCTATCAGGTGCGACGAGAACCATCGATTCAACTTACACGGACTGTTTTTATACTTCCCTTATACGAGAATTCCCCCATGACATTACCTTTTTCTGCATTCTTGACTTTACAATATTCAACTTTTAATCCAGAAAGATGGCGATATTTGGTATTATTAGCACAAATCACACCTGCACATTGAGCAAAGTTCTTAGTGATTTCCTTTGATTCATTTTCCCATATGACGTAACAAGAAGGGTAATCTGCCAAGTGAAATATCCAATGTTCAGGATGAGCTTGATCTAGCAAGTCCCAATTTTCCTTTGCATCCTTACCAACTTTGACTGGTTTATCATCCAACATATATGTTTTCATTTATTCAAATTTCCATCTTTCCAAATCGATTTAAACTTGAATTCGACGTTTCTCATTAGGCTTTACAATACGTCTTCTTAATCTATTTAATTTTATCATTAGAAGTAATCTTATATTATAAAGGTTAGTAAGAAAGGATGAGATGAATTCTAAATCCTTACGCTCGTTAATTATTTTATCAAAGGGAAGAAAGTGTATTTTTAGTACTCGAAGATAGATCACTAAATTGAATTGATTTATTGATGCATGCATCAATAAATCAAATGGCTACTTTGATATCAGGAAATTTATTAGATGTCGATGTTGAATACATCTGCCACCAATGTAACTCTAGAAGTAGGAATGCAGCAGGCTTAGCTAAAAGTATGTTTGAAAGATACCCTTATGCTAATATATACAAAAGACGAGAAGATAACAAAACATTTGATGATAAATTATTGGGGAGTATCATTATTTCGGGGGATGGAAAAGAGACGAGATATATAGCTAATTTTATAGCACAGAGATATCCAGGAAAACCACGTTTAGCGGATACAACTGAATGTAGAGAAGAATGGTTCGATAGATGTTTGCAATCTCTGGAATCATTAAAGCCAAAAAGTTGTGCATTTCCATTCATGATAGGATGTGGATTAGCTAGAGGTAATTGGGCAAACTATAAGAGCATGATTGATAGTTTCGCTACTCGGACCAAGATACCTGTTTATATTGTCAAGTTGGATTGATTAATTAAAAGATAATGGAAGTGGAATTCAAAAATGTCGTTTTTGAATCAATTTTGATGTTTTCGAAAAATTCTTAGTACCAGGAATTCAACTTTTCATCAGACTTATTCTTCCATTGAATCTCAACACAAAGTCATTTTCTCGAAAAACATCTTCAAGTAACATGCAAAGAGAAAATCCCTTAAAGGTTACTCCAAAATGTTCCAAAAATGTTCCAAAAAAATCCAAAAATCCGTTTGACCTAGTTCTTTTTCTCTTTGCAAAATGTGCCACAATGTTCAAAAAGTTTTAAAGATAACTCCAGCGGGTATAAATGGAATCTACGCTAGAATGCAATTTCTGCAAGAATGTATTTTCTTCAAAGGGAAATTTGAAAGAACATTTGAAAAAAGCTAAATATTGTGCCAAGTTAAGGGGTAAAGTAATTGATTCAAAGATCGATGGTGTTGCATGTGTTTACTGTTCGAAAGAGTTTTATTCAAATAAAACTCTTTCGAACCATTTGCATAAATGTAAAGAAGTTATGTTAGACCAATATAAATCATCATGCGAAGGGCAACTCTGCGAAATAAAAACTTTGAAGCATAGAATAGAAAAGTTAAAAGCCACAATTCTAGATATAGAGTCGAAAAAAGATAAACGTATCAAAGAGTTGGAAGATCGATTGGAACGAATAGCATCTAAGGCAACTATAACAAATCAATATGTCATTAAGAATGAACGAGATGTTATTAACATTGTGAGAGGATATGAACCTATAACTGATGCTGATTTCAAGGCATGTGCTGATAACCTAACATTGAGGCATGTCATAGACGGACCTGTTGGACATGCTCAATTAGCATTGGAATATGCTATCAAAAATAGAGCCATATGTGTTGATCTTTCTAGATGCAAGCTACATTATAAGAACGAATTAGGTCAAGTTGTTACAGATACTAATATGACTCAGTTCTCTCAAAGGTATTGTGAGGCAGTAAAAGAAAAAATACTGCTTTAGCAGATGATTTTCTCAAAGAACTCCTTCAATTTGCGGGTAGTAAAGCAGCAGAAGCATACTTGATTCGTATAATAGATGAGAAGCAAGATGTCTTGGATGGTTCTAGAGGAATAAAAAATTCATTCCAACAGAAGCTTAATCAAGCTATCGTCACTGGATTGAAAGGTTTGGAGAATAAACGACCTGAGCATCCACGTTTTATCGAACATGTAGTAACTGATATAACAACTGATTCACAAGATCATTCGGAGATTGAGATATGGATATGAAGAGTGAAGTATATAAAACATTCCTTTTGGAAAGACTTCTTTCCAAAATTGATTTTGAGACGTATTCCAAATCGATAACTAACATGTCTTTTAACGAAGAAGATTTAATATGCCCAATAACTCTTGATCTGTTATCAGATCCTATTATGACACCATGTTGTGGTAAGTCTTTTAGTAGACAAGCCTTGACAGAATACTTTACATTCAACCAAAAGTGTCCCAGTTGCAATCAAGAATTACCTGATTTCAATCCTACTCAAGCACCAAAAAATATCGTATTATCTTATATTTTAGACAACAAGAAAAATGAAGAAAAGCAAGGTAAAATAATTCTATCAGAAAAATGGATATGTACTTTTAGTCCGGTTAATGTAGGTTCGCCTTATGGTGAACTTTCTCTAACTCTACACAATAGTAAATACAAAACTAATCCTTCTTTATTCATAGCTGTTATTGATAAGAGCGGCTCGATGCATGGTAGAGCATTCGATCAAGTTAAGAATGCATTGAAGCACATGATTGTTTTGGCAGATAATAACCCTAATGTAGAACTTAAGATAATTGTATATTCTAGCTTTGCTCGACTTATCGATTCCTCCCATAGAGAAATCCTTCTTTCTGAAGTTGACGAGTTGCAAGCTGATGGAGGAACTAATTTTACAGATGCATTTCACATGGTTCAAGCTGTCTTGTTATCATGTCAAGAAGAAAAAAGAGAATACTCTACTACTTCAATTACATTTATGACAGATGGACAAGATGGATATGGTAATAATAATCAACTTGCTGGAGATCTTAAGGAGATACTATCTTGTGTTGATTATACCACCATCGTTCATACACTTGGATTCGGACAAAGTTGCGATCAAAAACTTCTTGAGAGTATTAGATTATCAGGAACTAAAGAAGGAATTTTCAGATACGCTTCTCCTCAAGATGATACTGACACATTGTGCCAGAAATTATCCCAATTATTCAGTATTTCATCAGAATCAAGCTGTGTACCTATACAACTAGAGTCAAATGGGTTCTCATTCTTTCCGAATGGTGAACATAGCAAGATAATTAATCTCCGTATAGACAAGTATAACAAAGGTAGTTGTTCAGTTTGGATCAAAGTTGAAGATGAACTACCCAACCTATCTTTGCAAGAACAAAAAATACCCATTCAGGTTACCAACAAAACATGCCTGACTAAATGGATATCCTATCATTCTGACATTGTGATTAGAAAAGTATATGAGTTATGCTCTCAAAAAAGAGAGGAAATCGCACCATTTAAGGTTGCTATTCTTCAAGAACAGATCAATGCTCTTACATCGCAAGGTGGAAATCTCCAGAATATTAGTGATCAATTAGATTTATGGGTAAAAGGAAATCATATCGATCTTCATCGTCTTGCTGATTTGCGATTTGCTTCTCAATTCTCTATTATTAAGAAAGATGATTCTTCCCCACAAATTATAACTCAACCATCTTATCCTATTCAACCTAAATTAGTAGAATATACTGAAAAGAAACTAAAGAAGTATACTACTCTTCCTCATTGCATTCCTGGAAGGACACATTTGCATACTACTATTGCTTCTTGCTATCCCACTGATAGTTGTACATCTACATTACGTGAGGCAATCAAAGAATCTTCGTTAGATGAAGTTCTTCAGCAAGACAGTGAAGGGAACAATGCTATTCATCTTGCTGCATATTTTGGCAATTCTGATTTGGTGAAGTATATGATAACATATTACAACTTGACTCCGGAATATTTGAGCATACAAAATGATGATAACGAAGACGCCATTTCTATCGCCATCAAAAAACGAGGTTATCATCGTACTTTGATGCATCTCTTGGATGCTGGTTGTAAAATCAGAAATCCTTCTTCATTGAAGAAATTTGCTTGCCAGAATGGTTATGATATCACAGCTAAAATTATAACAAATTATTCAGGAGGAAAGAACAACCTCGAATCATCCATGACAGTTAAGTATATTAAAACTGTATGTGAAGAATGCTTGTTGTATGACAAGGAATATGATCCTCAGAACTTCCTCGAAGTGTGTCTCGAAAAAGGAATTGAATTGCTACCTACTTCCATCGCTCTTATGGATAATAAGAATAATCCAGCTATTCCCACCATTGACATGTTTCATACTTACTGCATTCCAAACAAACCAGATCATCCTAAGACTGATGAATATATCACTCTTGCTCAAGCTTGTTTAGATAGATTTCCTAACCTAGCTTATGATAAGAATTCAAACAGTGAGACATCATTATTCAAATCAGCTGAAAAAGGTAGTCTTCCTCATGTCAAACTATTCTTGGAAAGGAAGGTTAATATAGATGAACCTAATCATCTAGGAAATACTCCTCTATGGATAGCATCATTCAAAAGATACCCTTGCATTATGGAAGAATTATTAAAAAATAGGGCTGATCCTAATTACCCTAATCTTAAAGGTAATACTCCTTTATATGGGGCATGTCAGAGAGGACCACTCAAAATTGTTGAACTTTTGGTTAAATATAATGCTAAAGTGGATGTTAAAAATAAAAATGGCGATACATTGTTGTTAATTGCAACTAGAAATAACCAACCTGAAGTATTAAATTACCTCCTTCAAAGATCATTACCTGAAGTAATACATTATAGAGCAGAAATAGATGGTTTTGATCTACCTTTGGCAGCTGTAGAAAATGACAGCGATTTATGCTTACAAGTTATTCATGATAATGGCATAGATCTAGAAACTAAAACTGATGAGAAAAATAACATTCTTTCAAGTGCTACACCTCTTCATCTTGCAGCTTATTACAATAAAATTAAAGCAATGAGTAAACTACTTTCTTTGGGTGTAAATGTAAATTCCATAGATAATGGAGGAAGAACACCTCTCCATATCGCAGTTATACAAGGAAATAAAGAATCTTGCATAACTCTAGTAAATGGAAAAGCCGATATCAATGTGATAGATTTTGATAATTGCACTCCACTTGCTTATTGTAGATCAAATCCTGAAATGGTATCCAAGTTACAAAGTCCTTTATTGGAACCTCTAATAGCTTTAGCTAATGGTTATTATTCTCCTATCAAGCATGAGGTGTTCCTCCTATTGAAAAACATGATTATTCCTGAAATATTAACCCACAACGTTTTGTCTTGTCGAGATTCAAGAGGAAATACAGCATTTCATTATGCTGCATGGAAAAACATACATATTCTTAATGATCTCGTTAAATTATATCCAGAAGGATTATACATCCCAAATAATCTTGGAGTTGATGCAGCATTTTGGTCTATTATAAATGGGAATCAAGTCTCTCAAAGAGAGATACATACTATTCAACTGATGAGGTATGAAGAAGCCCTAAAACTTGATAGTAAATTGGTAAGTATCAATCTTCTAAAAAGTTGTCATACTTCTTCGAATAATTTCTCTCAACGAATGTCAGATCAGATTAATGCTATTTTGGATGAGGTGAAGGATGATGTAAAAGAAGATGTAAAAGAAGATGTAAAAGAAGATACAACTGATATACAAAATAATCAGGATTGGTTTTATCCGAATATGCTAGATATGATGGAAGATGATCCTTCTAGTACGTTACATACAACACAAATCATATTAATCTCCCATATCATCAATAAAACATCTACTCTATCACCCGAAGAAATGTATATTATATCTTCTTATGTTAATAGCCCCAAATTATATTCTAAAGTTCTTTACCAACTTGCATCTAATGATATGTATTCCTCTTATACAACTAAATTACTAGAATCCATATACAAACTTCCTGACACACCTTTGGAATGTTTCATTGGATCTGAAAGCGTAAATAGAATCTTATTCACACCAGGAACTATCTTTAGTTGGCCTACTATCAGATCATCTTCATCTCTATGGAGAATAGCTACCGAATCTACACCTTCATTCCCTAAAAAAGGTACTATATTTATTGTGAAAACATCAAAAGGAAAGTATGTAAATGCTTATTCTAATTATTCGGATTCGGAAGTACTATTATTGCCCGATTTGTATAGAGTCACTGCTTGGTATAGAGGTGATTTCATAGCATTAGGACAAGCTAATATCAGAGAACATACATTTGGTATTAAGAAGGAAGATGTGAATGGGTATATAAATGAGAAAGGATTGATTATCGAAGTTGAGAGTGTTGAATTAAATGAGTTGAAGTAAATGAGTTGAATGAGTCTAAAAATGATTACTATTACTATCTCATTATGAAGCATAATGAGAGTAAAATAAATGTCGTTAAAATATAAGCTCGATAGAACTGAGGAAAAATTCAGAAAGATGTATGAGCAAACTTATTGCTATGTTCCCTTATTTAAAGGGATGACCATAAAATGGATACGATTTTAAATTAAGTCTGGATTAATGCACCATTACGTCTCGTAATATTTAACCCAGGGAAGTACCAATCTCCGGAAGAATTAAGTTCTTCTACACATTTGTCACTTATTCGAAATCCATGGAAGCATATCGATATAACTGGATCTGCCATGAAGAACATTTCCCTTTCAGGGAATATCTTTTTCATGAAGACGAAAGGGATTTTGTTTTCACCTGGAGAAATATCATAGTCGCATATAATCTTATCACTCTTTTTATCCCATAGTACTAAGATAGCTTTGGTTTCACATGTAACTGTTGCGCTATGATATACGTTATTATTGGTATGAATATGAAAAATTCGTTGTTTCACTCCGTTGTAGTTGTAATTGACTACTTTTGAAGTTTTCAATTGATTTACCAGGCAATCATCGAATTTATAACTATTAAAGGTTTTCTCCAAAGTCAACTTGACTTTGTTATCTTCGTTATCTTCATTTTCCTTTACTAGCCATGTCGGATAAAGATTTCCATTATTAATAGAATATGCATCTAAATGTGGATAATAGAATTTCTTAATCTTAAGAAAAGGTTCAAGAACATTTAGATATGTCTTAAAACCTTTTACCATGATGGTGAATGGATTATTTGCATATAATTCAGTTGAAATGTATCCATGTAAGAATGATAAATAGATAAAGGGTAAAGTTGTAGTTCCTTGCTCAAGATCGAATGTTTTGATAAGAACACCATTTGCTTCTAGTTTGACAGTGGTAGGTTGCTTTACATCAAAGAAAAGTTCAACTATGACATGGAGTTCGTTAGGTATTTTAAAGTACCCTTGATCCGAAGAACTATATGATTTATTAGTCCCTAATTGAGGTTTTTCGGGCTTTAGTAAATCTATCAAATCTGAGTCTACAATTACGTTTAGTTTTTCCATTTTATATCAGTATAGTTGTTTTTATATTTTAATATAAAAACAACTCTTTCAGATAACTTCTCGTTCATTTTGATTGTTGTATTTCTATACATTTGTAATTATACTTATTTTATTGGAATACATTAAAGTGTTGTGAGAATACATAAAAGTGTTATGCACGAAATGTGCATATTTTCAAACTAGAGGATCAACATAGTCTTGATTATATCTCTCCCAATGAAACTGGGACAATATCTACCATCTTGCACTTTTCTAAATCATCGTTATTTGCTATTTCATAATCGCAAGAGCAGAATTGTAAGAAAGTTGTAATACTACTAATCAAATGAGGAAGCTTAACATCAAAGATCCACTCATGATTGAGATTCTCTTGACGATTCTCACTATATTTTTTAAGCATTCCTGTTTCGAGAAATTCATTATCTGATGTATATACAAGAAACTCCAGCTTTACTTGAGGAATACTAGTCCTATAATGCCCAAGTCTTTTATTTATATTGTTTGTAATACCAATTTTATATGACATTTCTTTGCTCGTCGGATTTGAAATGATATAGAAACAAGGTCCTTTTTTGAGTTTATGATAATTCCTTTTGAAAAGGAGTGAACTATGTTTCTTGACGATTTGTTCTTTCTCAGATCTCTCTTTGTGCACTAGTGCTTGTAATTCTTTTAATTGTCGCTCATTCTTCTTTTTGCTTGATGCCACGGTTTCAGGCAATACAAATTCTTTTACCCATCTATTTACCTTTATAGCAAAAACAGGAGATATCCATTGAGCTAATTGTATAGATAAATCGGGATGAATCCATGAACCTTGAGTGAAATCATTTGAATTACCTTTTTTAGAAACAATAACATCATGTTTTGTTTCTTGTTCGAGAAAAGTTACAAGTTCTTTGGTTGTTTTTGATCTATGCCAATCACGAAATTGTTTGCCTCCCGCTTTACACAACTCCGTGGCATTTACATAACCATCAGTAGGTCTTGCATTCACAATAGTCCCATTAAGTTCAATAGTATAACTATTAATTGGTTGCAATATCTCTACTTCGCGGTCTTTTTCTTTAGCAGATCTTTCTGAGATGAATTTATTCACTTTATCTAGAAGTTCTGATTTCTTGGTGAGTTGCCTAATATCGGGTACCCCTAATTTTTTAGCCAAAGCCCACAATTTCTGCTTGTTACAAAAATGATCCTCAATAATTCCAGATGAATTTGCAATTTCTTCAATATTAATGTCAGGTACCGATTTCTTAGATGGGACCTTTCTATTTTTGCAAGTTTGGCATGTTGTGCCTGAATCTATTAGTTTTAGACCACACCCTCCTTTACAGATATGAGGATCTGCAAGATGTTCAAAATATTTCACTATATTTTCCACCATTGTTCCCTTATTATCACTAGATTTCCTTCCTATGGAAAAATGAGAAATAATAACGGTAAGTTTATCTCTAGATATAGATTTTAGGTACTCTCGTAATTTGGAGAAATGAGTTTTGAGAGTTTCTATATCTTTAATATAAGTATCTATTCCCTCAGATCTTTTTTCTGAAGATTTAATAGCTTTACAAGCTTTGCAGATCCGTCGATTATGTTCAAATTGAACACTCGACTTTTTGACATGACATGTTTTGCATTCTTTCATTGGGCCAATTTTCTTATCCTCAAGACCATACACAACATGGGGGTTTTCTTTTACTTGTTCCAAAGTAATTTCCTTTCGCTTTATTTTACTTTCTGCTAACCCAATGATATTACGACAATCGTTGCATATCATTTTAATACTTTTTTCTCCAGAGAAAATAGATTTATCACGATAGTCTTGACAAAATCCATTGCAATACCGAACCCCTTCGGGTGCATGTTTATTGTGATCTTTAAGTTCCTCACACGACAATGATTTTTGTAGGTAATTCCTATACATTTATGATTATATTCAAATCTTTATATGTGGTTTATTGGAATATGCGAAAAGTGATGTGTGAAAAGTGATGTGCAGTATTGACCAAAGTGTTGTGGTAAATTTGCACATCACTTTTCACACATTCCAGTGCTTTACACCAAAGGATCAACATAATCCTGGTTATATCTCTCCCAATGAAACTGGAAGTACTCGGGACACCCAAATTTGAAACCTTGGGGAGGAGGCTTGGCTTTGAACCAGAAAATGCATTGTTTCCAGTCATTTATGGTGGTAGAATTGTGTATGTACAAAGCCGTATAATCGTCCGTTACTTGGTCCAAAATATCGCAGAAAATCTTGAAATCAGGTATGATACCCGCGTAGTTTTTGTACAACGACTCCCTATTTTTTAGGTTTGGTTCACGTAAAATGAAGCACCCATCAATGTTGGTCCTAATGCCTGGTCTGATATCCATACAGTATTGTAAGGAGAGAATGTACAGCATTTTCCAATGTCTTCCGTTTTTGTATAATGCTTGTTGCAATGGTTTTCTGAAAATGGCGGGTTCATCAGTACAATCATCGATCAGAAGCATTGCCCATGGATTTTCAAGATGCTCTTTCGCAATTTTCTGCCTTGTAATGAAATCTCCTATCCTAACTTCGTCATATTTGTTGTAAATAAAGGTATTTGGTACCAATTGACGATAAAAACCATTACTATCTTCAGTACCAGAGTAGATCTCGGCTACGGGTATTATATGCTTTTTAGCGTACATAATAGCCGAAATCAAAGTAGTATTATGGGTAACAGTGAAATCTCCCAATAAAAACCTATGATTACCATCTAGTTCAAAACCGTAATATTCTCCCTTTCCTAAAGGTGTGATAACTATATTGGATAATATCCCATTTTGCGACTTATAAACATTACTTTTACCTTGCTCAAAAGGAGTATACCTATAACCTAGTGATTTTACTAAATATTTGAAGTCTTCTTGAAATTCTTTGTTTTCTATACCTTTTCCTAATTCCCAACCATCTACAATACCTTCTAATAATTCATATCTCTTTGCCCATGAATTTATCTTGTATTCATCAGGTATCTTAGATGGATTATTGGCTAGCTTTAATCCATATTCATATGGGTCTTCTGAGTGCTTGTAAGGAAAATCTATAGCAACAGTATAACCTTTGCATTTACTTTTGAAAGAAGGGGATGAAGATAGATAATCACATAGAGGTATATCTATCTTGCATCTTTTCTCTTCTTCTTTTACCAAAGAGAGTATATGAGGTGAATTTACTACATATGTATCTCCGAATTCTTGCGAAACTTCATATAGATCATCCATACCTTTACATGTACTCAACACCTTTCTAGGAGTAGAATCATCACCCATTAAAAGTTCATTTACTTTGATATCTTCTACTTTCTTAATTCTTCCATCATGCATCAATACAGGAGTACCTTTTCCTAAACATTTACCTGTATTGTGAGTAACAGTACAATCTCCCATTACCAACCGTTGATTACCATCAAGAACAAAACCGTAATACTGTCCTGGACCTACTGGTTCAATAGAAATACCTGTGACTAGTACATCTTTTATCTGCTTTCTTTCCTTTGCTCGTTTTCGTTCTACTTTAGTCGGGATCATATCTAAATTACCCGATATATAACTCCTATAATGTATGACCTCACTTGTCTTCTTATTTTTCATTATAGAAGCTTTATAAGCTGCAAACCCTAATGTTCTAGCTAAAAATATAATATCATCAAGAAGCTTCTCAGAAGTTATAGCTATATCAAATATGTTGTTTACAGTATCATAAAATCCATAACATGAATCTAAGAACCCTGCTAATAGTTCTAGTCTTATACCTCTACTATTATATTTATACACATCTGGAATTCTTTTGGAATGGAGATTAAGACTAGTTAGAACATCCTCAGGTAATGTTACTCTATGATTTCCATACTTATTGATGAAGTAATTTCTGACTTCTAAATTAGATGATGTTGTACTATCTTTGATACCTTCTAACATCCAACATCCTAGAGTGTAAGGATCTATTGGGACTAATTGTTCGTGATAATGTATAGGTACTCTAAATCCCTTCATAGATTCTCTAAATGTCTTGGGTCTTTTTAAGAAATCTTCGACATGAATATCAATAATTTTCCCTTTAGGCATACTTTTACCATAACCGGCTGACTTTAGAGTAAGAATATGCTGCATGTTCACCACATAAGGTTCACCTTTGATGGGAACTATCTTTACCATATCATCCTGACCTTGACATAATTCGAGAACTGTTCTAGGGGTAGAATCATCTCCCATTACTAAATCACCTACTTTTACATCTTCAACCTTTTTATTTCTTCCGTTATGCATCATAATAAGAGTACCAGGTGCCCAACATCCTGGTTTACCAATTACGGCAATTTTACTACCACCCTGGTCTTTGTTCATATAATTATGTGTGGATGGATTTATCATCTCGAGATCAAGTTCATTGATCCTTACTATTTCTTCTTCACTCATTTTCCCAAACTTTCTAATGTTTTAAATTTACTTGAAGAATAAAATGGGCGATTCTAAAAAAGTAGGTTGTACTAGGGATGTTTTCGAATTTCCTTTTATAAGCTCAGATGGTAAGGAAAAAGTAGAAAGATACTATAAATGCTGTGTTTTAGGAAAGGGAGCCTTTGGGGAAGTATTTTTGGGAGCAAAAGAGATGTATGCTATTAAGCACATGAAACTAAACATTGGAATTTCTAAATTACCAGGTGTGCAAAAGGAAATCAAAATATTGCAAAAAGCATCAAAAGATTGCAAAGTAACACCTGCAATAAGAGATTACTATATATCAAATGATGAAGCTGTATTAGTAATGGATTATGTAGATGGAGTTCCGCTAGATGAAATTGATATATCTCCAGATAGTAAAGAGGGTATTGAAAAATGGAAAGATATTTTTTATCTTCTAATACTTGGTCTGGAATGTCTGCATAGAAATGATATCATTCATGTAGATATAAAACCTGAGAATATCATGGTAACTCCTGAATATAACATTTACTATTTAGATTTTGGCGTTTCATGTATAGGATTACCATGCCAAATGGGAGGTACTCCTAGTTTTATGCCTCCTGAATTCAGAATAGTAAATCTGAAGACATTAGACGGAAATAAAATGGAATCTGATAGAGCAAATTACTTATCAGATGTTTTCATGTTAGGAGCTACTATATACGAAATGATGGCAGAAAAACCTCTTATGGATCCTAATCAAGATAAAGATGAGATATTCTTTGCAAATGTTGAAGAAGGGACTGAATACTACGAGGAAGTAATATCAGAGGCCAGAGAAGAATTAGAAACATTAACGCAATTCCGTCCGTGGAATGTTATAGTCTCTCGAATGCTTTCATTCGAGAGACTAGATAGACCTTCTGTATTTGATATATTACAAGCTCTAAAAACAAATGATATGTCTTATTTAGATAATACTAGAACTCGGAATAAAAAGTATGTATTTTTGCAAGGCAACCGAGATGATCACAAAGAAATTGAGAAACAAAAACAGATAAAATATGATCAAAAAACATTTGATAATTATGAGTATCAATTTGAGAAAGATGTTTATCTCAAATTAATCAAAGGAGATGTACCTCTGAAAGATTTATACCAAGAATTATATCTCGGCTATCTTAAAGTAGAAAAATATGGCGATGGAGATGAGAATAATGTTCTAGAAGAAGATAACTATGATGATGCTAAAGAATATACTGAAATATTCTTCAAGATGTTGGGTACTAAAGAATCAAGATGGAAGAATTATCCTACAGCAGAATGGAGAAAAAAGATTAATAGTGAATCTATCTATTGGGCAGATTCTGATTAAGTTAGAGAATAAGGGATTCTTCTATTTCTGATATTTTAAAAGGTTTCAGGATATGTTTATACTTAGTTTGAATAAT
>Ga0100403_1001251_pt1 | contig 23394 bp, 27 predicted proteins | sample CryGeymet201501t_FD_83663 | JGI IMG/M metagenome (GOLD analysis project Ga0100403, IMG submission 83663) | Groundwater microbial communities from Crystal Geyser aquifers in Utah, USA - Crystal Geyser metaG 2015-01t | ecosystem: Environmental > Aquatic > Deep subsurface > Groundwater | place... | reverse complement strand
TGAAGCGGCGGAAACAAAACCATAAAATTTCCTTTCATTTTTTTAGCGGCTCCCCCCACACCCCCCGCCGAAAATGGATTGGTAAGGAAATTTTTGGTTTTGTACACGCGACCGGAGGGAGCGCGAGGCGCACAGGGTTGGCGTTGGCAGGCGCTCGGAGCGTACGCTTTGCGTTCGCATCACCACGCGCTCGGCGCGTGCGTCAGTCATCAAAATCCTGCGGATTTTGCTCATACAATGTTCGAACTTCGTCCAAAAAGCACCGCATTGATCCGTACCCCGAAAAGTGGACACGCACTGCCTATCCACTTTTTGCTTTCTCTTCTTAAGCCAGCCCCCCCAAAAAAAAGAATCGTGCGATTAATCGTGCGATTAATCGCACGATTAATCGCACGATTCTTTTTTATCCCCCCGGCTACATCTCAAACCCAAAAACTGGTAAAATACAGGGTAGTGAAAGGGGATATATCAGTAATGCTGAGAGTGGAAAACCATTTTTGAGTTAATTGATGAAAACGATTTATAAACATGACCAAAGAAATTGTAACAACAAAAATAGCAGTTTTTCAGAAAACGGAAATACGAAAAATTATCCATAAAAACGAATGGTGGTTTTCCGTTGTTGATGTCATCGAGGCACTGACGGGTACAGATCGACCAAGAAAGTATTGGAATGATTTAAAGAAAAAACTTATAAAAGAGGGCTATTCTGAAGTGTCCGAAAATATCGGACAGTTGTGTAAACGGGGTCAGCCACCGTTTGCGTCACCCAAGGCAAAATCAGGGGCAGGACGGCTTATAGGCGAATCTTCCCCACAAAATACAGTTGTTCCTCAAAATTCACTAACAATGCTAAAATTTGGATAAGAGAAACAGCCAGTGTTAAACGCCAAAATATCTCCATGCAGATTATTTTAGTAGTTACAAATACTCGTGGCAAAAACCTAGCGTTCCTTTCTGATTCATTGAAGACACTATCACTTCAAGAAACAATCGATAAAGTAAAGATGGACGCGCCCGACGACCTCTTGGTTGTTAATGGCAAGTACGGCGAGTATCTACGCGGAGTCCCCAACAGATCTGAAAAAGATAATCTAGATAGAAAAGCGGTTACTGCGGCCGACATTATGGCTTATGCTAATCGCACCCGGCATTTTAATAGCACCGATGCCATTAGTCTATACACCGCGCAATACATCGCTTCAATTATTGATTCAGGCCAACCATTCATAGAAACAGTTGATGGTGATAAAGCCTCTGTTTCTGCCGTTAGAGATATCATTATCTCTAACTCAGAGATAATTTTGAAAGCGGCACAAGAATATGACATAGACCATTTCTTGCTCGGCGCAATTCTTATTGATGAAATCGTTCGCATGAGTCCATTTGAAGAAATACGAGATAAGTTTCTGTTGCAACTTCTTGGTAGAAATGTGTCTGTCGGCTTAGCTCAGGTAAAGCTTGAAACAGCAAACGGTTTGATCAAAAACGGATTGTATAATCCAAATCCCGATGACAAAAACTTGCCATTTGCCGGAAATTTACGAAAAGCAGACCGAAAGCATTTGTATAAGTACGTGGCACAGCCAAAACACAATATTCGTTTTGCAGCGGCCCGCATCCGAGGACTGATCAAGGAATGGTCAAAATATATAGATATATCCGATATGCCCGAGATACTTGGTACTTTATATCATCGATCGTACGTTGCCCCACATGCACGACCAAAGCCGAACAAGCGCGGCATGCAAGTTGCTGAGGGGTTCTATAAATTTTCTAAGAAATGGCTCAAATCATGACTTTATTCGAGCAAGGAAAGAAGGTATTTAACTCCACGGCAAAGATCATTTTTAGCGTTACGCTATCAATCGTCATAATAATAGGTAGCGCATTTTTTTTAACAGCGCCACTCCATACTTTATCGCTGTGGCGTATGGAACGAGCAGTTGCATCATCCATACAACATCCGGCTGAGACCAGTCTAGTGGAGCGATTTTCATTCTTGGGGTCCCGCTACATTGATGATGCCGAGTGCACCTATGCTGTTGGTGAAATTCGTTCAACCAATCTTTCAATTCAAGAGTTATTATCGCGATACGAAAATAACACTGTCAGCATATTCGGCTTTACTCGCCGGATGCCAGTTTACGTCCTTATTATCGACGAAGAGACATTAACACCAATCGGTGAACCCACAAGAGATTGGATAGATGACTTCGTAGAACGCTTTAATACAAATGAGGCTGACATAATTTATTACTTGGTATATCTCTATGAACCAGGTCGATCTGACATAGGCGATTATCGTTGCCTTGAGCAAGGATTATAAATGTAATTTTTATATCAGCGAACAATGGCAGTCGGCACAAAAATCTCCATCGCGGCCATAACAGCCATCCTGGCGGCCGCCGGCTACGGCGGCTACAGCCTTATCAAAAAGAGCGAGCTCGCCGCCCTGCGCTCGGGCGAGGCCGAGCTTTCTAAGGTGGCGCGCGTCATCGACGGCGATACTTTTGAGCTTGCCGACGGCGACGTCGTCCGCCTCCTGGGCATAGACGCACCAGAGGCAAAAGAGTGTTACTACGAAGAGTCTAAGCAAGCCCTAAAAGAGCTCATTGAGGGCAAAGAGGTGGAGTTGCGTAAAGACATAACCGGCTCCGACCACTTCGGCCGCCTTCTGCGCTACGTCATCCTGCCTAACCCCGCCCCGCTGGAGAGTAATACCTTGGTAGACGAATACATGGTCGCCGCCGGCTACGCCGCCTTAAACGAGGCTCCGCGCGACAAGCTGTATCACGGCCTCCTGCTTGAGACTCGCGAGCAGGCCATGCGCAAAGAAAAGGGGATGTGGGGCGCGTGCGAATACGAAAAAGCAGCCCGCAGTCAGGACGCTGTTCAGCCAGCCTCCGCGCAGTGTACCATCAAGGGCAATATCCCCACCGACGGCAGTGGCAGATTTTACTTTACCGAAGGTTGCAACAACTACTCCCAGGTCAAAATAGATCCGGATAAGGGTGAGGCCTACTTCTGCACCGAGGCGGAGGCCATCAAAGCCGGCTTCCAAAAGGCCCAGTACTGCCCGTAACGCCACCCACCCCCCCACAAAAAAGAATCGTGCGATTAATCGCACGATTGTGATATACTATTTATATGGCTAGAAGAAAAATAGAAAACCGCAATATCCGCAAGATCCAACGCAGTAGCGGCATGTATTACATCAGCATCCCCGTGGAGATAATGCGCGAATTCAAATGGAAAGAAAAACAAAAAGTGGTTGTGAAAAAGCACGGCAAAAGCAAGGTGGTTATTGAAGACTGGAAGGAGTAGGAGATTGGGAAATTAGCAGATTTGTAGATTAGGAAGCGCAAAGGCGATTTAATTAAAAAGTACGCGGCCGCGTACTTTTTAATTAAATCCCTTTTCCAGCTTAATTTTCCAATCTCCAGAATCTTTTCTTCATTTTTTCGGCCTGCAATGCTAGAATAAACCCCATATGATTGAGATTCGTGAGGTTTCTAAAAGCTACCTGGGCAAGCCAATTATTGAAAATTTGTCCCTGACCATCCCGGATAACACGGTTTTTGGCTTTTTGGGCCAAAACGGCGCCGGCAAGACCACGACCATGAAGATGATGGTCGGCCTGGCCAGCCCAGACAGTGGCAGTATCAGCATTGATGGCCGATCTGTAGACCAAAGCGAGACCCGGCGTAACCTTGGCTTTATGCCCGAAGCACCCTATTTTTACGACCGGCTAACCGGCCTGGAGTTTCTTATTTTCTGCGGAGAGCTGTTTGGCCTGCCTGCAAGCGAGCAAGAGCGCTATGAAGACATCCTCCGTAGCATTAACCTGCACCACGCCCGCGACGCCAAAATAGCCACCTACTCCAAGGGGATGAAACAGCGCCTCGGCTTTGCTCAAGCCCTGGTAAACGATCCACAGTATATATTCCTAGACGAGCCGCTGGACGGCCTGGACCCGCTTGGCCGCAAAGAGATAAAAGAGATAATCAAATCTCTGAAGGCCGCCGGCAAAACCGTGTTCTTCAACTCGCACATCCTCTACGACACCGAAGAGCTCTGCGACCAAATAGGCATCATTGATAAAGGCCAACTGCTCTACATCGGCCCGGTCCAAGAGTTTTGTAAAGGCCAGTCTCTTGAGGTCAGCTTTGTAAAACTCATTGAAGCCACCCGACAAGAGAAAACAGAGGAAAAAATTTCAGAACCTGCAAACCTATGAAAACAATTCTCGCCATCGCTAAAAACACCTTTCGCGAGACTTTGCGCGACAAGATCCTTTACACCATTCTTGGCTTTGCTTTGGTATTTATCATCTCTGACATCTTTTTCGCGGCCATCGCCAACAACGACACCGCCATGGTTAAAAGCTTTGGCCTGGCCGCCATCTACCTTTTTGGCACAGTCATCACCATCTTCCTGGCCTCCAGCATCATCTACAAAGAGATAGAGCGCCGCACTCTTTACTTCGTGCTTTCCAAGCCCGTCAGCCGCGCCCATGTCATCCTCGGCAAGTTCGCCGGCCTGCTCGCCGCCATCGTCTTAACCATCCTCTTGATGACCGTCGTCTACCTCGCCGTCGTCCTTGTCTCCGGCGCCGGCTTTGACTACATGGCTCTAGTCGCCGTGTTTTTTCAACTGCTTGAAGCCGGGCTATTCATCGCCATCCTGGTCTTCTTTTCCTCCTTCCTCGCACCACTGCCAAGCATCCTCAGCGCGACCATGCTGCTCTTTGTCGGCCACATGCTCCCAACCGCGCTCGCCAACATCAAAGTCATCGGCGGCCCACTTTACGGATTCGCCAAAGGCGCCTACTACATCCTGCCAAACTTAGAGAAGTTTAATGTCCGCAACCTGGTTGTTCACGACCTCGGCGTGTCCTCCTCGGTCTTGTTCGTCACTGTTGCCTACGGCGTTCTTTACTCCAGCTTACTACTCATCGCCGCCGTCTATATCTTCAAAAAAAGAGAACTGTAGGCCAACGAAAATCATGAGATCCCGCTACTTAAATATTCCCGTCATCATTCTGCTCTTCGCCGCAGTTGTCGGAGCGCAGCTTCTTTACGACCAACAAGAGCTCGCCGAACCCAAAGTGGCTTTTTCCGCGTCTCCGGCAACTATCAGATCCCTAGACCTCGGGCTCCACTCCGCGGTAGCTTCTTTGTTTTGGATAGAGGCCCGTTTGGACATCCTCCGGCTCTCGCAAACCAATCGCAAGTACCTTGACCGCCTGGCCATCATCAATCACCTAGACCCAAAGCTCGCCACGCCTTACGCATTTACTGTGCTGGTCCTGCCAACCATCAAGAGCTATCCAAACGGCCTCACCGACTCCCTAGAGATAGGGGAGCGGGGGGTGGCCCACGCCTCTCCGGACTGGCGCATCCCGTTTTACCTGGCCACCAACTACCACCTGGAGCTTAGTGACAACCAAAACGCCGCCAAGTACTTTGACATCGCCGCCAACACTCCCGGCGCCCCAAGTCACATCCGCCGCTTCTCCGAAAACTATCTCGTCCTCGGCTTTCGCGACCAAACCAAGCAGATCTGGCAGACTATTTATGAAACATCTCAAGACAGCGAGATAAAAGACCGCGCCGGCCTTTACCTAGCCAGAATAGCGGTTATTGAGACCTTAGAAGAAGCGGCTCAGCAGTACCAGTCAAAGTTTGGTGCCTTGCCACAGACAGTAGACGACCTCATCACCGGCGGCATCCTGACCGAGATCCCCGAAGACCCAGCCGGCTACCAATACGGCTTTAACGAAGAGGGCCGGCTGAAAGTTATTGAATAAATATGGTATTGTAAAAGATATGAATAACCCAGAAAAACAAAAACCTCAGGGACAAGAAGCAGAACCACTTACAAACGAACAGCTTCTCTCGCTCGTCAGAGAAACGCACGATAAGTATCTTCCTATCGTTTACTCAGACGCTGGCGATGCACTAGTCAAAATGTTTAAAGATGATTACCCAGACTGGCAAGAATATAGACTTTTTCATGTATTGATAGGCAGCAGCATACCCCCCGGAGCTGTTTCAAGAGAGGGCGATACTCCAGATAACGCAATCCAAGCCCTTATCCAAAAAATTAAAGAAGCCAGCTCTTAATTAGCTCGGTAAAACAATAGCCGAGCTTTCACTACCCGATGGAAGAATATCTTTTCTGGAGCGCCCCGGAGTCTCACCACGTGCCTAAAAGCCCGGCTTGGTATCTTTGGAACGCGCTCATCGTGCTAATCGTAACCGTAATAGCCATTTGGCAAAAAAACCTCACCTTTCTTATTTTTGTCGCCGTAGCCGAGGCAATCATTATCGGCCTGGCCAGTCGCCGGCCCCGGGAGCTACTCCACGCAATCTCTAACGAGGGCATCGCCCTGGCCCCGGAGGGGCTTTCGGAGGAAAAGCTGGCCGAAGAAGGAGAGTTCTTCCCATACTCCGAATTTGAAGCTTTTGCCGCTCATGAAAACCCGACCAACGACCGTTACGCCGAGCTCGTCTTCCGCCGGAAGCAGAAGTTAAGTACTTATCTAAAGATCCTTATCTCATACGAAAAGCTTACAGATGCTCAACAGGTTTTAATCCATTTCTTACCGGAATTTGAGTACGAAGAATCCCTCGCCGACCACATCCTAAAAAAGATCGGTTTGTAGACTTACCCAAGAAAATAGGCTAGAATCTAGAAACCTTAAGGCGCTCGTCGTTCAACGGATAGGACATAGGATTGCGGATCCTAAAATCGTGGTTCGATTCCACGCGAGCGCACCCAGAACTTGCCGGCACCGGCACAAACCCCACCCATCCTTTCGGGTTCGCGGATATATTAGCGTACGCTGACGCAGCCCGATAGTAGCGGAAACGTGCCGCTAGCGGCAACCTTAGGAGTGGGCGCTACGCCCATTGTCAGTTCATGCGACTCGTCATATACTAAAGGCATATGAACGGGGATGAACTCATCAAGCAAGCTGATATCCAGAAGATCGCCAAAGAAGGGTCGGATATCTACAATCACATCAAAGTGCAGTACGACCCGGAGCACCGAGGTAAGTTTCTGGCCATAGAAATCCAGAGCAAGAACGCCTACCTCGGCAACTCCAGTGCTGAAGCCGTTGCACTGGCCCGCTCCAAGCACCCTGACACCGTCTTTTATGTCGCCAAAATAGGCTATGACGTAGCCGAGACTCTGGCGCAATCTTTTGCTCCAAGTAGCCACTAACTTCCTGCGCTCATGGTCCGAGGCTTTTTCATTGAGAACCATCCGATCATCCAGGTCGCGCTCGGCTGGGACCGATCCGTTCAGACGCCGCACATGATTCTGGATACCGGCTTTACCGGTGACCTCCAGGTCACACCCAAGATTGCCAAAGAGCTCGGGCTCCAAGTCTCGAGTGTGACGCCGGCCCAAATCGCCAGTGGCCAGACGGTGCAGATTCCGACCGCGCTTGCCATTGCCTCCATGGAGGGCGAGACCAGCTTCGTCCAGGTACTCATTGCCGAGAGTATGCCCCTGGCCGGCATCAGCTTCCTAGCCAAGTTTGACTATAAGGCCACCGTGGACTGCAAGTTCCGAACGGTGATGCTTGAGCGCGTCACTGCCGCCTAGCTGTCCTGGAGCTTCTTGAATTTTGCTTTTCTATATTGAAATCTCCTTAGTTCGAGTAGAGCAATTAGATAATTCTCCCTACGTACTACGTACTAAGCACTAGGTACTAAGCACTAAGTACTAAATTATTGAATTATCTCAATCTCTTGCCCAAGCCCCGGCGTGCAAGCCCTAAGCTCGATCCCACCCGGTATTTTTTTCACGGCGTACTGTGTCTTCTCGGCACTGCCAGTATCCGGATCAAATGGCACCTCATTCAAATAGTTCGGCGTCAGCGAGCTACTTAAGTCCAAGCAGCTGGAAGCCGCATACACGCTCTCCAAGTTTGTAACACTTACAGAGTAGACAAGTGGAGTTTGCCCGCTATCCGTAGTTTCCAAAACAGCTTGATACTGAAGATATCGAGCATCGGTCAAGCCAGCCAGACTGTGAACCAGGGGAGTGGAGCCAGTATTAGTTTCTTCAGAGTAGTAAGTACCGCTAGTTCCATCCGGTCCAATAAACGTCTCCCCGGAGCAGTTGGAAAGCTCACATGTCCGCACCTGGAACTTTACCTTCATGGCTCCGCGCTTAAACATGTCTCTGGCCTCACCGGATGAAACAGTCCGTCCCCAAATAGTCAGTTCATCCATCTTCCCCTTAAACCAGGCCCGCCCGTTGGAAATGGCCGCAAAGTTATGGCCGATTATTGTTGGCTGGTTCTGACCCCAGTTAACAGTCTTGGATTTTCCCGCCGAAGCATCTTGTGATCCGTTTAAATAGATATAAACAGTTGAAGAGTTCCAGGTAAACACAACGTGATACCACGTGCCAAGTTGTAAAGAAGTACTACCCGTTATGGTCTGAACGCTGTTCCAGGCTTGGGCGATGCTCGCCTTTAGCTTAATCGGTCCGCCCGGCGTATTGCGGTACGCCTCCAAACCAAAACCCGACGGCGCCGCCCAGTTGCTATCATTAAGAACGCGCATAATTCCCATACCCGTGTCCTGAGACAAGTTAAGACTTGGATCAATATAAAACCAGGTACTAAGAGCACCACCCGTGTTTGGCAGGCGCAAGCTGGCGTTGTAAGGGACGTTGATATAGTTCCCTCCGCCGTTAAACTGAACAGCTTTGCTAAATATCCCCGTCTGGTTATGGGTTAACCCACCTGGCGTACTCCCATTATTGTTAGTTCCAGAGCTATCTGCAATTGCGCCACTGGTCTGATCAAGATGATAGTGAACCACAGCCCCACTCATACTAATATTCCCACTCGGGTAGCCGGATTCAATAGATGTATTTAAGCTAGGCAGCGCCTTCCCGTAAGGAGCACCCAAGCTCGGTTCTAACTGAGTCCAGCTCAATACCTGTCCGGCATCCTTAATCGTTGACTCAAAAGTGCCGGTACCAGCCTGCATCCCGGCTATTGTTAGGCCAAGATAGCCGCTACCCCAGACAGTATTTGAATGAGTTCCGCCCGCAAGCTCCGCGGCCAGGTCAACAAAGGTATTGGTTTGTCCGACCGGTGGAGATTCGGGGTCTAAGAGGGGACAGATTGCATCGCAACCACTAGTGGCGGTACCGATCATTCGCAGTGACGCGTCAATTCCCGGCGGATAATCACCCATAGTCTCCAGCACGTAAAAGCTAACCGCGTCCGCCAAGCTCACAATATGCGCGGTCCGCTGGGCATTTCTCGCAGTCTCTATCTGACGCTGTGGCCGTATCCGAATAATAATGATCGAAGAAAGGATGACAAAAATAGTTATTGCCACCAAAAGTTCAATCAGGGTAAAACCTTTATTAGTACGTAGTCGTGACCATCTAAATTTCTTCTCCATGTATCCTTATTATACCCTAAATTTACGCAACATTTACATTTGAGCGGTACGAACGCGTAAATAAATATATAAAAAACAATTGTACTACACCAATCTTTTTCTTCGGAATGCGATTCCCGAAGCCGTTTTCAAATATAGTTCAAAGGCGATGGCTTTGTCTTTGTTCAGAAATCCGCAAATCCAAATAATTTTCCACGGCCTAAATTTATGTGTGTGTTTGTTAGCCCCTGAATTATGGGATATCAGCCTTGTTTTGATATCTGGAGTTGAGCCAATATACGTCTGATTAGGAGAATTTACACTTTGTAGAATATATACGTAGTACATCGCTTAGCAAGCTAGAATATTGACCAATACCTCTCTAGTAACCGTCGTAAACGGTGCTTGCCGTTCGAAGCCTAATATTATCATACCAGAGGTAGAGAAAGCCCGTGCTTCGCCGAGGCTACGCAGGGCCATTCTCCGCCAAGGCGTAGATATGTATACGTAGCGCATAGGCTTGCCATTCGAAGCCTAGGGTAATCTGACAAGAAAATTAATGAGAGCCCGTGCTTCGCCGAGGCTACGCAGGGCCATTCTCCGCCAAGGCGTAGAATGGAGCGGGTAAGGGGAATCGAACCCCTGTATTTTGATTGGCAACCAAACGTACTACCATTGTACTATACCCGCAACTATTCAAATGTAGAACTCTGATATTGTAGCGTTCAAGCCCGCCTTGGTCAATATCTAAAATGCCCCAACTCCGCTGAGCACAAAAGCGCCCACCATGCCCACAATCACTACAATAACAACAATAGTTTTCAATATCTTCATTACTCGCAATTATAACATCTGCCACTGGCCAGGGCAAAGCCCCGTACCGTGCTCTGCTCTGGTACTGGGGCAAACAAAAAAACCCCGACGAAACGTCGGGATTTTTTTCTACGCTTATCCTGCGGAAGTTATTTTACAGCCTCCTTCAAAAGAGTACCTGGCTTAAACTTCGGCTTCTTGGCAGCCGCAATCTGAATCTTCTCACCAGTCTTTGGGTTAACACCCTGACGAGCCTTTCGGTTCACAACCTCAAACTTACCAAAACCGGTGATGTTTACCTCTTCACCCTTCTTCAGGGTGTTAGTGATTGTATCAAAGAACAGGTCAACAACCTCCTGTGCCTTCTTCTTGGTCGCGAGCTCCGCGCCATTCATGATCACCTGTACCAAATCATCTTTCTTCATAGTATTTAATTAATTTGTTAATACTTTTTAGTAATAAGGATATTATATAGCATCTACGCTAAAAATCCACAACCCACCCCTGTTTTCCGAATATCGAATATGCGGCAACGAATCAACGAATTGCAGAAGACAACTTTAGCACATTCGATGATTCGTGGTCATTCGTGATTCGTGACCAGCGCTAGCGCGCATATTCCACCGCTCTCATCTCCCGAATAATATTCACCTTGATCTCACCCGGATACTGCAACTCAGTCTGGATCTTATTGGCCATGTCTTTAGCCAACTGCAAAGCTCTAAAGTCGTCTATCTTCTCTGGCACTACAAACACCCGAATCTCTCTACCGGCCGAAAGCGCGTAAGCCTTTTGAACTCCCTCAAACTTACTGGCCGTCTCTTCCAGCTCCTTTAAACGCTTGATGTACTGTTCCACAGTATCCCGTCGCGCCCCCGGTCGAGCCGCAGACAAGATGTCGGCCGCGGTGACGATGTACGACTCCGGGCTTTAGAACGGATAGTCCTCGTGGTGGCTCTTCATAGAGTCAACCACAGCCGCCTCAACACCATACTTCTCCAAGATCTTAATACCCAGGTCCACATGCTTACCTTCAACTTCATGGCTAATCGCCTTACCAATGTCGTGGACCAGCGCGCCTTTTTTCGCAATGTCTACATTCACACCCAGCTCCCTAGCGATCATGCCGGAGATGTGCGCCATCTCAATAGAGTGCACCAGCACATTCTGGCCATAACTGGTTCTAAAGTGAAGCCGGCCCAGTAGCTGCATTATCTCACGCGGGAAGCCAATAACGCCGACCTCCGCGGCCGCGTCTTCACCAATCTTCTGCATCCGCTTGATAAGCTCAGCCTTGGCCTCGTCAACCTTTTCTTCTATCTTCGCCGGCTGAATGCGCCCGTCTTTAAGCAGCTTCTCCAAAGTCATGTAGGCAATCTCGCGGCGCAGCGGGTCAAAAGAGGAGAGGATAACGCTCTCCGGCGTCTCGTCCACGATTATCTCCACCCCGGTCGCTCGTTCCAGCGCCTTAATGTTGCGGCCTTCGCGACCAATGATCTTGCCCTTTAAGTCTTCAGTGGGTAGGGGGAAGACGCTGGTAGTTGTGTCTGCGACATGCGTTCGGGCATAACGCATAATCGCGGTTGTAACAATTTCCGAGGCCTTCTTTTCAATCTCCTCGCGCCGCTCTCGTTCCATCTTCGTGATAGAAACAACCAGGTCATCCTTATACCTCTGCTCAACTTCAGTGAAGATCTTCTCCTTGGCTTCTTCCGCCGAAAACCCGGCCACTTTCTCAAGCTGAGCCACAGCCTGTTCTTTTACCTCTTTTATCTTAGCGCTTTCTTCTTCAATCTCCTTTGTCTGACTTGCAAGCTTTTCTTCCTTTTGGGTAGTGGCCAAAATCTGCTTTTCTAAGTTCTCCTCGCGCCTCAGCACCCGCTCTTCCAACTTTTCAACCTTCTCTTTATCTTCTTTAGCCTCTTTTTGAGCGTCCGCAATAATAGCCAGGGCTTTTTCCTTGGCCTTAGTGGTCAGCTCGTCCGCCTCTTTACGAGCCTCCTCAACCTTAGTCTTTACCGTCTCCTCAACCGATTTAGCCTTTTTTCCCGCAACGCTGTAACGAATTACATAGCCAATAACTAAGCCGGCCACAAGTAACACCCAGGCCAGCGGGGTCAGATCGAAACTCATATAGTTGTATGCTCGCTAAATTCTTCAGTAAAACCATGAATTTTTTAGGAGTCAAAATATTTTAGTGATATAAGTTGCTTCAAAAATAACTCTCTTAGTATATGGAAACATTCCCTATTTGGCAACCATCCATGGTTTCCGAATATCGAATTGATAGCGAATAAATAAGCTAAGCGTCACCCAAGACTTCACTAATCACGCCTGCCTGTCCGGTAGGCAGGAATAATCACTAATCGCCTAATCCAATACGACCATTGCAGCCCATTCGTTTGATTCGTGATTATTAGTGATTAGTGAGGTCCTTATTGTAATTAGCCTGATGATGACGTGGTATAATACCCCTATGAAAAAACGCGTTGTTTTAGCAATTTTAGATGGCTGGGGGGTGGGCAGACAAGACCCCAGCAACCCAATTTATACGGTTAAGCCGCGTTCCTTGGAGTATCTGCGCTCTCGTTACCCGTTCGGCGCTCTGCAAGCCTCCGGAATCGCCGTCGGCCTGCCCTGGGGCGAAGTTGGTAACAGCGAAGTGGGCCACCTCACTATCGGCGCCGGCAAGATAATTTTTCAGCACTACCCACGCATCACTCTTTCTATAGAGCGCGGCAAATTTTTCAAAAACGAAGTATTCACCGCCGCTTTTGAACATGTCAAAACCAACAACTCCGCTCTGAACATCGCCGGACTACTCACCGCCGGCCACATCCACGCTTCTTTTGACCACCTCCAGGCCCTGCTGGAATACGCGGCTCAGCAGGGGGTAGGGCAAATAAATCTGCATCTTTTTGCCGACGGAAAAGACAGCCCACCTCAATCCGTATCCAAACTTCTTGAAAAATTGAAAAAAGTCACCGACCACCTTGGCGTTGGCGTGCTTGCTAGCATCTCCGGCCGCCACTTCTCCCTTGACAGAGACAGTCACTGGGACAGAACTCAAGCCGCCTATGAAGTCATGACCGGCCGAGTGCCAACCAGCCCGGAGAAGTTAGAGACTATAATCGCCAGCACCTACGAACAAGGAAAAAATGACCAAGAGATACCGCCAACTTTGCTTCTTGGTAAGACGAGCGCCATTAAAGACGGCGACGCGCTCATCTTTATTGACTTTCGCGAAGACAGCATCCGCCAGATAGCCGAAGCCTTTATAGACAAGGAATTTAAGGCATTTCCAATCCAAAAGTTTTCTAACCTGCACATCGTGACCATGACCGAGTACACCGCAGCCTTTCAAGTACCGGTCGCCTTTCCAAGCGAAGAAGTAACTCATCCGCTCGGCCGAGTACTTTCAGACGCGGGCAAGCAGCAGCTTTTGCTCGCCGAGACCGAAAAGTACGCGCACGTAACCTACTTTTTCAACGGCTTTCAAGATGATCCGTTTCCGGGGCAGGAGAGTGCCCTTTTGCCGTCAAACAACGTAGAGAGCCACGCCGAGCGGCCGGAGATGCGCGCCCGCGAGCTTGCTGATAAAGTTCTGGAAACTCTCCAGGCCGGGCAAAAAGATTTTATCGTGGTCAACTTTGCTAATGCCGACATGGTCGCTCACACCGGTAACTTCGACGCCGCCGCCCAGGCCGTTCGCACAATAGACACCGAGCTTGGCCGCGTTATCAAATACTGCGAAGAGCAAGATGTCGCCCTAGTCATCACCGCCGACCACGGTAACGTGGAGGTGATGCGCGACCCAATCACCGGCGAGATGGATACCAGCCATGACCCCAGCCCCGTCCCAATCTATATCTGCGCCAAGCAGATGCTAAGAACGAAGCCAAACACCAATCCGGATCAAAGCGAGGGCGGCGCTATCGGTATCTTGTCTGACGTCGCCCCAAGCATCTTAGAGCTTTTTGACCTGCCAAAGCCCCCGGAAATGAGCGGCCAAAGCCTTTTGCCCGTTTTAAGAGTTGACTAGGGATAAAATATGAGCGCGCCCCAGAAAAAAGAAAAACCAACCGGCCTGCCAACGACTCGTTGGATGCTTCAGCTGCCAATTCTCGCCGTCAGTATTGCCGCGGCCATCTACCTAGCGCAGTCAAACGTCATTGAGCAGATCTTAACCGCGACCAGTAGCGGCACCGGCCTGGGTTTTATCGTCGCTTCTTTTATCGCCGGCATTTTTTACGCCACCTTTTTCGGCGTGGTGCCGGCTACAGTCACTCTGATAGAGGTTGCTCAAGCCGGCAGCTCGCCGCTTGTAATCGGCATATTCGGCGGCCTGGGCGCGGTCATTGGCGATCTAAGCCTTTTTCAAATCATCCGCTTCGGCATCGTTGACGACCTAGTCGCGGCCTTTCAGCGCCGCAGCCAAGGCGCGTTCAAACGCCTGTTTAAAATTCGTTTTTTCAAAACTTTCCTACTCGCTATCGGCGCGGTCATTCTCGCCACGCCCATTCCGGACGAAATAGGCCTGACCATGCTTGGCATCGCCAAAACAAATTGGCGCCTTGTCGCCGCCGCCGGCTTTGTCTGCAACGCCATTGGTATCTACCTCCTGGCTTTAATAACCCAAGTCATCGTTTTTTAAACAACAAAAAAGAGCGCCTCCTCACAAGGCCCTCTCTTTTGTTATGTAAACATTATAACACGGTTCAGCCCATGTCAGGCTGAGGATGTGGATATCTTCGCCTCCGGCTAGTCACGAATCACTAATAATCACCAATCGCCTAATCCAACGCGACCATCGCAGTCCATTCGTTTGATTAGTGATTATTGGTGATTAGTGAGGTCCTGTCTGATGTCTTCATGTTATAATTACCCTATATGGAAAGCATCTCTATCATCATCGGCTCTGTCGCCGCCCTTATCGGCGTGGCTATGGCCGTCATGTACTTCCGCCTGCTCAAGCGCATCGCGGACGGCCAATCAGCGACCAAAGAGCCCGATCAAGCCATTTTAATGCTCCAGCAGCAGATGCAGGAGCTTAACCGCACCTTAGACGAAAAGCTCACCGACTCCACTAAAACAGCCCATTCCCACGCCTCAGAGATGGCCAAGAGCGTCCAACAGTTTATCAAAGAAGTAACCACCGAGCTGACCAAGGTAGGCGAGGGCCAAAAACAAGTTATCGGCTTTGCCGATCAGCTCCGCGAGCTCCAAGACATTCTCAAAAACCCAAAGCAGCGCGGTATTTTGGGCGAATACTACTTGGAGACCCTGCTCACCAACATCTTGCCCGCCGGCAGTTACCAAATGCAGTATAAGTTCAGCGATGGCGAGATAGTAGACGCGGCCGTGTTTGTTAAAGACAAAATAATCCCAATAGACTCCAAGTTCAGTCTTGAAAACTACAACCGGCTTGTTGAAGCCCGCGACCAAAGCGAGCGCGACCGCTTAGAAAAAGTATTTGTAAACGACCTAAAACTGCGCATCACTGAAACGGCCAAGTACGTCCGCCCAAACGAGGGGACGATGGACTTCGCCTTTATGTTCATCCCGCACGAAGCCATCTACTACGACCTGCTCGTAAACAAAGTCGGCGCCGTGGGTGGCGACACGGAAAATCTCATCCAGCGCGCCGCCCGCCACAGCAAGGTCATCATCGTCTCTCCAACCTCTTTTTTGGCCTATCTACAAACCGTGCTTCAAGGACTACGCGCCCTGCAAATTGAAGAGACCGCCAAAGACATCATCAAGCGCGTGGAAGAGCTTGGTCAACACCTGTCTCGGTACGACACCTACATGCTCAAGCTCGGCAACAACCTCTCCACCACGGTTAACGCCTACAACACCGCCACCAAAGAGCTGAAGAGGATAGACAAAGACGTCCTGCGCATCACCGGCGAAGCCGCCGGCGTGGAAGTAGCCCTTGTTGATAAACCCCAATCCGCAGAAGAATAAAAAATGAAATTTATGAGGTCTCTCTTCCCTTAGGAAGTGAGACCTCATAAATTCAATTCTTACATGCATCAGATCCAATATCGACAACAGCAGGTCTTGTACGACAAAAAGTGGCAGACGCTCCTTCGCCGCGCCTGGCTTTTCCGCCACATTCCGTTCATAGACGCCGCTTTCGGTAGCGGCTCGCTCGCTCTTGGAAATGTCAGCGAGGATTCTGACCTGGACGTGCTTATAGCCGCTCAACCTGGGCGAATATTCACCGCCCGCGCCGCCGCCATCATCGCCTTTGGCATCTTCGGCTGGAGGCGTAGTAAATTGGATCACCGTGAGTCCGCGGCCGACAAGGTCTGCTTGAATCACTTCGTAACCCCCGATACTTACCAGCTCACCTTAGAGCCAAACGACTACTGGCATCTACTCTACACTCAACTCACACCCATTTATGGGCAGACCGCGCTCATAAAAAAATTCAACCACGCCAATAGTTGGGCGGGCATTAGCGAGTACCGCTTGGATGCCCGACACAAGTATCAAACTGCCAGTCTTTTTAAGCGCGTCCTGACTAGTCTCCTGACAAGCAGCCTCGGTGACTGGCTGGAAGATAGACTAAAATATTACCAGATAAAGCGAATTGAAAGTGGTCTACCCAGGCCCGGCGAGCAACGCCCCTCCGTCATTCGCGCCGTAGCCAGTCATTTGTCATCCTCGAGAGGAGCGAAGCGACGAGTCGGGGATCCAATTTTATCATCTCAAAAAAAGACCTACCGCCTCCCGCCACTCATCACCTACACCGATTTTGAACTCCAGTTCCACCCCGACCCGGCAACTATTGAAATTCAATAAATTTACGAGGTCTCCCTTCCGAAGTGCGACTTCCGAACATGGTCTATGAAGGCGTCGCAAAATGCTATACTTAATTAATGCCAAGAATTGAGGAACTGCTGAAAAACTACCTAGACTACCTTGAGATAGAAAAAAACCGCTCGCCAAAAACCAGAGCCAACTACGAGCAATATCTCAAGGCCTTTTTCGCCGATCAAAAAATAAAAACTGAGCGCGACATCACCGCCGCCGCCATCCGCGAGTTTCGACTAAGCCTGGCCCGCAAAGATACCGGTCGGGGAGGGAGCATGAAAAAAATCACCCAAAACTACTACGTCATCGCCATCCGCAATTTTTTAAAATACTTAATCAAAGAAGACTACGACGTCCTATCCACCGACAAGATAGAACTGCCCAAAGTACCCAAACGCCAAATAGACATCATTGAATACGCCGACCTAGAGCGCATGCTCGCCGCCCCCAGCGGTTCTGATCTCCGCTCCCTGCGCGACAAAGCCATCCTAGAGTTCTTATTCTCCACCGGCCTCCGTCTCTCCGAGCTGTGCAATCTAAAGCGCTACCTAGACTTCGGCAGGGGAGAGATAACCGTCCGCGGCAAAGGTGAGAAGCTTCGCGTCGTCTTTGTTTCAGAGGGATCAGCCAAAACCATCAAAGCCTATCTGGATAAGCGTCCGGACGCCGAAGACTGGCTCTTCGTCAGTCTTTCCAAGGTCCCTAAAGGATCGAAAAAAACAGCAAAAGTTATCGGCAAAATAACACCCCGCGCCGTCCAGCGCCTGGTAGACAAGTACGCTCGCCAAGCCGGCATCGGCGAGCGCGTCAGCCCCCACAAACTTCGCCACCTCTTCGCCACCGACCTGCTTCGAAACGGCGCCGACCTCCGCTCCGTCCAAGAAATGCTCGGCCACTCCTCAATCACCACCACCCAGATCTACACTCACATCACCAACAAAGAACTCAAAGACATCCACAAAAACTTCCACGGCCGCCGCCGCCAAGGCTAATGTGGGCCAAGGCAAACGAAGGAAAGGGGAGTAGACGAGAAGAAGGTTTTTCGGCATACTAGTACCACGCTGAGGTGGTGGAATGGCAGACACGCTAGCTTTAGGAGCTAGTGCCGCAAGGCGTGAGGGTTCAAGTCCCTCCCTCAGCACACTGATCTGTATCCCAAAAAGTGGACAAGAACGAAAGTCCACTTTTTGTTTTCTCTGCTACTTCTTTAATCTTCCCTTCTGCCTGGAAGTCAGGAAAAGCTTGAAAGTTCATTTTTAGAATTAAGTAAAAAGTACGCGGCCGCGTACTTTTTACTTTTTTACTTAGGGCATGGTATTCTTAGTAATAAGCGATGAAAGACCTTAAAAAGAAACCAAGGAAAAAGCAGGGCAGAGCCGCAAAGGTAACAATGCGCGCGCTAGAGATATTAAGTGAAACAGCTATGAGCCTGCCGGACTTTGTGGGTGCATTTTTGACGGCGGGCTATGGTGCCTCTGTGGGCAAGATGGAAAGAGCGAGAGGTGGCGGGGCAGTTGATCTAGAAGATATCAATATCAGAAAGTATCGAGAAATGATGTATCGGCTTCGCCGAGATAAAATGGTGAGCGATACCAGAAGCCCCAAGGGCGAAATTCAATACACGCTTACCGAAGAGGGGAGAGAGTATCTAGAAGCCTTACGAAAAACAGTGCCACGGCTCTGGCTTATTCCTAACTACCCAAAAGAAGAAAGCGAGGAGTATATTTTAGTAACATTTGACATTCCCGAAAAGGAAAAGAAAAAGAGAGATTGGTTACGTGCCGTTTTAAAAAGGATGGAATTCGTTATGGTTCAGCAAAGCGTCTGGATCGGGAAAGTAAAAATCCCCAAAGACCTTATCCGCGACTTAAAAGAAAAAAACTTGCTTGATTGCGTAGAATTCATGGAGACCAGGCGAATGGGTACCCTCTCCGCCGAATAAGTAAAAAGTACGCGGCCGCGTACTTTTTACTTAAATTGTGGGAGGAAAATGAGGTAAAAAAGGCACACGCGGTCAAGCTTGACAAATAGGTAAGAAGTATGCTATAATATAAGATATAGCGGCTATATTTGCGGCTATATGCTCTTTAACAAAAACAGGGTTTACGAGACAGAAATGAATCGAGGCAGCGCCCTAAGTACTACGAACTAAGTACTACGAACTAAGTACTAAGCACTGGTGCGCTTCGTTTCTGTCTCGTACCTGTAACGAGACGTTTTTTTGGCCCTCCTTTGGGCTGTCGCCCCGTAATAGGGAGAAACGCCCTACGGGGCAACATGGCCCTCGGGCCAAGGAGATTTGACCATGGAATTGTGGCAATTCGGACTGGCAGGAGCGCTCATCGCGCTTCTAGTCAGCGTCACGACGCTTCTGCTTTCCTACCGGAAAGCGGAAGACAAGAAGCCTGAAATGGCTGACGAGCTCCCGCCGACCCGTACCTGTTGCGACGCCGACCCGCTCGACGTTGTGGATGAAGCGACCCGGGCGGCAATGAGCCGCCCCGGGAGCAAGGCAGAGGACGAGCCGGACATCGCCGGACTCCTCCACGTGTTCCACTTCGCCTTCTGGGCGTTCGTGGGGCTCGCCCTGGTCGATGGCTTGCCGCCGTTTGTCGGCTGGCCTCTCGGCCTGGTAGTGGCAATTGTGCCGGCGCTCGGGTGCCTCATTACCTCGTTCGATAAGATCGAGGAGGAGAACCCGCCGAGCATCGGCCTCGTCACCATCTTTGGTCGGCACATGCCGACCATGAAGGACGAGGGGCTCAAGCTCTTCTTTCGCTGGTTCGGGCTCTGGGTCTTGCAGAAGATCCAGATCGACCAGCGCAAGGTCAACGTTGACCTTGGCTTCGTCCGGTTTTACCTGCCGGACGGCCAGCAGGTGGATCAGGAGTTCAGTTTCACCTACAGTGGGGAGCAGACTGGCCACGGGGCCAGGAACTTCGTCAATGCCGGAGGCCATGGCTCTGCCGATCTTGGCTCCGGAGAAATGGGGTCAATCAAGGGGGACGAGCCAAAAACCGGAGTCCCCGGCATTGTGACCGAAATCCTCATCAACGAGGCCCGAAACTGGTTCGCCTCACCACACGAGGGGCCCAAAACGGTAGACGATGCCTACCAGATGATCGGCGTGGAGTTGCCCTTGGTCCTGCTGCTCAAGCTGGACCTCGACAACCAGATACCGCCGAGTATCAACGGTTTTCCGATCTTGGACCTCTTCGCCTATCTTAGAGATAAGAGGGCGGCAACGGCGCATGGCCGGGATCTCTCCGAAAAGTCCAAGGAGTTGGAAGTGCAGTTCCGGGCACTCTCTCCGGATCAGCGAGCCCAGATGGCCACCGACCTACACAAGGTAGCGGCCAAGATGGACCGCATCCAGCACGGACAGGACGGCATCGTCCTGGAATGGCTTGGCATGCGGATAGACAAGCTTGTAATCGGCCGCGTACGCTTCTCGGAAGAGTACGAGAAATCCCGACTCCAGATTCAAGTTGAGAGGAGAAAAGCAGAGTCTGCCGCAGTCTCGACCGCGGCAGACATCCGCCGAGTCCGAGCCTACAAGAGGCTCGGACTTAGCCCGGAGCCAGCACTCATGGCGTCGCAGGTGAACACCGGCAACGCCACTCGATCCATCAACACCAACGAGACACGGGTGGACGACCAGACGCGCGAAAGCGCCGAGGCAGTCGCCAGGCTGTTCGCACAGGCAATCGCCTTCGGCGCCGCAGCAATCGGTGAGGGGCTCCGGTCCCGTACCCCAACCTAGGAAGGAGAATGAAGTGAAGAGGTGGATGAAATGGACGCTCGGCGTCGCATTGCTCGTACTCGCCGGAGTCGGGTTCTGGATCGCGGCCACCAAGGTCGCTCCCAGTCGCCCGGCTTCGAACGACTCGTCCGGTGCTTCGGCGCCGAGCGAGTACGAGAGGGACCGGGACGCGGATCGGGCCGCATGGTACGATCGTCGTCCTGCGGCGAACGACGACGGCAACCAGCCTCCGGGCTGGAAGCCGCCGGCGCCGCCGAATCCACCGTCGAAAGAGGAGTTGATGACGCCGGAAGGCGACATCAACTTCGCGCTGACGGACACGCTGGTCACCCTGTCATGGGACGGGATGACCAGTACCACGGTGCCACTGGGAGGTGGCATCTGGGTCCGACTTCCGGACAACACGCGCTGGAAGGCGCAGTCCGCCGCGCTCCAGGACGAGTTCCTGAAGCCAGTGCGACTGCGGGAGGGCGACTATCGCCCAGTGCTGGGCAACCAGCAGAGATACCAGACTCTTCTCTGGATTCAGCCGCTGGCCAAGCCGATCCCGGGCGAAACGATCCGGGTCTGGATCCACAAGTGAAAGGAGGTGTCTCACGGTAGGCCTCGCGCCACAAGGCGAGGCGAACAACGGCCCCGGCCCGTGCACGTAAGTGCATGGTGTCCGGGGCTGTTTCAATTTGTAGACAATTCAAAGCAAAAACCCGCCGTACGGCGGATTTTTGAAATAGCCTAATTCATAACTCCTCCAACTCCTCAAGAGGAGAGAGGCTTCTAACCGGCACCGAGCAGTTCGGCGACCACGAAGCGGATACCCTGAGCCAAGAAGGCGACCACCAAAGCTACAACGGCATAGATGATCTTCTTGTGGGCGGTGCTGATCTTTTCTTCCTCACCGCCAGCCGTCAAGTAGCTGAAAGCGGCCAGGATGATAAAGATTACTGAAAGAATAAGCAGAACAGTGAACAACCATCCAATCAAGGTGTTGAAGATATCAATGAAACCGCCAAAGCTGGTAACCGTAGTTGGCGGCTGAATCACTTCTCTGTCAAACCCGCCAGACTGCGCCATGGCGAGCCCTGGCATGGTCAAGAAGGTAACAAGTGTAAAGAAAAACTTTTTCATGAGTATTAGCGAATAATGCTAATCGAAAGTAATAATGCGAATGCGCGCCATTACCTGTCGACCTTTTCAATTAAGCTTATAGTAGCACGAAATAAGCCAATTTTTATTGGGGATAAATTTAACCAAGGACAAGCTGTCTAACCACAAAGACTATTCCCTTAGCCAAAAAGGCAACTACCAAGGCAACCACAGCATAGATAAGCATCTTGTGCGCGTCTGCCACTCCATCACCACCACCAGAGACAAGGTACTTGTAGGCGGCCAAAATAATGAAGATAACCGCCAATATAAGCAAAATAGTAAACAGCCAGTTAGTCAGTGTGGACAGAAGAACGACAACGCCCGGGAAGCCTTCGCCTAGAATAGTTTGCCCCGCCGGCGGAATATTGGCAACGCCATCTCGCCCTATGCCAATACCTCCAGTTCCGCCACCCCCACCGCCTCCGCCACCACCGCCCCCTCCACTACCACCGCTGATGTTTACTCCCCAATCAACTTCAACGGCGTGCGCCCTCGCCACCATTAGGAAAAGGAAAGACCATGCGCTCCAAAGATATGCTTGTAATTTCATGATACTTGTTTCAATTAATAATCTACTAACACGGAGCTTTAGTAATAGTATTCATCATTTGCCCAAACTACCGGTTTATACTCATCTCCTGGGCATCGTTGAACACTCACCTCAATTGATTCATCATCCCCCAAGTCAACGATATGAGTATCCCAGCTTAGACCCTCAATAACGTCTCCGCTACCACCCAGCTGGGCCAGTGAGCCATTAATCTTAACAGCGGGGCGACTCCGGTCATTAACCGCCGGGCAGAGACTGATTAACAATTCTGTATCTGCCAATGACACCCTGGGGTCACTAATTTCAAAGTAACCAATACCTGGACGGGAAGACCCCGAACCACCTCCTGAAATAGGTGGAGCCGGCGGTGGGGTGGCGGGCGGCGGAGTAGTTGGAGGGGGAGATGTCGGCACAGAACTCCCTGTTGAGCTCACTCCAACCAAGCCCTCCACTACTGTTACAAAACCTTTTGCCAGAAAGGCGATAATAATGGCGACCACCGCGTAGATAAGCATCTTGTGCGCGTCCTTAACACTATCGCCGCCGCCAGATGTCAGGTATTTAAAGGCGGCAACAACGATCATGATAACCGCCACCGCCAAGAAGATTGTAAAAGCCCAGTCAGCGAGCGTTACTAAAAGCTTCCGCACGCTCTCCGGACCTTCGGTTAGCGTATTTTGAAGTTGATTTTGGGGTGCCGGAATAGTTGAAGTTGCCGCAAAAAGAGTAGTCGGCAGACTAAGACCAAACACCGCCAAGCTAAAGTATAATTTTTTATGCATGTTTATATTTTAAACGAATTAAGTACCGGTTTCAAATAATATTCGGATAACATTCACAAACCCCTTCGCCAGCACAGCCACGGCTATCGCCACCGC
>Ga0100403_1001248_pt1 | contig 23430 bp, 20 predicted proteins | sample CryGeymet201501t_FD_83663 | JGI IMG/M metagenome (GOLD analysis project Ga0100403, IMG submission 83663) | Groundwater microbial communities from Crystal Geyser aquifers in Utah, USA - Crystal Geyser metaG 2015-01t | ecosystem: Environmental > Aquatic > Deep subsurface > Groundwater | place... | reverse complement strand
TGACTCCCAGATTTTGGTCCATTCTCATGTCAAGTTCACCTTCACCTGAGAAAGAGAAGCCTCTTTCTTCGTTCATTAGTTGATCGGTACTTGTTCCAAAGTCAAACAGCACTCCGCTAATCTGTGTAATGTCATGTTGTGATTTAATTTTTTTTAATTCTGCTGTTAATTTAGTAAAGTTTTCTTTAACTAAAATTAGATTGTTTGAATCAATTTCTTTTTTAAATCGTTCCCGTCCCATTTCAATTGCCTGTTCATCAAAGTCAAAGGCAATTACTTTACCACCATTTTTTAAGATTAAGCTGGTATGACCGCCTCCCCCTAATGTGGCATCTACATACCAGTGACCAGATTTTACCTGTAGACTTTCAATAGCTTCTTCAAGCAGGACTGTTATATGGTTAGTTTTCATTTTCAATGCTTTCTGCAATATCTTCAGCTTGGTTTTCTAGTTTATCTAAGTAGAGATGGTATTTATCCAAGTCCCAGATTTCTAAGTAGCTATAGCTACCGACAATCACTAGATCTTTATTTAAACCAGCTGATTTGATCAAGTAATCGGGCAGAGATACTCGACCATTATTATCAGCACTGACTTCTTGGGCTTCATTAACCATCAACCTGACAAAGTCTCGATTTTTCTTTTTTGTAAATGTGCGTTGTGATATTTCTTCGATTTTCTCGATGAAATCACTTTTTTTAAAAATAAATAGTCCTCCGTCTAAACCTCGAGTGATAACCCAATCCTGTTCAATTTCTCTGAATTTTTTTGGTAATGAGACTCTCCCTTTATCTTCTAGCTTGTGATAATATCGACCTATAAACATCTTCTTTTTATCTCTTTACCATTTTTTACCACTTATTAATAATATAGTATTATACCAAGCCAGACGGGTAAACCCTGAACTTGTTTCGGGTTTTGAATAACTGATAATTTAAAAAGACAAAAAAATAACTATGAGGACATAGTTAGATAAAAAATTGCTTCGATGATGTGAGAATGGTTAAAATCTTTATTTAGATTTAGTAAACAGGTGCTTTAATGAAAGGATTAGGGCAATGATAAAGGGAGTAAAGCTAATCGCTTTTTGCCACAGTAGAACGTTTCCATCGTAGTTATTTTGATAGAGAAACGGCAGGTAGCGATACATAGAGCTAGCTGAAAGGACTAACAGCGCTATTGCCCAAGCATTAGATATTTTGTTTTTTAAAAAGAAAGGGATAAATGCAATCGTCCAGACCAAATACCATGGATGGAACTGTTGAGATCTGAGTGTCAGTAGGGGAATAAACATCCCTATTGAGGCAAGTAATGGCCAATTTCTCATTATTTGGGAAAATCTGGGAATCAGACTAAGCTTAGACTTACTAAGTAACATTAGCCAGATTGGGATCAAAATAACTGTTGCTAATTTTATCCAGATAGAAAATCCTAGAAGTAGGAGAGAGAGAATAGCTTTAAGAACAAACATGATCTTGTTCTTACTTTTTGAATCAAGAATTAACAGGGAAAGTACTGCAGGAGTAATCATCCAAAAATCGTTATGAAAGTTTGAAATTACTTCAATAAGGATCAGTGGATTAAAAATGAGAAAAATTGCCCAAGTGAAATTGATTTTTTTTTGGTTTTTCCAAAGAATTATAGCAAAGGCTAAAAGTGGCAGAAGACTGAATAGTCTGAAGACTAGCCAAGTAATTAAAAACTTTCCGAAACCAAGGCTGAATGGTATTACTGACAATAGAGTCCAAGCTTTTCCATATGGGGCAGTAGTATGTGTGTTATGCATAAACTTGACCCATGGGTCATCAGGGAAATCTAAAGCAACTTTTATATGAGGATCTGCTCCGTAAACACTGACCATTTTTGCATTAAAAATGTAATTAAAGGCGTCATATGACAAGGCATTATTACTAACCAGCAGAGGAACAGCTAGAGATATAAAAATAATCAAGATTAGCTTAAAATCCCTAATCTTATGTTTCAATAATTGAGAGACAAAGAAGAAGTAGCTAAAAAAAGAAAAGCTGATGAGTGCAAAATAGGTTTGGGATAAAAGCTCTCTATTATTAAAGAAAGTTTTCCACATGTAAGTCTGAAAACTCCAAAAAGTTGAATTAGTCGAGAGAACTAAGTTTGGAGCTGTTAATGAGTAAGAGAAAATAGAGTAGCTTAAAAGTGAGATGAAATAAAGTAAAAAACTAGCTAAAAATAATTTTTTTGATCTTTTTTTTACCATTGTTAAATAAATTACTTCGAGTACTTCCCAAGTAAATTGGCAATTCTCACCTTAATGATATCTGCTAGCATCCTAATAGAATCTTTAATAGGGCTGACTCGATCTGTTTCATTATGATGCCAGATAATTGGGACTTCTTTTATCTTTAAATTATTTTTGCGGGCAAGAAATAAGGCCTCGACATCAAAAGCACCAGTAAATGCATCAGAACGTTCTTCACCTCTTCCATAGACCACTAAGTTAGAAAAGATATCTTTACTTGCCTGGTCACTAAAAACTTTGAATCCACACTGTGTGTCATAAATACCAGGAATCGCAAGCACCTGTACTAAGAAGTTGAAACCTTTTCCCATAATATGACGATGGAGGGGCTCTTTGTCTCGTTTTGCTCCCTGAATTTCTCTGGAACCAATAATAACTTGATAGTTATCTTTATACATAAATAGTTTTTCAATTTCTTTAAGGGGAGTAGATTGATCAAAATCACTAAATAAGATCCATTTGCCTTTGGCTTTAAGCATTCCTGATTGGACAGTAGGTCCTTTCCCTGCATGAATATTTTCTACTACTTCAACATTTTTATGCTTATCAGCAAATTTTTTTAACTCTTCTGTTGTGCCATCAGTTGATCCATCATCACTAAGAAGTACTTCCCAGCTATAATCTTGCTGTTTTAAATAATCAACAACCTCGTCAAGAACATTTCGCTTAATGTTTTTCATTTCATTATATGATGGGATGACTACAGATAGGTAAGGTTGCATAATATCTTTGTTAATTTTTTCTTAAGATGGTAATTTCTGGTCCGTTATCAATATTATATACTTCTTTGATGTCTTTGTTAGGGAAGACGACTATTTCGTAAATTGGAGAATCTGTAACTTTGTCTATCTTTTGATCTTCATTAATAATAATTAGAGTTTCTACTTCACCTCTTTTTTCGGTTGGGACGGGAGGCTTATTACTTGTTTCTAGGAAGTAGCGGTAGCTTTGACCGTCAATGTCCCCAGTTTCTGAAAGTAGCACAATGTTATATTTTTCACCTTCTCTGACCTTTTCTAAAATTGATTCTGAGGTTCTTTTAACGTCAAAGATTGACCAGCTTTGTGTTTTCAAATTGTAGCGGTTGAAGTTAAATAGGACAAAGTAAAAGAAAAATATCATGGAAATAACTTTGGCTATGAAGCTTTTACTGCTGATAGCGGCAATTACAATCCCAAATGTCAAAAAAGAAACTGGAAATAGGTAAGCGATATAGTGGTCAAATACTGTGTGACCATAAAATGAAGTGCCAACAATTCCAGTTAATAGATAGACAATTATTACCGCTTCACCTTGAAAATCATCATCTTTTAGTTTGAACTTTTCATGATTAATTATTAGTGCAGTGATAATGATAAGAGTGAAGACGAGCAGTAATGTGTTTAGCTCTCGCTGTTTGCCAATGCTGATTTCAAAAAGAATGTGCATACCACGACCATGTGTCTCTTTAGCAATAGTAGTTGCTTTTTCGATTAAGGGAATATCTACGTTTTGTTTAAAATTATCTTGACCAGTAATCATTTCTGAAAATGCTTTGGCATTAAGATAATCGTGTTTCATATCAAAGAGTAGGATTGGAGTCAGTGAAGAAATAAACAAAATAAATGCCAGTAGGGTAGAGATTAAAAATGGTTTTAAATCTTTAATCTTTTTTCTTTTTTCAAATACGCTGATTAGCCAGAATATCCCAGCTCCAGTAGCAGATAATAGTGTTAAATAATGAAGTTGAATTAATATGGAGAAGAATAATGAGACTAAAATCCAATACTTAGGATTTTTCTTCCAAGCTTGATAGGTGAAAAAAATCATTAATAAAGATACAAGTGGGGCAGGATTAGGATTCCAGCTAAAGCGAGTATTATTGACAACAGTACTTGATAAGGCAAAAAAAGCAGTCCCAATAATGGCAGCCTTTTTTCCAACTAATTCTTTGCCTAAGTAATACATTAAGAAAACAGTTATTGTGCCTAAAATTGCAACAGCATAAGCAGGTCCAACTGGCGAGGGGTAACTTAACCATAACCAAGGTAGCATAAAGTAGTAGTAGCCAGGACCTAGATACATATTGCCCACACTCGTTACCGGACCAATAAAAACAGGATCTAAGTCAGTGAAAATTCTTTTAACAATGATGGCATCTCGACCCTGATCTCCCAGAAACATCATTGAACCAGGAATATTATAAAGCCTTAAGAATGCCCCAACAATCAAAATCATAATTAGTAACCAGTGAATTGGAGTTAACTTAGAGAAAAATTTAAACATTATTATTTAATTACTTTTTTTTGCTGTTCCAAATAAATTTATTGTAAGCAAAGAAGTTCCAAAATAAGCCAATGATAATGCCAATCATCGCAAAGATAAGTCCTGTGTCTATCATAAAGTTAATTATAGGTAGTTTGAAGAGGGGTTTTAAACCAATTAAATTTTCACCAAGGAAATTAACAATCAGTTGAATAATGACTGAGCCCATTGAAGCTAAGTTAAATTGAATAAACTTACTGGGAATACTTTTGGGGTCAAGCTTCTTATCAGCAAATGTCCAAAGATTATTGAGTATAAAGTTAGAGGCAATTGCTAGTTCGATTGAAATTAGTGTTGCTGTTAAAAACTTAGTTAAAAATAAAAGATTAAAATCTGGTAAAACTGCTCTGAGTAGGCTCAATGATATTAGCTGAATTAAAGTTCCTAGCCCACCAACAAAAAGAAATTTGAAAAATCTGTTGTTAAGAATTTCTTCAATTCTTACTTTAAATATATAAATTAGAGTATTTTTTATATATTCACTACCGAGCTTTGATTCACCTTCAGTTCTGTCAATAAATTGGAATGGGACTTCCCCAACCTTATATCCTTTCCTGACTGCCTGATGAAGTGAGCCAATCTGAAATGTATAGCCAGAGAATCTTTCACTAGTCAAATTTTTATGGACGTTTTCATAGACTTCTTTAGTAATAGCTCTATAGCCACCAGTCCAATCTCTAATTCTGAAATCAGTTAAGACTGTCATAATAATCAGATTACCAACAATACTCATAAATTTACGATCAATGCCCCAGTCTTCTGGGATACCTCCACCTGCAATATATCTTGATCCAAGCACCATATCATAACCGCCATCGATCATCTCTAAAAATTTAGGAATTTTGGTGGGGTCGTGTGATAGATCAGCGTCAAACTCAAAAGCAACGTCGGCTCCAAGTGGACCATAAGCTTTTTGGAAGCCTCTCAGGTATGCTCCCCCTAGCCCAGCTTTCTTCTTGTTGATTACTAAATGTAAATTCTTTTGTGATTTTTGCAGTTCTTTAACAACTTCGTAAGTTTTATCGGGGCTAGTATCATCAATGATCAGAATTTCCATTTTCCAATCTTTTATTTTTTTAAAAACAGCTTGGAGTTTTTCTGTGACTGGACCGACGTTCTTGCTCTCGTTATAAGTTGGAATAACAATGATCGCTTTTTTCATATTGCTAATTGTCTAGTTTTGCTTCATTTTCTAATTCGGATTTAACCATCAATTCCACTAGCTCGACAAAAGAAATTGTTGGCTCCCAACCTAGTTTTTCCTTCGCTTTTTTAGGATCTCCAATTAAAAGATCAACTTCGGCAGGGCGATCAAATTTAGGGTTATGTTTATAATATTTCTCCCAATCATCACCTAGTCCAGCAGCTTTACACGCAATCTGTAAAAACTCTCTCACAGAATGAGTCTCTCCCGTGGAGATCACATAATCTTCAGGTGTTTCTTGCTGGAGCATTAGCCACATCGCTTCTACGTAATCCTTTGCGTATCCCCAATCTCGCTTTGCATCTAAATTTCCTAATTCAATATAGTCTTGTTTGCCAAGCTTGATTCTGGCGACTGCATTGGCAATTTTTCTAGTAACGAACTCTAAACCTCTCCTAGGAGATTCATGATTAAAGAGAATGCCAGAGACAGCAAACATATCAAAAGATTCACGATAGTTAACGGTGATCCAGTGACCATAGACTTTTGCTACTCCATAAGGTGATCGAGGATAGAAAGGAGTTTCTTCAGTTTGGGGTACAGCTTGAACTTTCCCAAACATTTCTGACGAACTTGCTTGGTAGAATTTTGCATTAGGGCAAGCTAACCTGACTGCTTCTAATACTCTGACCACTCCCAGAGCGGTAAATTCCCCTGTTAAGACAGGTTGTTCCCAACTAGCTTTGACAAAAGATTGAGCAGCTAGGTTATAAACTTCATCTGGCTGAATATCTTTTAAAGCATTTGTCAGTGAGTGTTGGTCAATAAGATCCCCAGAAATTAGTTCTAAGTTTTCATCATGGATGATGTGCTTAATTCTTTCAAAGTTTTGGGTACTGGTTCTACGATTAAGACCATATACTTTATAACCTTTTTTAAGCAACAGTTCTGCTAAGTATGAACCATCTTGACCAGTAATTCCGGTAATGAATGCTTTTTTCATAATAGTTTTTTAGTTCCCAATTGAATTTCTAAAATAATTGAGAGTTCTTTCTAATGTTTTATCTATTGGTATTTTAGGACTCCAGCCTAGTGCTGCGATTTTTGTATTGTCAGCGACGATAAATGGATTATCTGCTGGTCTCATTCTAGCAGGATCTAATTTAACTGTAACTTTGACTTTTGCCAACCTGACTAAGTTTTCTAAAATATCTGAAACTTTTAAACCATGACCACTGCCAATATTGTAGACTTGACCGCTTTCGCCCTTTTGCATTAATAATAGATATGCTCTAACCATATCTTTGACATCAGTAAAGTCACGGATTGCATTAAGGTTTCCTACTTGAAGACTAGACTGTTTATTTTTTTCAACTTTAGCAATCTGTGAAGCAAAAGCAGGCACGGCAAAGTTAGATTGTTGTCTTTCCCCAATATGATTAAATGGCCTAGCTCTGATGATGTCTAGCTTGAGGTTAGCATAAATTCCAGCTAGCATATCTTGAGTAGCTTTGCTGACTCCATAGGGATTTATTGGGGCAATTGGGGAGTCTTCACTAAGTGGTTTTGTAGACATCTCATATTGATCAGCACTGGTGATCGCTAACACTCTTGCCTGAGGAGCAAAGTCTTTGACAGCATTAAGTAGATTGAGTTGCAAATTAATATTATTATTTAAGACACTCTGAGCATTCTCAAAACTATCACCAACACTTGAGATTGAGGCTAAGTGATAAATTTGATCTGGCTGGATTGCTTTTATCAAATCTTCAGTTTCTTTTTTGTCAGTTAAATCGACTTTGTGGATATTTTGCTCGTCAATTAGGGTAGAGACAAATTGATCTCTGCCGCTATGAGAAGTAACATGGATGTTATGTTCTTTTTTCTCTTTGAGAAGCTCAACTAAGTGTGAGCCAGCAAAGCCTGTCCCGCCGGTAATTAAGATCACTGGATTATTTACAAAATGTGAAGCCTTAGCCATGAAAATAAGTATAACATTTATTTAGTACTATTTTCTTCCCTCCAAGTATTTATCTGTTGATGATCGCCAGAAAGAAGGACTTTAGGGACAGTCCAGTTGTTGAATTCTTCTGGACGGGTATATTGAGGGTAGGCGAAGTGTCCTGGTAGGGAATGTGACTCATTTTTGTTGCTTTCTTCATTGCCCAACACTCCTGGGATCAGTCTAGTAACGGCATCTAAGATAACATTAGCAGCAGGTTCACCCCCAGTTAGAACAAAATCTCCGACTCGAATCTCTTCATCAACTAGATTTTCAGCAACTCTTTCATCAACTCCTTCATAATGACCACAGATGATAGTTAGAGTAGTTAGTTTTGAATAATCAGTTGCAGTTTGTTGAGTGAAAGATTCTCCTTTGGCTGAAGTCAATATTATCTTTGATGAATCTTGACCTTTTGAAAGACTCAGATCTTGTAGTGCTTTATAAATTGGTTCAACTTTCATCACCATACCAGCTCCACCGCCAAATGGTCGATCGTCAGTGATGTGATGTTTGTTAGTCGCAAAGTCTCTAATGTTAATGACATTAATTTTCACTATGCCACTGTCTATAGCTCTTTTAATAATACTTTCTTTTAGTAAGGAATTAAAATAGCTAGGAAAGAGAGTTAATAAGTTTATTGTCATATTTTTCATTATAACTCTAATAATATTTTTTCTTGTATCTATCTTAAAAAACATATATAATACATACTAAATATATCAAAAAATGATTTAGTATGTTTCAAAAAACTCAAGACCAGGAATCATCTTTAAACTTGTCGCAAGTATTAGAATTACCCGAAATTGATTTAAAATCATTTTTATCTTCAATTGGATTAAGTTTTGAATTTCATTTTTTACGGGTGCTTTTTTTACAAATTAGAAGTATTGATAAGAATAAACTTTTAACTTTAGAGGCAGATAATAACTATGTATTCTCAAGTATTTTTTTAGTAATGTTGGCTAATTTAGGAGTTGGTTTGAGTTTAAAACAGAGACTACAGTTGTTGAAAAGATAAGTTAGATATGTCAAACTTTATCGAAATTCCACCAAGCTTCAGAAGTCACTTTCATGGAATCAAAGAAAGTAGTTTTAAAAAAGGCAATGGGTTCAGGGCTAAAAAACGTGTTATTTTTCAGAGAAACGGATTAGAATTTTGTGGAGTACAGGTTAAAGGAAGTCTAGAAAAAAATAGTTATCTTACTCTTCAAGAAAATGATCCTACTTACAATATCAGTAGTCGCTGGCTAAGAGTAGGTAACTCTGATGATACTGGGAAAAATATCCCAGAAAATTACAGTGCAACAAAACATGCCTGGGGTTTGGTAGGTTTGTCAGAAAGTTCTTTAGCTATTTTGGAAAGTGTCACTTTTACTTGTGATGCCACTACAAGGTTGTCAGTTTTAAATACAGCTCACATGGGACCAAGCATAGACTATTTAGTCAAGAACAGTAAAGACATAAATTTAGTCTCTTGGATTGAGTCAATTTATGTAGTAGTTTTGCGAATGGCTTCTGAATTACTTAGTAATGGCATTATTTATGATGATCCAAATTTTGGAAATGTTGTATTACATACAAATGGTCAATTTGTTGCCCCTTTATTAATTGATTTTTCAAATAAGAAAAAACGCAGTACAACTGATATAGAATATAAAGTTGCAAGCTTATTGATGAGAATTTGATTTAGTATGTTTTTATAATACTTAAATTAAAAAAACACGATTTTAAGGTCGTGTTTTTTTAATTTATATGATTTATTTACTTTATTTAAGATATTTCTCAATTGTAGTTTTCACAGATTCATATGGTAAAGCTCCAGGAATTAGTTCCTTTGGCTCACCATCTACAACAATAATTGTACCAGGAGTTCCTGTTATACCAGCAGCTCCACCTGCATTTGTTTGGTCTTTAACAATCTGAGCCATTTCGTCTGAGTCTAAGCAACTCTTAAATGCACTAGGATCAACGCCAGCAGTTGCTGCAGCTTCTAGGATTGCATCAGGAGATAGTTTCCCATCTGCTGAAGTAACGTCAGCTAATGCATCGGCATATTTCCAGAAAGCATCATTTCCCCCTAGTTTTGCTACACATTCACTACCTTCTGCTGATTTTTGAGCATTAGGATGGAATGACAGTGGGTAGTGTCTGTATACCCAAGCAACTTTGTCTCCCATTTCTTCAACAACTTGTTGCATAGTTGGGTGGAATCTGGCACAAAATGGACATTCAAAATCAGAGTATTCTACTAAGACTACTTTGGCTTTCTCATTGCCACGAATATGTTCGTTTTTAGTTAACTTAGGCATCTTGCCAAGTTGTGAGGCAGTTGGTCCAGACGGTTGGGTAGGAGCAGCAGCAGTTGGAGAGGTTCCAGCTGATGGGGTGCCATTTTTAAGTAAAGATTCAGCTCTGTTCCAGTTATATCCACCCCAAATTGCCAAGACGACAATGATGATCAGAGTGAAATTTCTGTTGATGAGCTTAAATGTTGTTTGTAGGTCATTTGTAGATGACATATTAAGCCTTAATTTTTTAATTAATATTAAATTTCTGTTTCAGTTTACTACAATTTGTAGTAAGTTAAAACTAGACAACATTACTATACCTTAATTATATTTTATGCAAAGAGGAATCTTAAATCTTACTAAAAAAGAAGCACAGCTTTCAGATAGTTTATTAGAAAATTCAATTCAGGATGTGAGTAGTTTTAGACAACGATTACAATTAGTTATAAATGGCAGTGATGAGTTATCTAAAATTGAAGTAAATAGAAATGATGTCGAAGCTCTATTAGATTCTCTGCCAATACCAACTAAATCAGAGGATTCAATTTATCAAGTATTGAGAAACAAGCTATTTATGTTTCTAGCTAAAAAAAATGAATAGCAATTTAACTGAGCAACAAAGGTTAAACAAATTAATAATTGATACTCCTACTTTACTAGAAAGAAGAAAGGAAAATATTAATAAGGATTGTTCGGTTCCCTTTATTGATTTACTTTCTCAAACTCTTCACTCGAATTCAGAGAGGTTTGGTAAACCAAGGGTGATTATTGATACATTTCATGAAGGGGCAACTGTACGTAGTGATTGTAATGGACAAACTGTTGATGGTAAAAGGTGTGGGGTGAGGGCAACTACTCAGGCTATAAAAGAAGGATCAGATTGGGTTTTAGAGGATAGAGGTATCAACTTTGATCGTTGTGATAATAATCCATGCATCGACTGTCAGAATCAGTGCTGTAGTTCACACCCGACTAGAACAAACCAATAAATATAAAAGACCGTCATGAGGGGAACGAAGAAATAAATTTCTTAACAGCTTCCAATGGGACAAGTCCCATCCTCAACGACGGCCTAACTAGATAGTAACTACTTATTTATAAAAAATCTATAACTACTTTAATTACACTATTATGAAAAACCTTAAAAATAGCTTAGTTAATAAACAAGATATTGTTTTTGATTTAGATCAAACTATCACCACTCTCTTAATTGATTGGTCTGATTTTAAATTAGGGTTGATTCCGATGCTAATTAAGCATTTTCCAGATGTTAATCAAGTAATTGATAAAAATTCAAGGGAAATTGACATTGCTAATCAAGTAATTGAAGCCTATGGTAAGGTGGCAAAAGATTTGATAAATCAATTTGCTCAGCAATATGAAAAAGAATATTACCATGGCCATAGAGTTAATTATGAATTGTTAAAATTCATCAATTCAAATCAAGATAAATATAATCTATATCTCTGGACGAACAACCAAAGACCATTGACTAATATTGTTTTAGAAGAGTTGGGGATTTTAGGTTTGTTTAAGAAAACTGTTTCTTCTACTGATACCTTATTTTATAAACCTCACATTGAGGGATTTAACCTAATTTGGGCAGACAGTACAAAAGATAAAAGGAATTTCCTCATGATCGGTGATAGTAAATATGACCGAATCGCTGCCCAAAATGCCCAGATTAATTTTATTAATGTGCGAGATATATAGTTTTTCTATTATAATAGTCTGACTATTTGCTATAGTGTTCTTTAGATGACTAAACAGTTTGTTCACCTCCATTTACACACAGAATACTCGATGCTTGACGGGTTAAATATTATAAACCCAAGGCACAAACATCATAAACTGATTGATAAGGCAGTTGAACTTGGCATGCCTGCTTTAGCGATTACAGATCATGGCGGTATGTATGGTTGTCTGCATTTCTATAATGCCTGTAAAAAAGCAGGGATTAAACCGATTATCGGTGTGGAAATTTACATGGCACGTAATTCTCGCTTTGATAAACAGACAAAAATGGGTGCAGATCAAACTCATTTGACACTGTTGGCTAAGAATGAGCAGGGTTACAAAAACCTAATGAAGTTAACTTCACTGGCTAATTTAGAAGGATTTTCTTATAAACCAAGAATTGATAAAGAGCTATTATTCGATAATGCAGAGGGGATAATTGTTTTTAGTGGTTGCCCATCTAGTCATTTTAATCGCTTGCTGAGGACTGGTAAAGATGACGAAGCCTTAGATTTGTTTAAAGAATTTAAGGAAAAGTTTGGAGATGATTTTTATATTGAAATCCAACGCCATCCACAGATAGATTTTCTTGAAGAACTAAACAAAAAACTAGTAAAGATTAGTCGGGACTTAGATATCAAGCTAGTTGCGACTGGGGACGTTCATTACTTAACAAAAGATGATGCTCCCGCTCAAGATGCTCTAATCTGTGTAGGGACAAGACGGCTTATTTCTGATGAAAAGCGGATGAAGATGAGCAGTCCTGATTATTATTTAAAGACTGCTGAAGAAATGTCTGAGTTGTTTCATGATCTTCCCGAAGCGGTTGAGAATACTCTAGAAATAGCTGAGAAATGCAATGTTCATATTAAGACTGGTCAATTAATTTTTCCTAAATACGATATTCCTGAAGGTGAAACAATTGATACTTATTTTACAAAATATTCACAGCAAAAATTAAAAGAAAAATTTTCAGAAGTTACAAAAGTAATGGAAGATCGTCTCAGATATGAGATTGATATTATTATTAATAAAGGATACTCAGCTTACTTTTTAATCACCCAGGACTTCGTTAACTGGGCAAAAGCTGAGGGAATAGCAGTCGGTCCTGGTAGAGGTAGTGCTGCTGGGTCACTAGTTTCATATTGTCTAGGGATTACTTCAATTAACCCCTTAGAACATAATTTACCCTTTGAAAGATTTTTAAATCCAGAGAGACCAACCCCACCTGATATTGATTTAGACTTTGCTGATGTGCGCCGTGATGAGGTCATTAAGTACTGTTCTCGTAAGTATGGTGATGAGCAAGTCGCTCATGTCATTACTTTTGGAAGAATGGAGTCCCGGGTATCTATCCGTGATATTGGTCGAGTGTTGGGTATGCCTTATGAAGAACCGGATACCATTTCAAAGTTAATCCCATCTGACCCTGGTAAAAAAACATCTTTATCACAAGCCTTAGATCAGGTCCCAGAGTTAGCTGAGTATTATAAGCAGCCAAAGTACAAACATTTGATTGATCTTGCCCAAAGAGTCGAAGGGGTAGTTCGTCATTCTAGTGTCCATGCGGCGGCAGTGATTATTGCTGACCAAGCCTTACACAACTATACTCCAATCCAAAAAGACTCTAAGTCAGGCAAAATGGTTACCCAATATGACATGTATGCTTTGGACTGTAATGTTGATGATAATGCGATTGGCTTGCTCAAGTTTGACTTCTTGGGTTTAAGAACCCTAACTACTATCCAATTTTGTACTGAGTTAATTCAACAAACTAAGGGAATAAAAGTTAACTTAGATGACTTAACCCTGGATGATAAAAAAACATATGAGTTGCTCTCACAAGGAGAGACTATGGGGGTTTTTCAGCTAGAGTCTTCTGGCATGAGAAGAGTTTCTAAAAGTTTAAAACCAACCCAGTTTTCTGATGTTTCTGCGTTATTAGCTTTATACCGCCCTGGTCCGATGGAGCTTATCCCTCAATTTATTGAAGGAAAACATAATCCAGAAGGGATTGTGTATCTTCATCCTAATTTAAAACAAGTTTTTGAAGAAACATACGGCGTGATGGTCTATCAAGAGCAGGTGATGGAGATTTTCTCTTTGATGGCTGGTTATTCACTCGGTGAAGCGGACATGATTAGAAGAGCGATGGGAAAAAAGAAGATTTCTATTCTTGATGAAAATAAAAAAAGGTTTGTTTTAGAATCAGGTAAAAGAGGTTACTCAAAGGATGTTGCGGAAAAAGTTTGGCAGTATATTATGGCTTTTGCTAATTATGGATTTAATAAAGCACATGCTGCCAGTTATGCGATGATCTCATATCAGACTGCTTATCTTAAAGCTAACTATCCTGTCGAGTACATGGCAGCTTTAATGAGTGTTGAAGCAAATTCTCACTCGATGAATGCTGAAGAAAAAGTCTCGGCTGCGATAGAAGTCAGTAAAAAAATGGGTATTAAGATTCTCACCCCTAATATCAATCGATCTGGTAATGATTTTGTTATTGAAAAGGATGAAGATTCTCTAGAGGGGTTGGCGATTAGATTTGGTTTTTCTGCAGTAAAAAATGTCGGCACAGCAGCTGTGGAAAATATTCTTGAAACGCAAAAAGTGCACGGTGAGTTTGTTTCTTTTACAGAATTTATTAATAAAACAGATGGGAGAAAAGTTAATAAAAAAGTCCTAGAAAGCTTAATCAAAGTTGGAGCAATGGACCAGTATGGGACTAGAGCGAGCATGCTCGAAAATCTTGACTCGATCAGACAAACTGCTAAACAGTATGAATCAGAAGTTGAAGGACAAGACAATCTCTTTGGGGGGGTAGAGGAAACGGTTGGTGCCCTACAAGACACTTTTGCTCAGCTACCAGAATATCCTAAACAAGAACTGTTGTCATTCGAAAAAGAATTATTGGGCATGTATTTGACTGAGCACCCTATGGCCAGAAGTTTACAATCGGTTTCTAAAAAAGCAAATAAAAAAATTGGCGACCTTGACGCTGATATTCATCAGGACCAAACATTTACCATCGGAGGGATTCTAGTTAGATTTAGACAAGTTGTGACCAAAAAATCAGGTAAACCAATGGCATTTGGCACCATTCAAGATGATAGTGGAAAACTAGAGTTTGTAGTTTTCCCTAAGACCTATGAGGAATACGGTAAATTATTAGAAGAAAATAGTGTTTTGCTTTTTAAAGGGAAGATTGATGTTAGAGAAGGTGAAATGCAACTGATGGTTGATAAGATTACTTCACCCTCTGACTTTAATTTAAATCACATCGCTTCTGGGACACATGAGGAAATTTATGTGCCTAGAAAAACTGCTAAAGAGACCTTAAATAAATTGGGAGAATTACTGAAAGCTAATCCAGGAGACCAAAGTGTAATTGTCCTCATCCCTAATGGGGGACAGCCCAAAAAGGTACAACTTCCTTATGGAGTTAATTGGTCTAAGAAATTAGAGCAAGATGTGAAGGAGTTGTTGAACTAGTCTATTATTAACACAAAATATTGTGTTTGTTTTTTTTGTGGCTATCACTTACAATATATTTCCATGAGTATTCATGGCCTATTAAACAAAAAATCTTCACAGAAGTACCCTACAAAGTATATTTTCGTCTCTGGCGGTGTTCTGTCAGGCCTGGGTAAAGGAATCACAGCAGCCTCATTAGGAGTTATCTTAAAAGAGCACGGTTATCGTGTCACTAATATTAAGTGTGAAAATTATCTTAATCTTGACTCAGGTAACATTAACCCGATTGAGCATGGGGATGTTTTTTTGTGTGAAGATGGTCTTGAAGCTGATCTAGACTTAGGTTCTTACGAAAGATTCTTGGGGGAGGAAGTTGGTCATAAAAATTTCACCACCATGGGGCAAATATATTCAAAAGTAATTGAGAATACTAAAAACTTGGAGTATGGAGGAAAAACAGTTGACGCTATTCCCTATGTGCCTGAAGAAGCCATTAAAAGAATTAAACTGGCTGCTGAGGGTTACGATATCATTTTGATTGAGCTTGGTGGGACTGCTGGTGAGTATCAAAATATGATTTATTATGAAGCTTATCGTACTTTAAATCTTCGTGAGCCTGATAATACTATTCATCTGCATGTCACATATTTTCCTAGACCCCTTCATATTAACGAGTTAAAGTCGAAGCCAACTCAGTTATCGGTCAGATTACTAAACAACATGGGGGTACAACCAGATTTTATTATCGGTAGAGCAGAAGAAGAAATTGATGAAAAAAGAAAAGAAAAAGTTGCCTATTACTGCAACTTAAACCCAGAAGATATTATTTCAAATCCTGATTGTGAAACTATTTATCAAATACCGTTAATTTTTAAAGAGCAAAATCTTGATATTAGAGTTTTAGAGAAGTTGGGTCTACCTTCAAGAAAAACTGACTTAAAATCATGGAAAAATCTTGTAGAGGCAGTTTTAAGTGAGAAGAAAAAGACAGTTAAGATTGCCATTATTGCCAAATATATCGCTACTGGTGAGTATGAGCTCAAAGACTCATATCATTCATTGCTAGAGTCCTTAGATCATGCTAGCTGGTATCACAAAACAAATATTGAGATTGAGTTTGTTCATGCCGAAAAATTAGAAAAAAATGATAAAGAAGCGCTAGAAAAATTGGAGCAAGCAGATGGGATTGTTGTCCCAATTGGCTGGGGATCTCGTGGGGTAGAAGGAAAGATTAAAGCAATTGAGTATGCTCGGGTCAATAAAGTTCCCTATTTAGGATTATGCTATGGTATGCAGCTAGCATCAGTTGAGTATGCTCGTCATGTCGTGGGCCTTGAGGAGGCAAATAGTACTGAGGTTAATGAAGACACTAAATATCCAATCATTCACGATATTCCCTTTAACGAAAAATACCAAAGAATCAAAGGTGAAGGAGCAAGTATGAGACTGGGTGCTTATGACTGTGTTCTAAAAGAAGGAACGCTCGCTCACCGTATTTATAAAAAACACAAGGCATTTAAAGACGAAAGAAATAATATTATTTCTGAAAGACATCGTCATCGCTATGAATTTAATAATGAGTATCGTGAGGTTTTAGAGAAGGCTGGTTTTGTCATTTCTGGAACTTCCCCTGATAACTTTTTTGTAGAAATGATCGAATTACCCAAGGAACAACACCCTTTCTTTATTGCTACTCAAGCGCATCCGGAATATAAGTCAAGACCACTTGACCCACATCCAATGTTTGTTGAATACATCGCTGCCGCACTCAATGGCAAATAAGGTATAATGATAAGGTGATTAGGACCTATTTCAGAAGACATCCAGTTAGAACTCAGAGAGCCTTGGAAATTTTACCAGGGTTCTTTTCTTGGAGTTTAATCTTATTTCCTTTTTGGGGATCTTTATTATTCCCAACGGCAGTAGCGTACTATGTGATTTGTTTTGCTGTTTACTGGCTATACCGCAGCATGAATCTATCAATTCTGTCGGTATTGGCTCACTTAAAGATTAGTGCTTCAAAAAGATTTGATTGGATTGGTGATCTGAAAAAAACTTATCCGAAAAAATGGGACAGTATCCATCATATTATCGTCATTCCCACGTATAAAGAGCCGATTGCCACTTTAGAGAGAACTATTGCAGCTTTAGCAGAACAGTCCTACCTTAAAGAAAATTTACATATTATGGTTTCTTTTGAAGAAAGAGAAGGTATAGATGCGCAAATAAAGGGTAAGGCTCTTCAAGAAAAATATGGTAAAAAATTTGGTGATTTGTGGACTACTTTTCACCCAGATATTCACGGTGAAGTAAAAGGCAAGTCTTCAAATACCTGCTGGGGTGCCAAGCAAGCCAAGATATATTTAGTTGATAAAAAGAAAATTGCGATTGAGAATATTACTATTACCAGCGAAGATGCTGACGCAATATTTCATAAACATTATTTTTCAAATCTGACTTATGAATTCATCAAGTCTGAGAAACCATTCAACTCAATTTGGCAGGGAAATATTGTTTTTTATAATAATATTTGGCAAGTGCCAGCTGGCGTGAGAGTATTAGCCTCAATTTTCAGTGTTACTCAAATGTATATTTTAATGAGAAAGGATCGTTTAGTAAATTTTTCGACTTATTCAACATCGTTAAAACATGTCCATGATATCGGGTATTGGGATACTAACGTTATTCCTGAAGATTATCGGCTATTTTTTAAGTCATATTTTGCTAAAAAAGGTGACTTTAAAGTTGAGCCAATCTTTTTGCCAATTTATTCTGATGCTGCCCAATCTGATGGGACATGGGCAACCTATATAAATCAGTATGAGCAACTGAAGCGTTGGGCGTGGGGCGCAAGTGACGACGCCTACATTATCAAACAGTATGTATTAACAGAAGGTGTCCCATTTTGGGATAAAACAATTAGAGTGCTTAAAGTAATTGAAGATCATTTCCTGTGGCCTGTGAACTGGTTTGCAATTACTGTTTCAGCGATGTTGCCACCATTGCTGAATGAAGAGTTTTCAAGAACAGTTTTAGGAAAGACTCTCCCGCAAGTAATTTCTACTTTATTAACAATTTCTTTAATTTCTATGGTAACAATCTTTGTAGTAGACGCAATTAATAGACCCCCTAGACCAAATAAAAGAAATGTTTTCTCTTATATTATACAACCCTTAGAATTCTTATTATTACCTATCGTTGGTTTCTTCTTTTCAGCCCTCCCAGGGTTGGATGCACACACAAGATTGATGATGGGTAAGTATATTGAGTACAAAGTTACCGAAAAAGTTTAGATAATTCCATTACTATTTTTTATAAAAGATATTTAGTAGACAATACCTTTTTTTTCATTCATAATGAGTTTATGATCAAGAAATTAAAGCAATTGGATTGTTGGTTAGACAAAATTGCTCCTATCCTCGCCTTAACCTTATTAGTACTATTTTTTAGATTACCCAACCTCTTTGAACCATACTGGTATGGAGATGAAGGAATTTATCTAACCATTGGCAATGCTATTAAAAAAGGGGTGCCAATGTACCAAGGTATTATTGATCATAAGACTCCACTAATTTACTATTTTGCTACAGTGCCTAATCAAATGTGGTTTAGAGTACTCAATATAGTTTGGGGTGCGGCAACAGTTATTTTATTTTATTTCCTAGCAAATAGAGTAATTAAAAGCGTTAAAATTGTTTATTTCACATCACTACTTTTTACTATTTTAGTGTCTACTCCGATATTAGAGGGAAATATTCCCAACGGAGAACTTTTCGTAATGGGTTTTATTCTACTGGGAGGTCTTTTTTTTGTCTCTAATTTTGTTGCTGAGTTTATCAGCGATAGTAGTGAAAAGATTCATCATCATGGTTGTAAATTACCTTTTCTTTCAAAAATCAGTAATAAATTGTGGAAAACAGGCTGTCCATTAGCATACCTTTTTTCAGGATTATTGTTTGGCTTAGCCATTTTAACAAAGGTTCCAGCTATCTTTGATGTAGCTGCGTTCCTATCTTTGGCGTGGTTTGTTGCCTTTTATGATATTGATTTGAAAAAATTTAGCGTCAATAAGTTTTTGAGTAATATTCAAAAAATCATGACAAAGTTAATGATAACTATTTCTGGCATAAGCATACCTATTCTTGGTTCTATTGTTTACTATTATTTTAGAGGAACTGGTCAAGATTATTTAGATTTTGGCTTACTTTATAATTTTAGATATGTACAAAACTGGAACCTTCCTTTCGACTCCCCATGGCTATTATCTTTATTTACCCTTCAGGGTAAATTTGTTATTTCTTTAGTCATTATTCTACTGTTAACTTATCTTGGTAAAAAGGTCTCTTTGAGATTTAAGTTTGTCGCAACCTGGTTAGTGCTAAGTTTATTTGCTAGCACTTTATCAAATCGACCATATCCTCACTACTATCTTCAAGTAGTTCCAGCAGCTGTGATGGTTTTTGGCTTTATCATTGAAGAAATTGTTAAACTATTTAGTAAAAAAAGATGGGAGAAAAGATTTAATAAGTATGATGTTGGGATTGGTTTGTTACTTTTGGGAATAGTAGCTAATGTATTTGTTTTACTTAAAGTTGGTTTTTATCCAACCATCAGTTATTACACCAGATTTTATCAATACATGACAAAACAAATTGATCGTGACCAATATTACCAGTCATTTGATGGATTGATGAGAGATAACTATAAAGCAGCAAGTATTATTCAAAAATCTGATAGTCCATATTTATTTATTTGGGGGACAAATCCAACACTATATGCACAGACTAAAAAGATTCCAACAGGGAGATTTGTAGTAAGTTTTCATGTAAAGGATTTTGATGCATATGATGAGACTCTTCAAGACTTTATAGCGCATAAGCCAATGTTTGCAGTTACTATGAATGAAGAAAAACCGATTGATGGTCTAGAAGAATATCTTTCTTCTGAGTATATGCCGAATTATGATTTTGATAGATTTGTTCTTTGGAAAAGAATAAAGAATGAATAAAAAATATAATAGAAAATTTCTAATATTTTTTATTACACTGTTTTTAACATTTTTAATATTTTTAAAACCAGCTTTTGCGATTGAAGAGAATGATTGTCTTATTACTGTGGGAGGAGTAGAAACATCAACTTCTACAGATAATGCTCCCTCTCTACCAAATGATGGTAGTAGTGGAAGAATTTTTGGAGGGGCTTTAAAATATTCATTTGAAATTATTGTTTGTTCAGAGAATCTCAGTGATCTAGATGAAAATGGAGAGAGAGTGGTTGCTCATATGAGTACCACTGCTTGGGGATCGGGAAGCTCAAAAACTACATTAACTTCAAATGAGGCGGGTTGCTTAACAGGTACTTTTGAAAGTGGAGCAGATTCAGCCAGTGAATTTTATTTTGATGTTGAATTAAGTGGTTCTAACGAACCAATTTGCTTAAGAGAGTATGGTCATTTGAGTCCTTTGCCCAGAGATAAGAACAATGATTTTGGTTATGATAGCGCAGTTTCTCAGATGTGTGATTATTTATCATTTTCCCCGCCCAACCCAATCTCAGGTGATCAAATAGAGATTAATGGACACATTCCAATTTGGTTTTTTTCTAGTAATGGATTAGTTGTTACTCCTGATGGAAAAAGCTATAATTTATCATACCGTTTTAAAGATTCATCAGGAAAAGTTATAGATGAGGGCGAAAGAATCTCGAAGAATGACAATTTGCTGGTTGAAACAAGTTTCAAAAGAACTTACGTTGATTTAGCTAATTCTGCTTACTCTTTTGAATTTTACCTATCTACAGCTAACTCATATAGTGATATTAATCTATGCCAAATTTCGTTTTCAATAGGCACTGCTGATTCGCCTGGTGGATTATTATCAGAAGATGCAAAGGAATATAGTATCTGTCAAACAAATTTGGCTCATAATGATGATGCTTTAAAAAGTTGTATTGATTGCTATGATAAAAAAGGTATTTGGACAGCAGTAGGGTGTATTGATAAAGATCCAAAATCAATGATTAGTAAGTTCATTCTTATTGGGACTGGTATTGTCGGGGGAGTTTTCCTTTTGAGAGTATTAGCTGCCGCTTTTATCCTTACTACTTCGCAAGGAGATGTTAAGAAAACGTCTGAGGCAAAAGAAATGATTACGGAAGCAATATTAGGTGTAATGGTGATTATTTTTTCTGTAACTTTGATTCAATTCTTCGGTAGCGATATTTTAAAAATACCAGGCTTTGGTTCTTAGAAAGACTGCTCTAGAAAGAAATCTTAAATTTAGTTATTATTAGATTAATGTTTTCTCTTAGAAATAAATCACTATTTATTTTAGTCATTACACTTTTTTTAAGTTTCAGTAATCTGGCTAGTGCTCAATTTGATAATACCGATCCTTTTGAAGGGTGTGGAACCTGGAATATGGACCGTAACGTTTCACCAGAAATGTTATGTGTTGCTTATGGGTCATATGATGAATTTATTAATCCGTATACTGCTTGTCCCAATAACGCCAATTTGTGCTGTCCTTCTGAAGCTATTCCGTCTGGCTGTGGAATCTCTGACTCTGACTCTGAAGTAGAAGAAGACACAGGAGTCTATGAAGAAAGTAGTCAAAATTGTGGAGTTTGGTCAGCTGATGCAGGGAGTGGAGGTTCAATCTGTTTAGATTCGTCTAGTAAAGTTATTTTGAATGCTCAATCATGTTCAGGTAGAACTGGTGAGTGCTGTCGAAATGAAGCTTGCCCCGCATGTTGGCAGTTTTCTTCATCAACTGCAGCAAGCTGTGTTAGATGCACAGACTCTCCCACATCACAGACTTTTGATACTGAGGAAGAATGTTGGAATGCTTTGCCAGTAAACAACTCCCCTGTCCCCGAAAATATTAGTTGTGGATGGACTCCGCTTGATAACCCTGAAAGTCCATATCATGGAAGACCAGCTTTTTGTATAAGCGGCTTTAGTACAATACAAGGATTGCAGTCCAGTGATGCAATATTTGACTGTAAAAACAATTGTGGGGGAATTAAGTCCTATTTGGAAGCAAGGCTAACTGGATGGGATGGGCAGCATGTCTCACTTAATAATTCTATTGCAGGTCTTGATGATAATGGTTTATATTATACGTGCATGACAGGTGACTTTGATGGCAGTATTAAGGCCACTATTTCAGATTGTCTGAGAGATAAAGGGATTGCAACTGTTACCACAGGTATTGCAGGAGGTGGGGCTGGAGCAATTATTGGCTCTCTTATCCCTATCCCTGGATCTACAGTCTTTGGACTTACTATTACTGGTGCAGGTGGCGCTGGTATTGGTAATTCAGTTTTTAATTGTGCCCCAACTATCAGTGGAAAGGTTGAAATGGCTGATGGTTTTAATTCATGTGAAGCTAATTTGAGGGTTGAAATTAATTTAGATACAGAAGCAGGGAATTTAGAAATTGATAATGATGTCTATTCTATCTGTGAGTCTAATTTAGATCCTAATGGAATTGCATATCAAAATTGTGATGAATGTATGGATAATGAGGGAATTTGGACCTCAATAGGTTGCATTGAAAAAGATCCCAAAGATCTGATTAGTAAGCTAATTACTATTGGCACTGGTATTTTGGGTGGAGTATTTCTACTTAGAGTTTTATCTGCTGCGTTTCTATTAACCACTTCACAAGGCGATGTTAAGAAAACCTCAGAAGCAAAAGAAATGATTACTGAAGCAATTATAGGTGTTTTGTTTATAATTTTTTCAGTGACTATCCTTCAATTCATTGGTTCTGATGTGATGAAGATACCAGGCTTTGGTTCTTAGTCTAAGGTGATTTTTTTCTAAAATTATTAAATAGGTATGCTTTCTATTAACCTCAATTTAAACATTTAAATCTTTTTGAACCACTCTTATTTTGTCCCCATTTTATTAACTTTCCACCACATTTTTTACATACTTTTTTTCATTTTGATACTCTACATCACTTTTTTTGTGATGTAATTACCAATTTATCCCATCCATTCAATGAAAATTGACTAAAAAACCACCTCGTTTTTTCTATTTCCCCCACTTAGGTTCCTAAAAGCGACTAAATAAAAAACACTCCAAAAGGAGTGTAATTTACGTTCAAAAGTTTGATTCAGACATAGTGATAGATCTTGCCTAGACACGAGGTCATAGGACTTTGTTTATTTTACGTCACGATTACTCAT
>Ga0100403_1001240_pt1 | contig 23521 bp, 27 predicted proteins | sample CryGeymet201501t_FD_83663 | JGI IMG/M metagenome (GOLD analysis project Ga0100403, IMG submission 83663) | Groundwater microbial communities from Crystal Geyser aquifers in Utah, USA - Crystal Geyser metaG 2015-01t | ecosystem: Environmental > Aquatic > Deep subsurface > Groundwater | place... | reverse complement strand
GATCATAGTCGACGAATGCGTGCAACTGCAACTCTTCGTGCAGATAGCGGCCCGCCACAATGGTCAAGAATGAAGAATCTTCCTTGGCCTTTGCGAGTATATTTTGCTTGAGCGATTTCACGTACGACGGGGGTGGTTTGAAGTGGCTCTCGGTGACGTGCACATTTAAGCGTTTCATGAAGATTTGCAGCGGCTCGACGAGCAGTCTATTCTGCTGCCACGCGCGGGCATTGTGCTCGTCGGCGGCCACGCAGTCGCTCAATGACATGCAATCTTCAGGTTTTGTGTATTCCTCGTAATGGTGCACGCAACTCAAATTCATCTGCTCGTCGGCGGCGGCCGGTGGCAAAAAATGCACCTCGGCGGCGCGCATGATTTCCAGCGCACAATGCACAGCCGACATTTTTATTTTCGCGCAGAAAAACAAAAATTGAAATGGATCGTAAATACGTATTGCCAGCCTTGGGCGCCTTGCTTCTCGCCGTGGGGATTTACCTTTACATTAGCCATTCGTCGTCTGGAAAAAGTTATTTGCAGACCTCGGCGGCGCTGAGCGTCTCGCCGCCGCCGCCGTCCGCCGACCCGAGCGTCGACGTGAGAGCCGCCGAATGGGCGCGGCAAATGGCCGACCGCAAATTCCACGAGCCAGCGCTTCACTTGCAGCCGCTGCGCGACGAAGAGCACCCCGCCGCTGAAGATTTTCAAGCGCGCCTCGCCGCAGCCGCGCACAGCGACGAAAAGGTGACGCCGATTGCGCTTAGTTTCGAGCAGTACGTGCAAACCGAAAGCGACGCCACGCGAACGTTCCCTCTGTACACATCTAAATCAATCGATCCGTTTATTACACCTTACTTTATGACACAAGCGAACCCAGGAGCGGCGGACGAGTCTTATTACCGCGCGCAAACTTTTTAAAACGAGCCGAAGCCGCTTGCGCTGCCGCTGCCGAAGTTGCTTGCGCTGCCGCTGCCGAAGCCGCTTGCAATTCCGTCGAAGCCGCTTGCACCGCCGCCGTCTCCGAAAATAAATTCATCGATCATTCCTACATTTTCGCATTCTTGCTCGCACACGTCGCACAATCGTCTCGAGGAATAAGTACCGCATCGTTTGCAAGCTACGGGTTGCGCGGCGTAAATTGGTGTCTCGTTAATTAATTTCGTCAGCTCGGCAATGTGCTCAATCTCATTCTGGTCGGGCGCGACGTTGGTGCGGCCGCTGCCGCTCTCGCCGCTCTCACTGCTCTCGCTGCTCTCCGCCGCTTCGCTCTCGCTCGCATTACTACTATCAGCAGAATGCACGTCTTCGTCATCGTCATCAATAGATTGTGATTCTTCCCCGTCGTAGTGGCGAGAATGAGAGGGTGCGTTTTGTTGCGGGTTTCGAGAGCCGCTCAGCACATCGCCCACGCGGGTCTTGGCGCTGCGCTGAAGTTTGTATCTTTTACGCAACCTCTGACTTCTACGTAAATTGTTTTTCAAGGTAGTAATAGAAGCATGTAATGTAGGGTGGTTGGCTTTCATCTCACGCATAACTCGTCTCTCGGGCGGCTCAATTCGCCCTCTGAATAATAGTGGCTCCGCCGAAACGACGCCACCGTTTGCGAAGCCGCTTGCGCCCCCGCTTGCGCCCCCGCTTGCGCCCCCGCTCGCGCCTCGCGGCACGTCATCTTCTTGAGCAGCCTCTCTCATGTCAAACGTGACAGTATTGGTGGAAAACGATATAGGTTTGCCGAATAAGTCATTGGACACGCACAATGAACAAAGGCGTTGTACGCGCCACGCCGAGCGCAAACCGGGGGCGGCGTGATTCAATTTGATTTCCACTCTCCCGCACCCCCCTTCGCACACCATGTTACTGAGCCGCGCAATCTGCTCATTCATTGTTATTTAAAATTTTTGATCGCCTGAAGGTGTTATACTTGGGGAAAGTGCGTTTGCGGCGCAATTGTCGTCGTCGACCGAGCGGCGCGCTATAATTTTAAGATTAATCTTCTCACACTACGCATAAAGAAGGCGAAGTCGCGCGAATATGTCAAGTCGTTTCATTGACGACGAAGCGGTTCACAGCGGTGACGAAACCGACGGTGGAGGCTCATCGGAAGAATCTGCTGAGCGGCGCAGTCGCAGTTCGGCCGACGACGACGACGACGTCGATGCTTTTTTTAGAGCCGACGGGGATGACGAGGAATCTGATTTGCGGACGAGTGAATCTGGCATATCAGAAAATGAGCGAGAAGAGCGTCGTGAGAAGCGCCGGCGCGTGGAAGAGCGAGCAGAAGAAGCGGCGCGAATTTTGAATAGAGACGACGGTGACGAGCGGCGATTCCCGCCCCGGTTTCAGCATATAATCGACGCGGCGCGGCCTTATGTTAGCAGTAACAAACGTGCGCGTGGTGCAGATTGCATTACATCAGAAGAGGGTGACGCAAGTGCTGCACAGTCGGTCGGGGCGCCGCCTGAAGCCGCGCTCGACGCACGCGAAGCCGCTGCCGCCCCGGTGCCTGAAGCCGCACTCGAGCCCGCGCCCGCTGCCGAGCATGCGCCCGCTGCCGAGCCCGCGCCAGCACGCGACGAGGGCGGTGGTGCCGATTCGGACTTTATCATTAGATCAGGGTACGGAACGTCGATGCGAGTGACCAAGGACACTCCGCTGCCCATTAAGAAGGAATCGTATCAGGGCGGCAACCGGCGCCAAACGAAATTTGACGACGAAGGCGTTTTCCCGTCGTTTCGATTGCCGGACGACTTGGGCGCCGACGAAGACCCTCGGCACGTCCTGATCAACGTCGAAGTGGAATTGGAGTCGCTGCGCGAAACAAACGGCTTCCCTGAAGGTTTTTCGCAATTGTCAAATGCGCCCTTCTTCGACGGCTGGCTGAGGCACGTTTGCAGTAACTCGTGGTCGCAGTTTGTCGCACTCGACCAAGCGTCCAAAAACGAGAAACTCGATCAAATTCACGCCAATTGCTATGAAGTGTACCACTCGCTTCGCGTTTTGGCCTGGCGGTGCGTGCGCGCCAAAGAAATCGACGCGTCGTTGAAGAGCGAGGCGGAAAACATGTTCACCACCATTGGCAATACGTACGTCATTTTTCGGCAATTGGTCGAGGCGTTTTTCATTCAGTGGGCGGCGTACGAAATGGACGGAGTGTACCACGAGGCGTGTCCACGAATGATCCGCGTGCCGCTGTCGCTGCTCGACGACCTCAAAATTCAAGAAGGCGAGGACCCGGCCAAGAATGATTTACTCGAGTGCAAGGACAAGTTGCGCGAGTTGGCCAAGATGCTGCGCATGCGTCGCGTCGACAAGCAAATCTTCGAGCCCGTGTACGTGTCCACGGGCGGCGAGGGTGGTGGTGCGAATAGTTTTGCGTGGGCGTACAAATTGTGGGGCTCCGTCGACGATTGGGTCGTGCACGCCGTCAAGCGCCACTACGGCCGCGAAGTGTTCGTGGCTTTTGAGGGCAAAAAGGGCAATGCGAACGAAATCAAGGCGTATTTTCGCGAGCGCGACGGTCTCATTCAATTGCAATTCACGCGGCACATGATGTCGTTTCGCAACGGCGTCTATTTTCCGAACCGCGACTTGTTTATTCTGCACACTGACATGACCGAAGAGCAATTGGTTGCGCCGCACGTGTATTCGTGCACGTACGTCGACTGCGACTTTTCGCCGCACTGGTCGTGCCGAAACGTCGACTTGCCGCTGCCGGCCGTGGCGGACGACATGGACGACTATGTGCTCAACCGGCCAGACCCGGAGCGCCGCGAGACGGCGTGGGATATTCCGACGCCGGCGTTTCAGAAGATTATGGACGATCAGGGGTGGTCGTACGAGGTGCAAGTGTCCATGTACATTATGTTTGGGCGACTACTGTACGATCAAGATTACTTTGACAGCGAGCAGTTGGCGTTATTCTGTTGGGGCAGGAAAGAAACAGGGAAATGCTATGCTCGGGGGACTGAAGTGATGCTTGCGGACGGACGTTTTGCGGAGGTGCAGAATTTGAGCGTGGGTGACAAATTGATGGGAGATGATGGTTCGGAGCGCACTATTCAATCTCTCGCGCGAGGAAGAGAAGCAATGGCTCGGATCACGCTTTCTCACGGAGCATCATTCGTGTGCAACATGTCGCACGTTTTGTCATTGAAATCGAGAGTTAAAATGGTAGGCATACAGAACGAACGAGGTGAATTTATTTCGTTGCAGTTAGAGTCTGCCGATCGTTTCGAGTGGACAGACGACACCGTTGACATTAGCGTGCGAGACTATTTGCGCCTACCTACAAAAGTCAAGCATCATCTCAAGGCATATTGTTTCCAAAAATCGGCGCGCGAGGGGTTTAAAGTTGAAGTGCTTCCGGAAGACGATTATTTCGGATTCATGTTGGATGGCAACCGGCGTCATCTTGTGACACGTTCCTTAGTGGTATCGCACAATTCCACCCTGTGCAATGTAGCCATGAGGATATACCCTTCGCACTTAATTGGCTCGTGTTCGACTCGACAAGAGGCCACGTTTGGCTTACAGGGCTATTTGAATAAGTACGTGATCATTCAACCCGAAGTGACGCGGAGTTGGCGAATGGAGCAGAGCGATTTCTTGAAGATGATTGCGGGTGACATTGTGGCCGTGCAGAAGAAGTACCAAATACCCGAGGACGTCGAGTGGCGCTCGCCGTTGATCATGGCGGGCAACGAAGTGCCGGGCTGGGCCGACGACCACAGCGCCATTGCGCGCCGCTTGCTGATTTTCTACTACAGTAAGGGCATTATCCGCGACGCGAACATGGAAAATAGACTGAAGCGAGAGATTGCCAACATTATTGTCAAGTGCAATCGGTATTACCGCGCGGCTGCGTTCATGTTTCAGCGATCGTCGATCCCGTGGCCGGCGTACTTTAAAGAGAAGCGTCGCGAGTTTTTGAAGGAGACGTCGCCGATTTACGAGTACTTGTGCTCGTCGGATTTAGTGAGCGCCGAAGGGTACTCTATGCCTTTCGAGGTGCTTATTCAGCACTTTAGGGCGTTCCACAAAAATCGCGCCGAGCGGAAGCAGTTGAACACGAGTTTAGCCGTGTGGCGCGTGGCCATTGAAGAGTGGGGCGCGAGAATAACCGAAGACCCCGAGAGACGCATGTACAATGGCGTTTCGGTGCGCGATTATTTCGTGGTTGGCGCCGATTTGAAGAAGAATGTTCCCATCGGGTTCGCGGCGGGAACAGACGGCGGCGTGGCAGCGGGCGGCTCCGGCGCTCCGGGCGGCTTTGGCGGTTTCTAATAAAGAGTTCAATCATTTACTGCTCGGAAAATCACAAGTTCCGTGCGTCTCAAACGGTGGTTTGTTGTTGCATTCAAGGCCTTCTTTGCACATTTTGCAACCGGCGCCAATGCACGGTTCGCCGTACCCGCGCGTGCCGTAGTTGCAGTATTTCGTGCCCCAGCATGTGCCTACCGTTTTAGAGTCGCAGCACGTCCACTCGTTGGAGTTTGGGTCCTTTTTGGCGCATTCAAGGCCGCGGTTGCATAGGCCAAACGTCGTTTTTGTGCAATCCGTGCCGGCAGGATAATCCTTGCAGTAACAGTATGTGCACATGTGGTTGGAGCCGCGCACCGGCGTTTTGATTTTGACCATTTCTCCACAGCAGTTGCATTCGCTGCACGAACCGTCCATGGAATACCACCCCGCATTGTCAGTCACGCACTGCGGACACGACGGTTTGGTGGAACACGATCCGGGCGTACCGCCACTGCTAAAAAGTTGAATACCATTCTTACTGCCGAAAAGGATGGCAAGGGCGAGAATGAGCAGCACAAACGCGAGCAGCGAAGCCGCCCAAGTAGAAATCTTCATGCTTTTCTTTTTAAGCGTTTCGGCGAATAAATTACTTTTGAGCGGCGCTGAGAAAATAAGCGGCCGCAATGGAAGAAGCGTACGGGCCTCCGCCGACTCTTGACGCTATATGCAGTGTCCACGACGGTTACTTTGTGCAGTGCGATAAAATACACTGTGCTACCGCGGGCCAAGAGCGGCAATTTTACCGAGCGTGCGTGTGCGCCGGAAACGACTCGCGCGCCACGTTTGGTTACCTTGTAGTCATTCAGATTGCGAGTGCGTGGGGCGGCAGGGATCGTCCTCAGGGAGTGGTTTTGATGAATCACGATAAGATTGTCGCCGTGCAATTCCCGGCGTACCCCATAACGTTTCACTTATTCTTCGACACGATGCCGGCGGTGGACGCGTTTCTTGGCGACTGTGACTTCAAAGTGGCCAATTCTCAGCATTGGATCGGCGGCGAAGCGAGTAGAGCCGTTCAGGCGCACATGAATCTTGAGACGGGCGAATACAGACCTTGCATGCTTTGCGTGGGCACCAATGAGCCGCGCGACGTTGAGATTGTCAGGGGTGGGGGTCTCGTGCCGCACTTGGGCGACGACACGACGTGTTGCGTGTGCTTGGAACCGATGCGGCGGAGTTCGAGGCGCAGTGCGGCGCGAACGTGCTCGACGCTTCTGTGCGGTCACACGCTCCACACCGAGTGCCTGCCGCGGGGGCGTTATGTGTGGGATTATGTGAAAATTGGCGAAGTGTGGGCGCGCGAATTGAAGTGCCCGCTGTGCCGCTTCCAAATGTACTGGGCGGAGACTACTACGCCCGACACGTCGGCGAATCAATTGCAAATTGATTTGGACGAGTACTATTCAGTATTTGACCCTCTCCCCGCACGGCCGCAACATTCGGCACGTCCGCAGCAGCAGTCGCCCCCGCAGCCGCAGCCTCCGTCGCCCCCGGAATCGGATTCGGATTCTTCCTCGGAAGACCGGCGAAACGACGAAGTGGCGCGCCGTTTAATAGCAAGCCTGAGTGCATCAGAAGAAGCGGATTTGCTAATATCGCTGGCTTTTCTTGCCACGTTTGGGTACCAGTTTGAGGTGTAAAATGCGCGCGGGCTTGCGGGAGGCGCGTTTAGAATGAAAGCGGAAGTTTGCCGCGCTTTATAATAAAAACATGGCTGAAGTTAATATTAAAGAAGCGGTCAAAACGTACTTTACGTTGGACAAGGAGATTAAGGAGTCGACCGGGCTATTGTCTCAGTTGCGCAAGAAGCGCAAGGCGAGCGAGGCCGACATATTAGACTGGCTGCGCAGCCAAGGTAAAACGCGCATCAAAACAAAGCACGGCTGCGTCGAGCGGACGGTGAAGTCGTCAAAAGTTTCGGTCAGCAAGGATCGAGTGCGTGAAGTCGCCGAATCGTTCCTGAACGACCCTGAAAATGCAGAGCGTCTGTGCGCGCTCATTTACGAAGAGCGCCCCTTTAAGGAGAGCGAAGTACTGAAGCCGGTGAAAGACGTGCAATCGCCAGCGGAGACGGCGGAATTGTAAAAGTAAATTCAACTGCTAATTGTGCTTTATTTTCCATACTCGGTCGAAGCGTTTTTGCATTTGCACTCCGCGATCGCTGAACGTTTTGTCGAACTTTTCGGTTTTGCAAATATCTTCAATGAGCGTGTCTATGACGCCGAATGATTCAAGCGCCGTCCGGAATTCATCTTTATCTTCTCCGTTCAATCGCGCGCACACAAGATGCATGGCGGCCAACCGGAGACACTGAATAGCTTCGTGCGTGTTATTGTAACCATTTCGGTAGTGCGAAAAGCGATCGGGGTGCTCGACCGCCAATTCTTCGAGCGGCGGCAGATGCGCGCCCCAATTGTCAAGGATAGTGGCCACGCGACGATCCATTTTCAATGTGCATGTCAAAATGTATTATTTACTCAGACGCGACCGGTTGTTGCGCAATTGGCTGCTGAGAAGAAATGGGAACGTCACCCGCACTCTCAGTCGCCACCGCGGGTGCTGCCTTCTTCGCACGCTTCTTGGCCGGGGCGGCGGTTTTTGATGTGGCCGGCTGGGAACGCTTTTCTCCGCCGGCGCCGCCGCTGCTGCTGCTGCTGCTGCTGCTGCTATCATTGGCGGCAGCAACTTCAATTCCGCCAACTGCCGCGTATGCCGCATTGACGCTGCTTGTCAAGGTGGCGTGAAGTAGCTCCCAATTCAAGCGGCGCCGGTTGAAACTCTGAAGCACTTGCTTGCACGTCATGAGCGCATTCCACACCAAGAATGAGAGGTTGGTTTCCACGGCGCGCAAGAACGATGGCTTGGTCGAAAAGCGGCCCGACGAGTAATCCTTCAAGCGAACGAACACGAAGCCGATTCCCGGCGTATTCTCAGGCGCCTTCATGGTCGAAATGACGTTCCAATTGAGATTGGCAAGAAACTTGCTCAGTTCCGGAAATAAATCCTTCGTAATCACGAAGCCGCTGTCGTGCGCCCAATTGGTCATCGTCGGTTTGCTGATCAATTGACCAACCTCTTCCAAACTCTTTTGCACGGGCGGTACCGCATCCGCTGTTTGCGCGGCGTCTGATGAAGCCGCTTGCGCAGCCGCTTGCGCCGCCTCTTGCGCCGCCGCTTCTACATTTGAATTCTCGTGTTGGGTCATTGCGTCTAATACTTTGTTTTTCTTTACTTTACAGTCTGTAAAGTAACATCCCTGAACGAAACGCGGAAATGGCGCAAGAGTCGTCCGTTTTTCCCGCCGCGCGCGACTTGCCCGCCTCGCGCGCACCGCCACCGTTCATGGTCACGTCCGTAGTCGAAAACAAACTCAGCCGAGATCATCACTCGCAGCGTCGAAGTTACGAGCCGTATTCGATTCGCATATTCGGGCGTACAAAGGATGGACACACTGTTTCAGTGCGCGTCGAAGGTGTTCGCAATTGCTTTTACGTGATTGGCAACTTTTCGGAGCCGCACGAAGTTGCCGCGTACATTCAGCACCTCAATCACAGCAGAGACAATATCGTCGAAGCCGACGGTGGGATTGAAAAGGTCAATAAGCGCGACGTGTACGAGTACAGCGGCGCGCGCGGCAACGCGTTCCGATTGTCCTTCTTGACGCGACGCGCGTTTTACGACGTGCGCCGCGTGTTGACTGACGCGCGAGACTGCGCGCTGACTCTTTACGAGCACAAGAGCGTTAATTTGCCACTCCGTTTCATGGTGGAAACTCACATTGTTCCGATGGGCTGGGTGAGCGCGCCGCTTGCGCGAAAAGTGAGCGCGAGCGAAACGAAATGCGGCGCCGACTACGAGTTGGAAGATGGCGGCGCGTCGCTGCAGTCGCTGAGCGGCGATTTAGGGCACGCTGCACTTGATCCCACCATTGCCGACACAGTTTCTGAGTTGCGGGTAGTATGGTTCGATATTGAGTGCGTTTCGGGCGATAAGGCGTTCCCGCAGCCTGAAACGGCGCAAGTGATCATGATTGGAGTGCTGTGCGCCGAGGGCGACCGAGTGCTGCGCAAGTGCCTCTTCCACTTGAGCGACGTCGAAAAACTTGCCGACGACGCAGATGATTTGTTTGTGCAGTGCGAGAGTGAAGCGATGCTGATTCGCGCTTTTGCAGAGTTTGTGGCGCACTATGACGCCGATTTGGTGGCGGGCTACAATTCGGGCGGCTTCGATTTCCCGTTTCTCTTCAAGCGCGCCGAAGTGATTGATTGCTTAGGGGATTTTGCGAGAGCACTGAGCCGCACGCACTACATTGACGCGAAACTCGAGACGACGCACTTTGAGTCGAGTGCACACGGCTCGCGCGATTCGTTCACAGTCGACATGCACGGGCGGTGCGCGTACGACTTGCTTGAGATTTTGCGCCGCGAGTACCGCAATTTGAGCACGTACACGCTGAACGCCGTGTCGGAGCATTTCTTGAACGACCATAAGGCCGATGTGCATCATTCGATGATCCCCGTACTGTTTCGCCGCTCGGCCGCTGACCGTCGGCGCCTGGCGCAATACTGCCTGAAGGACGTGCAACTGCCGTTTCAGATTGACCGCAAATTGCACTTGCAAATGCGTTTAATCGAAATGGCGCGCGTGTGCGGCGTCGACTTCTCGACATTGCTTGAGCGCGGGCAGCAGATTAAGATTGTTTCGCAATTGCTGCGCGTGTGCTTGGCCGAGGGCTACGTTTTACCGCTCGGCAGTAATCCGACGGGCTACGAGCCGCACGACTACGAGGGCGGCGCCGTGCTCGAGCCGCACGTTGGCTTTTACGACACGACGAAGCCCGTTATGGTCGCCGATTTCGCGTCGCTGTACCCGTCGATTATGATTTCGCGAAACATGTGCTACACGACCTACGTGCCGAAGAGTCGCGTGCGCGAGTTTCCCGCCGATTCAGTGTACTTGACCGCAGCGGGCCACCATTTCCTGAAACGTTCGGCGAAGCAAGGCTTGCTGTCCAAGTTGTTTGAATCGCTGTTGCGGCAGCGCAAAATGGCCAAACAGGACATGAAGGCCGCGGCTGCAAAGGGCGACACGGTTCGCGAATCGGTCATGGACTCGCGCCAACTGGCGCTCAAGGTCAGTGCCAACTCGATTTACGGCTTCACGGGCGTCGCGCTGCGCTCAGGCGGCAAGTTGCCGCTCTTCGAGGCGAGCGAGTCGACGACAGCGGAGGGCCGCAAGGCGCTCAAGGCGTCGGCCAAGTACGTCGAGGATCATTACGCCGATGCGACGGTCGTGTATGGTGACTCGGTCGCGCCTGAGCAAACTCTTATGCTTCGGTTTCAGCGTAAGAGAATTGTCGTCACAAAGGCAGAGTGCTGCGCCGCAGAGTTGGCGGAGGCAGCGAAAATTGACGGCAACGGCAAGGGCGCGGCGACATGGAAGCCGTGGGGCGGCGATAAGGAATGCATAGACTTGAATTTTATGCGAGTCGATACGTTTACGGACAATGGGTGGGTGCGCGTGAAACGCTTGATCCGCCACGCACTTGAGCCGGGCCGCCGCATGCGCATGGTGGTGACGCCGGCCGGTTTTGTGCGCTGCACCGAAGATCACTCGCTGATTCGCGCTGGCGATAAGCAAAGTGCTCTGCCGGCCGACGTCAATGTCGGCGACGAATTACTTACGTTTGTGAGCAAGTGGGGAGTCTCCGGTGGTAGTGAAGAGGGCGCGGAAGCCGACGAAACGGTTGCGCAGCGCATGCGAGCGTTGGCGCATTTCTTTGTGGTGGGCGAAGTGCCGAGCACCAATTATTTTTACTTTGATTTCCAGTGCCGAAACAAGATTTCACATCAGCGCGTCATACCTGAATGGCTGTACCAAAAGAAGCGCTGTGAAATCAAGGCGTTTTGGGACTTTATTGTGACTCTTCACGCGAATAACGTGGACGCCGCACTTTGTTGGGTGAATTCACTGCGCGACGGCGAGCAAGAGCTTTTCCACGGCATGTGGATCGTAACCCGTTTGTTTATCAACTTACCCATCGTATTTGACGAACGCGGCTTCCTGAAAATGCGGGGCGACGGCGAAGAGGCAACGACGGGCGAAGCGGGTTCATCGGAGGGGCGGTGTCTCTACAATGAGCCTTATTACACTCACGACGAAGTGTCGGGCCGTCGAGCGCCTCTGTACGTGTACGACTTGCAGACTCGCGACTCGCACTTTTCGACGTTTGGTCTCGTAGTGCACAATACCGATTCAATCTTTGTTCGCCGTGAATCGATTACGACCATGGCGCAAGCGTGGGAGTTTTTGAACACATTTGCACCGGCAATCACCGCCGAATTGTTTGCGTCTATGCCGCCGATGAAGTTGGAACCCGAAAAGGTGGTTACGCCGTTTCTGTCCATTGCGAAGAAGCGGTACGCCGGTGTTATTTACGAGTCGCCGAAATCCGCAGGCGAGTTGTTTTTCAAGGGCATGGAAGTGGTTCGGCGCGACAATTGCCCGCTCGTTACGAAGGTGTTGATGCAAGTCTCCGATATGCTCTTTATGAAGCGTGACATTGAGGGCGCGCTTGAGGTGGTGCGTGAAGCGGTGCGCAAATTGTACATGGGCCAAGTTCCGCTCAGTGAGTTGATCTTGACGCGGTCGTTGAGCCGCGAGCCGGACGAGTACTCGAATAAGCAGCCGCACGCGGAATTGGTGAAACGCATGCGCGCTGAAGATGAGGGCTCGGCGCCGCGCGTGGGCGACCGCGTACTGCACGTCATGGTCGAGCGCGGCGCGCAAAAGGTGTTTGACATGGCCGAGGACCCGATCAAGGTCATTGAGCAGACACTGCCGATTAACCGCAAGTATTACATTGAGAATCAAATGCAAGGGCCCGTAGAGCGTCTGTTGGTTCCGGTGGTGGGCGAAGAGCGAGTCCGCGAATTATTCAATGGCGCGCACACTCGCAAGCGCGTCGTCAAGGCGGACATGCAGAAGGGCACGATTGGCTCGTTTTTTCAGGTTCAGAAGAAGTGTTCGCTGTGCAAAACGCCCGTGCAAGGCGCCGGGTCAGTGTGCGACGACTGCAAGAAGCGCAAGTCGAGTGAAATCAGCGACAAGTGCGACGCGAAGCGCGAAGATTTGGCGCAAGCGCAAGAGGCTTACGAAAAAGTGGTCAAGTCGTGTCAAGCGTGTTTGGGCATTGACGGAGAAGTGGTGTGCATGCAGCGCGACTGTGCGCAATTGTACGATCGACTCGAGAAGAAGAATCGCGTGGTGAAGTTGGGCGCGGACATTGAGGATTTAATTACGGAATAAAATGGGCGCGTTCAGTATCGAATAACGGATTTCTGCGGGGCGATTAAACTAATAATGAGTTCAAGTACTACTAACGCGGGGGAGGAGGGCGCAGCGGCGGGAGCAGCGGCGGGCGGAGCGGCGGGCGGAGCGGCGGGCGGAGCGGCGGGCGGAGCGGCGGGCAAAGCGCCGAGCAGAAGTGTATTCGGCACGACAAAGTGCGGCCTTCTTTTCAGGGGTTTGAAGTCGCCGTTTTTTGGGCGCGGCGCCGTTCGGAAACTCACGCTCGTTGAGCCAAACGATTACAAGAAGGAATTCTGGGTGCTGTCCAACGGCGAGCGGATCGTCAAGTCCACTGACCGCGTGGTTCGCGCCGAGGATTTCAGCGAGGACGAGCGCCGCAAGTCGTTTGCCGCCACCAAATTGCCATACGCCGAGAATGACGTCACGTTTGCCGATTACATTAATCTCGCGGCGTACCCGCACCTTGAGATTGAACTGGAGGACTTGTCGAGCGAGTACGCCGCGGGTCACATTGAGCAAGAGTGGACGCAACTACTCGACGCGGAGAGCGGCCTCCCGCTCGTGCGATTCCCGTTGAATCTCGTCAAGTACCCGGATTACATCCCGCCGCAAGTTCGCATCGAGCGCGCGTTCCCGTTTGTCGAAGAAGGTGAGAAGAATGGCTTGGAAGGCGATGCGCTGCAAGCATATGTGCGCGAGCGAGCCGTTGACGCGTTCGACCACGACATTCCGCGCGCCATCGAGGCGTGGCACGTGTACCAAGAGAAGGAACGCGTGAAGCAGGCGCAACGCAATCGCCCGCTTGAGGATGTGCCGCCACCTGAGGCTTCTGCGATTGCGACGGCGTAAAAATAAATTTCTATTATTGATAGAAACCTATATATGACGGCTAAAATAGTAGTGGAATTGAGAAGGTTGCGCAGCGGGCGCTCTAAATGGGTGGCGCGTATTTTCAACGCCGCCGCGCGCAGGTCACATGTCGTTAAATTCGGCGCTCGCGGCTACTCGGATTATACAATGCACGGCAGTGAAGCGCGCAAAAGCAGTTATCTGAAACGACACCGGGCGCGCGAGACGTGGACGTTGAACGGCGGCGGGCTGTACACGGCCGGCTTCTGGTCGCGGTGGATACTATGGAATAAACCGACGGTTCGGCAGTCGGCGCGCGATTTACAAAAACGTTATACCAAGTTAAAAATCATTGTCATCGAGTAGGGATGGCACTCTTAATTGTAAATCACTTTGAAGCCATATTTGGCGTCGTGTGCTTGGCGCTCATTTTCACACTTCTGTCCGTCGACACGGTGATATCGGCCTTTATGCGCACCCGCCTGAAAACGCTGCAGATTAAACTTGACAGCGAGAAGGAATTGCATAAGAAGCACCATCGCCGACGCCGCCGCAGAGTTATCCGAAGAAGGCTTCTGCGACGCCAATAAATATAAAATCTATCGACACCTAAAAAGAAATGAGCGACGTTTCACATTGTACACTGCGACGCTTTCAGGCGAAGAAACGCTTGCCACATGGCTCTCACGCGCTTGATTCAGTGGAAGGTAGTTTCACGTGCCCCGGTTGGCAGGGCGTGTGGAACAGCGCCGACTATAAGTGCACGTCGTGCGTGGCGCCCAATTACTGCATTGAAAACGCGAGCGGCAACAATAGCGTTGGTTCAGGAACGCACTGCAATCTTTTTGATGGATGCAAGTGCAATGACCCGCGCAATTGCGTGCAGAATGTGGCGCAGCAGACGCGGAGACAGTATTTTTCGGCGGGCGGAGGCGGCGGCGGCAATTGTCCGCAATCGTGCCCGGCCAAGGACGGCGGCACACTGTCGTGCCCGTCGTTTCAGTGTTGCGTGGGCGGCATTTGTGTGAATCGCCCTGATCCGGGAACGTGCCCGCCAGGCAAGTTGCCGTGCCGCAACGCCGACCGAACGACGTTTGCGTGCTGCTCGGAGTATTGCAATTTGCAGACAGGCCGCTGCGACGGAAAATAAACTTATTTACGTTGGTGTTTATTGTAACTCATTACGCGCAAGCCGTTGAAGTAAATGAAGACGGCAATGATGACGGCCACGGCAATGTACACTTCCATCAAGTGACACGAATAGAGTTCAGGGGCGCACGGGCACGTCACGCCAATGTACAGCAAGTACAGCGACGACGCGGCGACGAGGCTTTTGCCGATCATGATGGGCGTTGAGGTAGGCTTCGAGTTGGCGCAAGATGTGCAGCCTTTTGCCGAGTCGGATTTGAGGCTCATTGTTTTTTAGAGTTTATTAAAAAAAGATTCTACGACGTTGCTTGACGATGAAGGAGGCGCTCTTTTTCTCTTCGCAGCGGCTGGCGCAGCGGCTGGCGCAGCGGCTGGCGCAGCGGCTGGCGCAGCGGGCGGAGGCAATGCAAATGGGTCATCCACCTCCGGTTGCGCCACCTTGTGAGCCGCCACTGTGATTTCAGGTTTCTCGGGATCGTACTCTTCGGCTTCAACGATACCAGCGCGAGCGGCTTCACGGTACGCATCCAGCACCTTCTTGCACGATGAAGGTGCTTGCGGTTGCGCTTGCGCTTGCGGTTGCGCTTGCGCTTGCAGTTGCGGTTGCGTCCCCCACGGTTGAAATATGGGAAGCGGGCCGGAGGGCTGGCGAGGTGGTTCCAAGTTTCGGGCAGCGTGCCGCGGCGGCGGTGGAGGATTGCGGCGGTTAGCACCAGGCGCGCGAGCTCTTGCAGAGGACTCGCGCGCTCTTGCGGCAGCCTCTCGCGCTCGCGCCATTTCTTCATGATCGGAGAACTGCTTCGGGATGAAGTTGTCGTTAAGCGTAGGAATCGGGCGCACATCTGCTTCTGGAAAAAACAGATTCCACTGATTCTTATTCGGCGGTGCATTGAGGGGGCCGCATAAAATTAAATTCGGCGACGCCACTGAATTGGGCGGCACCGGCCCCACTTGCAAAAACATTTCAGGTGCCTTTTGCTTCACCACTACGCGCACAATCAACATCCTAAAAGCCTCCTTGGCGCACAGCGGCAATTCCTTGAAGAACCACAAACGCAAGTAGGTTCGACCCGTGCGTTGATCTCTTGTCGTCACGGCGGAGTGCGGCAAAAACGCGACGACCTCGCTTGCCAACGTGAGCAACCATGCGCCGCCGAAAATCTTCTCAGGCTCTTTTCCGCAGCACAGCCACAAACTGTTCATGTCGAGAATCTTGATCTTTTGCGCAGAAGAGAGTCGAAACTCGTACGAGCGTAACGTTTCGCCGCGATCGTTGAGGTACTTGATTTTGCCCTGCGCGGGAATGAGCGTGGGCTCGCGCGCCGCCGCCGCTTCCGCTCGTGCCGCCGCGTCCGACGTTGACGATGCGGACATGTTGGGTAAGTACACGCTACGCAAGAAGAATAATTCGGTTTATTCAGACGCGACTCGGAGGCGGCGCACGACCGTTTCGCGCATGAATTTCATTTCGCCTTCAGTGACGTAGACGTGCGTGATGCTCTTCAAAGTGAACCGCTCGAGGCGTTGGAAATTTGTTACGCTGAGCGAATTCGGTTGTGTAGTCATCGATTTGACCATCCCCACGCCTCGAACAAACACATTTCGACCTTCCAATTCAGTTTCTCCATAGTAGGCGATGAATTTATCGCGCGGCACGCACTCGAACGGAAGCATGACGCCTCGGCGCAACTCTTGCACGCATTTGAACAACTTTTCGTAGACTCGAATACCGTAGCAGTACAGCATTATTAACCTTTTAAAACTGTTTAATTGACCACATGAACTCGTTCGAGTGCTGCTTTTGCTTCAAAGAAACGCCATTGGAAGAACGGTGCGACGCCGTGCCCGTCAGCGGCGACGCTTCTTTGTGTGCACGCTGCCACGATACCATCTTACCGAACTTGAAAGAGATAAAAGAGGGAAACGATGAACTTTGGGAAAAGTGCATCGATGAAATGGACGAGATTATTCAAGGCGATGAAATAGAATACGAGAATTTAATGCGCATTCACCGCCGACTGATTCCGACGAGCATTTACGGCGCGATAAATCGCTACGTCTCGAAAAGCAATCGCTTTTACGCAGGACCGAAACCGAGCCTTTATGTGGCTTACTTAGTCTACTTGTACTGGGAATAAATATCGCTTCTGCTTGATCCATTGAACATAAGAATCCCCGTAATACACTAATAACTCTTCGCCTTTATCTATGTCTCTGAGTGGCGAGTAATAGACCCGATTATATTTTTGCCATTTTTCAAGGTTAGCTTCTTCTACAGTCATAGCGCAATTAACGTATTTAGTCCAGTGAGTACAATCTTTTGCATCGACGCATCCAGTGCGCAAGCCTCCCCTGTAAGGTTCGCCATCATCCTCGTCCCAAGCCGCTATTTCCCACGCGTATTTACCATCTGTCGGCACATCTGTAGTATACTTGCCAATGTATTCCACCCAACCCCTGCATGTTATAGAAGTAGTGGCGAACACCCCCAACCCGGCTTCAGGTATTTTGCTTTCCTTAATTTCCAGATCAAAAGAGCATTTACAGTTTTTCACGTAACAGCCGTTGAATAATGTATTTTGCATTATGTATTTTGTATATAATAAAGTTTTTACTGAAATTCCTCGGCCGCGTTCGGGTGCAAGTGATTACCGGCGCCAATGACGCAATCGCTTCTGGCTTCACTTGCGCTCAATGCGGCGGCGGAAAAATTTTCCACTTGCACCGGCGGCGGCGGCGCCTTGCTTGCACACGGCGCGCACGACGACTGACTGTACCCCTTCATGCTAATACCCGTGTGGAACAGACTCGTTTTGAAGGCCTTTGCGATTTGCAGTTGCAGTGGCTGATAGGCGTACAGCATGGCCAAGTAAATGGCCGCGAAGAGAATACCAATGACGAGCGCGTGCACGACGTGGCTGTACTTGCCGCCAATATTCAGGTTGAACGGTTTAGTTTTCGGCATAAAGAGGCGCGCAACGATTGCGCCCGAAATAACAACAATGACCGACTCGATCGCGGTCGTCTTCCAGTCCAATGTAATTGAAGTAGTAGCCATTTTTTCAAGTTGCCAACCACTTTTATTTCCCGCGGGCACGCGCCTCTCCCAAGTAGTACGTGTACGCGTCGGCCGCGGCGGTGAGCACGCCGAGCGCCATCAACTTGTCGTCGCCGTACTTCCATCCGGCCCAAATCATGTACGGCGCCTGAACGAGCAGCGCCGCGAGTCGAGCGTTTTGGTGAATGCGCGTTTTACTGCTCGCCGATGTCTCGTTTGTGATTGACCACGTGTCGAATGCGAACAGCGTCACGGCAAGAGTTGCTAACACGCGATCGCCGTGCTTCGCCGCCGCCCACATCATGTACGGTGCAATGACGAGCAAAACAGCGCCTCGCGTCAGGTAATGCAAGTCGGGGTTATCGAAAACGTATTTGGGCATTTTTAAGCGTCGCGCAAGAATCTGCTGTAGCGCGGCACTCTTGTTCGCGCAAGCGGCTTAGCTTCGCTTCCGCCTCCGGTCTCGCGGCCGCCTCTTATTGCGTAGGCCACCACGAACACAGCCACACTTGCCACCAAGAGGCCCCACGATAGGTACAAGGCGTTTTGGGGACGCGGTTTGTGAATTGTTTTCGCGTCCAGTACGAATTCGTGTCCATTTTCCGGATTTCGTTTGACCAATGTTGAATACCGGTTGGCGCGGCGCGTGCAGTATTCGCCGTACAGAGCAGTTGCTTCGGGCTCCGAAGAAACGACATGATCCCCAAGATGCGTGCTGAAAACGTACCCGTGCGTCGGCTCGTAACTAATGACGCAACCGTCGGTCTCGTCGCGCAAGTCGCCGGCTTGAGGGATGATTTCCTGGCCCGGCTCTCCAATTCTCTTTTTTGTAACATACAGAAAGCGATTGCTGTTTTCATGCAAAAGTGGGATCATCGGTTTTACGGGTTACTTAATTTTTTAAAACGTGCACTCTTACGCACTTTAGAAAAAATGAAGGGCTTGTATAAAAACTCTTCGCTTCGTGACGACGATGGAACCTAATCCTCCGCCACCTACACACTCTATTGATCGCGCCGAATTGCTCGGTGTGATTCAAATGCTCAAGAAACCAGCGCAGCGCGAAAAGCGAGAGCCTTCGCCGCCCCCATTTCACGTGACTCCAGATTTGTTGCGCGACGCGATTGGCTCGCTTCGACAGCAGCGGCAGCCGCAGCCGCCTCCCCGCAAGAGGGTTCGCGTGCGAAGGCGCAGACGACGCACCGAAGCCGAAAAGGTATTACGAAAACCGCTTTACTGTGATGTGGTTATGTTTCCGTCGCCCGAGGAGATTCGTCGCAAGCGGCTTCCTCTTCGACCTTCGGCGCTTCGCCCTTCTCCGATTCAGCCTTTACCTCAGCGGCCGCCTCGATTGCACTCACCGCCGCCTCCGCTTGATCTTCCCCAAACAGATTCAACGCTTTAGCCACGCGGTCAATCAACTCGCCGCGCTTCTTCGACGGCGTGTAATTGTGTCTCAGCGTGAGCCCAGTGAAATAAAAACGCACCAAAGCCTCTCGAACCGCCGTCGGAATGCGCAACGACTTCCAATGCGCTTTTGACATGTAATTGCCAATAATCTCTTCGTCCTTGCTAATCTGCTTTGTGCGCGCCGCCTTATTCTCCGACGGCTCGCAGCGCGGCTTGCCGTCCCACTCGAAAAAGTTCAAACACGTTTCGTGCACAATGCACGCATACGGCTCGTCCAACATTAAAAAAGTCTGCCCGTCCAAGAGGATCATGTCACAAAAGCCACATCGGCTCGTATTGCCGGGCATGGCCGTTGAGCGAACCGACTTCCCGTCATCCCCTTTGATTTCGAGCATGGCGGCCGCTTATTTTTTTTGAAATGCGCGCCGCAACAAAAAAGTCTGTTTTCAAACGCGAAGCGCATCTTTTTACTTGGGTTTGGTCTGCGGCAGCAATAGATTCTCCATAAACGAGTCGGCGCCAATGACCGTGACGCCAATGAGTGCGCCGTAGCCAATAAGTGTGGCGGTACGAACCGGGCGCGCCACCGCCGAAATGCCGAACCACGCGAGCGCGGCCAACGAAGCGGACACGCCAGCCTTGATAGACGCCTTTTGCAATATGAGGGAGATATTAGGGTCGTCTCCCTTTGCCTTTTCGTTTGCAATGGCGAGCGCCAAATCCGTGACGAAAATAGACACGAAAACCGCCAAGAAAATCAAGAAAAAACTGAGCGCCGTTCGATTCACATTATCGCCCGCCTCGGCCGCGTATTTCTGATACTCGTACAATTTACGGCTCGTAATTGACCCTCCCGTTGGGATCATATCAAGCTCGCGACGCAATCGTGAATCTGCGGCGGCAGAGGCGGTGATCTTCGTGCCGCGGTACGGGTCGTAACCGGCGGCCATCAATTCCTTATTGTATCCGCGGCGCATGACGAGAAACCCGCTCGCCGCACTTCCGCCCGCAACGAGCAATGAGATGCCAGCTCGCATGGCAGTTTGCCACGATAGATCAACCCCCGACATGTTATGTTTTTATTTGTTTGTTTCGAAAAAATCTTTCACTTGCAAGTTGCACACTTTGCACGTGTCGTTTGGACAATAGATTTTGCAACACAACTGACGGGGGTTCGTAGGGCCCATGTTCATGAAACAGTGCGTGCAATACCAATCTCCGTCGGCGTCATCAGTGGCGTGACCTTTGCAGAAGAGAGGCGCGGCGGGCGCGGGCGGCACCGGCGGAGGCGGCACTTGCGGCGCCGACTTTTTACTGCACATTTCTGACAATGTAAACGGTCACAAGAATGAAAAACAAAAGAACAATTGCTGACACAATATACCCAGCAGTTTGATCGTCGTCGCCGCCGCTGTCATCTACGGTAATGTCATTGCGCCATTTGCGCGCTGTCCACAGCTCTTCGTGAGATTGCTTGCAGCATACCAGTTTGCCAATAATGGGCCGCACAAACGGATTGTCGACGGACGGGCAGTCGGCGAAGCGTGAAAAGAACCGCTTGGCGCCGATGAGTTGCTGTGGCTCGGGCGCGCCGAGAATTTTCAAAACAGCCGCCTTTTTCATGTCATTGTCTCGCGACATTCCCCGCGCATGTTTTTCATCGCTTACCAAGTAGGTGTCGACATTCAAAGAGTACGAGTCGCCGTACTGCACAAATGGGTACGTGGGATTAGAAACCTCGCGCGGCACGAATTTCATCGGCTTCAGCACCGTTTGATCATAGTACAATCTATAGTAAACTCCATACAAGCCCCATTTCAAATGTGTATTGTACTTCTTATTGTACATGAGGTACTTGTCGGTGGGCAGCGCGGGGTTGGGCATGACCTGCGCCAAATCCTTAGTGTCAACACCTTCGCAATCGCGGCCGTGCGGGCCCCACGAGTCGAACGACAAGTCCCCTACAATCTGGTCGTGTACAACCAAGCGATTGTCAATGACACTTGGCAAGCAATTGTTTTTCACTTCGCCTAAATTGAACATGAGACGTTCACCCGACTTGACGCGGTAATCGTTGCGCACAACGGTAATGGGCGGCCACTGCTCGCGCCCGTCAAGCACAAACTCGACGAGTCGCCCGAACGCGTGGTACACGATTCGCTCGCCCCGCTTGAGCACTACGGGGTCTGGTTTGTCGGCGTTGAGAAACTTGAACGGCTCGCGAAACACGGCGAAGATCATTACGTCTGGAAACTCTTGCGGCGCGTAGCCGTACAAGCGCACGCTCAAATCGTCGGTGATTTCGACTTCGCCATAGTCGATTTGTGTCACTGCGCAGAACAGATTGTCGGACATTTCTATTTTTATGACATAACCTTAAAAAAACAATGAAAATGCGATGGTGGATTGTACTTGCAATCGCCTTGGTGGTTGTAGCGAGCGGTGCGGCGGGCGCGTACTTTATCTTCAAGGCGGGTGAAACCAAGGGTGAGACCGAAGGCGAAGAAGAGGGCGAAACCACGCAGAAAACCAAGTGTTCCGCAGTATTCTGCCCGCGAGCGCAAGAGTGCATTGAAGGCTTGTGCGTCGACCGCTCGCTCGACAAGAATACCGTGTGCGGCGACAAGGTGTGCTTCGGAAACAGTCACAAACAGTGCTTGGGGGGTGAGTGCACTTTTGTGCCCGGGTGGGGAGACTGCAATGGCGTGCTGTACGGTCCGGGTTATCACTGTAAAGATGGAAAAAAGGTGAAAAACGCGTGCGACGAGAGTCGCTGTAAAGGTATAGTGTGCGGCACCGGGCAGTCGTGCAATCCCGTGACGGGGCTGTGCGATGCGAGAGGGTACGGTGGAAAATGCAGCGGCGCAAGCAGCGGCGAGTTGTACGCGGCGAGCGACGACCCCGCGGGTTGCACGGCAGGTCATTGTCCGCCGGATTATCGGTGTTTGGACGGCGAGTGTGTGCGCGACGGCGTCAATCCGTGCGACAAATGCCCGCCGCCCGATTTGCCGGATTTTTCAGACTGCATTGACGGCGAGTGTTACAAAAAGGGTGCGAGCGGAGGTTGCGTGACACTGCCCGCGTGGGAGAAGGCGCCGGGCAACAATTACCAATGTAGGCGCTCAGATACAAACGACTGCGAACGCATTTGCTGCGCGAGTTAATAAGAGTGTGCGCTTATTTCTCACTTGCGCAAATACATTCATGTGAGTAAAAATGTCAATTAACTCAGAGGAATTGGCGGCTAAAGTCCACGAGCAATTGTCGAAAATGGACGTGCGTCCAACATCGCTGATTTCTGAAAAATCGAGACATTTGCGCCCGCAGTTAAAACGAGGCAAGCGCGGCGATTACACAGTGGTTTTGTCGGATGAGAGTGTCTCGTCCTTTGCGCCAGACGAATTTTCTGGAAGTGGTGGGAGCGGGAGCGGAAGCGGGGGCAGCGGAAGCGCGCGCGGAAGCTGTTGCTCCGCTGGTGCTGCTGCGGCTCAGCCTGCAAGCGGCAGCGCCTTGAGCGAGTGGTTCAATTGGAAAATCGCTGTCGCGCTCGTTATTGTTACGATTATTGCCGTTTTCGTGTACAAGAAATGGTTTGTAATCCAAAATCTTGGCGTGGGTTATGCTATTGCGGATACGCCAGGGCTTGAGGGCATTGGAACTACGCTGACGGGCCGCGACACGGAGCGCGTCAAGGGCGAGTTGGACGCCCTGAAATCAAAGCGGCATCCCGTATTGCCGACTGACGACGAGCAAGATGAGGTGGTGCATTTTGCCGACGAGAAGGATCAATTGATCGATTCTATATTGTCGCGACGTCGAGTTAAAGAGGCGGAAGCTGCGGAAGCCGAAGCCGAAGCGAAGCCGGAAGAAGATGACGGCGACGAAGCGAGTAGCGGCAGCAGCAGCAGCGGAAGTATTTCTGTAGTGTAATAAACTCTTTATTTCTGGTAAAGAACAAGTACGTCATTATCGTTGTAATAAGCCATTCGCTGCGGAAAATCAATGTATTCGCCATCCGAAACACCTTCAATCACGTCGATGTCGTCCAATGTAACATTGTAAACCAAACTGAAATCAGCAGTGGGCTGATCCATGATCATCTTATGAACACTTCTGCCGTTAAAAGTCAATTCATCGCCCGCGCCCCGAATCAATTGCATAGCCTTCTGCTTTGTAATTTTTTGCGCCATGTACTGAGCGCCGATACGCCTTAATTCATACTTGGGAAGATTTTCCATTTCAACCCGAAGTAAATTAGCCATAGCATCTGCCTTTGTCATTTTATACTCCGTTTTCCGGTAATTGAATTTCGTCCCGCGCGAGGCGGCTGGCTTCGCGGCTGGCTTCGCGGCTGGCTTCGCGGCTGGCTTCGCGGCTGGCTTCGCGGCTGGCTTCGCGGCTGGCTTCGCGGCTGGCTTCGCGGCTGGCTTCGCGGCTGGCTTCGCG
>Ga0100403_1001236_pt1 | contig 23574 bp, 25 predicted proteins | sample CryGeymet201501t_FD_83663 | JGI IMG/M metagenome (GOLD analysis project Ga0100403, IMG submission 83663) | Groundwater microbial communities from Crystal Geyser aquifers in Utah, USA - Crystal Geyser metaG 2015-01t | ecosystem: Environmental > Aquatic > Deep subsurface > Groundwater | place... | reverse complement strand
TGACTCTTTTCGTTTTCAGCAAGAAGAGATCATAGACTCTATCTTAAATGATCAAGATGTCTTGGCTATTATGCCGACGGGTGGGGGAAAGTCCCTCTGTTACCAGCTGCCGGCATTGATGAAAGAGGGTTTGTGTTTGGTGGTTTCCCCTCTGATTGCGCTGATGCAGGACCAGGTGATGGGGCTGAGACAGAATGGGATCTCCTCTTGTTTTCTAAACTCTTCGCTGTCCTTTGAAGAACAGTTAAAGATCAAAGAGCAGCTGAAATCAGGAGAGACAAAGCTCCTCTACATTGCACCTGAAAGGTTGCTTCTTCCCGCAACCAGAGAGTTTTTATCTAAACTACCGATCTCTCTCATTGCCATTGATGAGGCTCATTGCGTTTCTCAGTGGGGACATGAGTTTCGAAAAGATTACCGTCGTCTTGGAGAGCTTAAATCCCATTTCCCAAATGTTCCAACCATTGCTTTGACCGCCACGGCTGATGAGAACACGCGCAAAGACATTATTAAGCAGCTTGGGCTTCGTGACGCCAAAACTTTCATATCGACCTTCAATCGACCAAACATCAAGTACATGATTCTTGAGCGCCAGAATGAACTCAAACAACTGGATCTCTTCCTTAAGGAAAATCACCCAAAGGAGACGGGCATTGTTTATTGCCTCTCACGAAACAAGGTCGAAAGAGTGGCTCAAAGTTTACGCGAGATGGGTTACAATGCGGTGGCCTATCATGCGGGGCTCAGCAGCAAAGCGAGAGGGCACGTTCAAAAACGCTTCGATCGGGAGTTGAACATTATCGTCGTCGCAACCATTGCCTTTGGGATGGGAATTGACCGACCAGATGTGCGTTTTGTGGCCCACCTAGATCTTCCTAAAAGCATTGAAGGCTACTATCAAGAAACGGGTCGTGCGGGCCGTGATGGAAAGCCCGCCAGTGCCTGGATGGTCTATGGTTTGGCTGACGTGGTTAAGCTCAGCTCTATGCTTGAAAATGGTGAAGCCAGTGGGCCCTACAAAAAGGTCGCCCGAGGAAAGCTGGATTCGATGCTTTCTTTGTGCGAATCCATGGATTGTCGACGTCAGTATCTTCTCAGTTATTTTGGAGAATCTAAGAAAGTCGATTGCGCAAACTGTGACAACTGCCTTGAGCCCGGCGAAATTTATGATGCCAGTGTTGATGCGCAAAAAATTCTCTCTGCCATCTATCGGACAGGTCAGATTTATGGTGCGGGTTACGTGATCGACGTCTTGCGAGGAAGCAAGAGTGAGGTTTTGCTAGAGAGAGGTCACGATCAACTCAGCGTATACGGAATTGGAAAAGAACTTTCTAAAGGCGATTGGAATCGCTTGTTGAGGCAGCTCCTCCACCTCGGATACATAAGAATTAAGGATTGGGAGTACAAAAATCTCGCTCTCACTGAGGAGAGTCGAAAGATTCTGCGGGGTGAGGAGTCTTTCATGGTGAGAAAGAGTCTGAAGGTCAGCCCGGCGAAAAGTTCTTCTCCGAAAAGATCTGTTGAGAGTCAACATGAGCGAATGGGTCTCTTCGAGGAGTTGCGCCGGCTTCGTTCGGAAATTGCGAAGGAAAATGGAGTTCCACCTTACATTATCTTCAGCGATAAGAGTCTTCACGATATGTGCAGTCTGCTTCCACGAAGGAAGGATGACATGCTTCTTGTTCATGGGGTCGGTGAAACCAAGTTTGAGCGATATGGAGAGAATTTTCTAAATCTGATCAGTCAATGGAAAGAAGCTTAAAAATGCCCTTTACACTTTTTTGAGGGGAACCATCTTTCTAAAAAAGGATTAAGGGGTCCATTCAAGGGAATTCATCAATGGAATTTAAGATCAGGGGAGAGATGTGAAAGTGGAAGCCAATCAATTGGAAAAGCTGGCAAACTTTAAAATGCCCTTTGGGAAATATGCGGGCTGGGCGCTTGTGGACCTTCCAGAACCCTATGTGTGTTGGTTTGTCCGTGAGGGCTTGCCTCCCGGTGAGCTGGGTCAATTGATGGGACTTCTCTATGAGGTAAAGGCCAATGGACTCGAGTATTTGATCGAGCCCTTAAAGGAGCGGACCTATTGATTCTATTGGGGAGACCCCATTCGCCCAGCGATAAAGACTCTTGGACAACGAAGGAAGGAATATTTTGAGTTCAATTCATAGCTATCATGCTCACATTTATTTTGAACCGGACCAGTTGGCGAAGGCGGAGGATCTTGTAGAGAGGGTCCGGTCAAACTTTGATTTTGAAATTGGTCGAATCTGGAACAAGCCCATCGGTCCGCACCCGATTGGTTCTTGCCAAATTATTGTAACTCAGAAGGATTTTGGAAAGATCATACCGTGGCTGATGAAAGAAAGAGGGGAGCTCGATATCTTTATTCACGCCAATACTGGAGACGACTTGGCAGACCACACACAATTTGTCGGATGGCTCGGAAAGAGCTATGAACTCAACTTAGAGATGTTTAAAGATTGATTGAGTAAAGCACGAAGAAGGCAGAATGTACAAACTTCGAGACTATCAACAAGAGGCTGTCGACAAAACATTGGCCTACTTTCGAAAGAAGCGGGACCCGGCCGTTATTGTTTTGCCTACGGGAGCTGGAAAGAGTTTGGTGATTGCGGAGTTGGCTAGAATTGCTCGCGGACGAGTTTTGGTCTTGGCTCATGTCAAAGAGCTCGTCGAGCAAAATCATAATAAATATGAGAGTTATGGGTTGGAAGCCGGTATTTACTCGGCAGGCTTAAATAAAAAAGATCGGGATCATAAAGTGATCTTCGGAAGCATTCAGTCCGTGGCTCGCGCGAGCAAAGATTTCTTTAAGAACTTCACTCTCGTGGTTATTGATGAATGCCACCGCGTCGGACTTGAACAAGAAACTCAATATGCTCAAGTGATAAAGGAGCTCAAATCAGAGAATGAGGAGCTTTGTGTCCTGGGTTTAACAGCGACCCCTTATCGTTTGGGAGTAGGATGGATTTTCAACTATAGTCATGATGGAACAGAAAGAACCAAGGAAGCTCGGTTTTTTAAGCGCAGTGTTTTTGAGCTGCCACTTCAGTATATGATCAAAAATAAGTTTCTGACTCCACCGGTAAAAGTTGATATCCCTGTCACCTGTTATGATTTTTCGGAGCTCACTGACTCTGGTCGTTCCTACACGATGAACGAAGTGGAAGCCGTGTTGAAGAAACAAAGAAGACTCACCCCCCTGATTGTTAAAAATATCGTAAACATCACCGAGACCTACAATCGAAAAGGCGTGATGATCTTTAGCAGCACCGTAAAGCACGCCCAGGAGATTTTGGAGTGTCTTCCACAGGGACAAGCGCGAATCGTTTTGGGAGAGACGGAAGAGTCTGAGAGAGACGGGATCATTCAGGAGTTCAAAGATAAGAAAATCAAGTATTTGGTCAATGTGTCCGTTTTGACAACGGGATTTGATGCGCCTCATGTGGATGTGATTGCTATTTTAAGACCAACAGAATCGGTGAGCCTCTATCAGCAAATCATCGGTCGAGGGTTGAGACTTGATCCCGGGAAGACGGACTGTTTTGTCCTGGACTATGCTGGAGTGACTCATGATATTTACAATCCAGAAATCAGTGACAAGAAGCCCACTCCAGAGTCTGTAAGTGTTCAGATTCCTTGCCCAAAATGTGGATTTGAGAACAATTTCTGGGGAAAGGTCGATGATGAGGGAAACATCGTGGAGCACTATGGGAGGAAGTGTAAAGGGGGTGTGCAAGACCCCGTCACTTTTGACTTTAAGCCTTGTGGATATCGATTTCGATTTAAAATGTGTCCCCATTGCGACTGCGAAAATGACTTAACCGCGAGAAACTGTTCAAGCTGTGGAGAGGTTTTAGTGGACGCGGACACCAAGCTAAAACAAGCGAGACTCTCAAAGAACGCTCACGTTTTAAAGCCTGACACGATTGAACTCAATCAGAGAACAGACCGAAATGGAAACCCTTATTTAGAAGTCAAATATTTCGACTATGATGCGAGGTTTGTTTCAGAAATGCACTACCTCAACAACGAGACCAGTCTCAAAAAGTTTAATATCAATTTTCTCCGCTCTCATATGAGGCGACCAGAATTTCACCTTCCCATCGAAACGGTGGAGCACGTCTTAAGGTGTCAAAATTTTTTTAGAATGCCATCCTTCGTGATTGCGAGAAAGCAGGGGAAATTTTGGAGAATCACGGAAAAGATCTTTGCCGAGGAGCTCTAGGAGACGGGAGATGATTTAGAGCCTTCTCTTAGCTCTATAGGCTAGATTTTGAAATGCAGTTGAGAATTCTTATTCAGGGCCTTAAGGTCTAAACATGGGACTGCTTATTTCAATAAACGGCGCAAATTTTGAGCCGTATCAAAGAGTCAAACGGGATTCCCCTCTCGTGAGTGGACCGCGAGTTGCAAATGCTGTACAACCCGTGCAACGAAATTTAGGCCAATCGGAAAACTTTAAAGATAGCCTGAACTCATCAACCCAAAGGGCCATTGATACTTACTCGGAAGTCGCTGGCGACAAAGATAAAGTGTCTCGAATTGCGGTTACGGCTAAAGACCTCATGAGCTCACCTGTCATTTCCTTAGAAGTAGATCAAGACGTTCAAAAGGCAAGAGAGCTGTTTGAAAAGCATGAGATTCGCCACCTTCCAATTGTAGATCATAAAGGAAGACTGAAAGGTATACTTTCGGATCGAGATTTGATCTTTAAAAAGTCAAAGAATCTCATCGAAGAGGTGATGGTGAAAGAGGTTATAGCTGGCCAGGCTGAAACAAGGCTTCAAGAAATTGCAGAGGTGATGGTTGTTCATAGAATTCATTCAGTTCCCATCTTAGATGAGACTCTTCGACCGATCGGCATTGTGACAGCCACAGATCTTTTGGAGAGTGTGTTTAAGAATCCGAATGTAGATCTATTCATTTGAGCTTATTTTTTGTTGGAGCGGATCCTGGCTCAGGTGATTCCTGCCAGATCTTGACTCTTTCGATAAAGGCATCAAATTTGAAAAAAAAAGGGGTGGACGATGGGATCAACATTAAGTGTTTGTAAAAAATGTGGGACTTTAAACAAAGTGACTCTTGAAAAGGCAAAAAGTCAGGATGCGGTTTGTGGAAAGTGTGGAAGCTCTCTGGAAATGCACGGGGCCGTCACTGAAGTGAATGATAGAGACTTTTGGAGGATTTTGAGTAAGGCCGACAAGCCTGTGGTGGTGGATTTTTGGGCCAGTTGGTGTGGGCCGTGCAAGGTCTATGGACCCATTTTTCAAGAGGCTTCATTAAAGACGGACAAAGCCATCTTTTTAAAAGTCAGCACGGAGTCTAACCAACAGTTGGCTCAAAAATTGGGAATTCAGGGAATTCCAGCGACTATAGTCTTTGACAAAGGAAAAGAAATTCGGCGTCAAGCGGGAGTTCTGCCGGTTGAGGCATTGATCTCTATGTTTTAGTGTTTCTATTGGGACAGGGAGAGCTTTCTTTTCAAGGATTGGACGCCGGACAAGGTCCATTTTGTTATCCCTGGGTTTGAGGAAGGCGAGGAATGAAGAAGAATCAGTTTTTGCAATCACTTGGCTCTATTGATCCGACCTCATTAAAGATATTTGCTTCCAGAGTGACTGGGCTTATCGAGCAAAAGCTCTGGGCAAAGATTCTTGCCGGCATGGCTTTGGGCCTGACTTTCGGATTTCTGATTTCATCCGGTGGTCCTTTGAAAGACATTCTTTCTCCTTACTCATCAGACATTCACGTCTTGATCAATTGGTTGGCTCTGCCAGCCAAATTTTTTCTACAAATCATTCAAATGGTGATCATTCCATTGATCATTGCCAGTGTGATCCGAGGACTCGCATCCACTGATGATGCAAGTCAGATGAAGCGTCTTGGAATCCGCTTCGGAGTTTTTGTTCTGATCACATCCACTCTGAGTTCGGCCCTAGGGATCGTCTTGTCTTCGATCTATCACCCAGGTCGTTTTCTTGACTTGTCTTTACCGAAGGCGGCTCTGAGTTCGGGTGAGTCTGGTGTTGGTTTAAGTGGGTTCTCTCCTGAGACTTTGCTAGGTTTGATTCCTTCCAACCCATTGGATTCCATTGTTCAAGGTCAGATGATGGATGTGGTGATCATTTCTATCATTGGGGGGGTGGCGCTTCTTTCCATTGAGGCGAAGCAGACAAGAATTATCTTGGATCTTCTTGAAGTGATTCAGAACATTTGTATGACAGTGATTGCCTGGGCGATGAGGCTGGCTCCCTATGCGATCTTTGGAATGATGGTTTCGGTTGCGGCGAACACGGGATTGGATGCCCTTCAAAGCATGGGATTCTATCTGATCACCGTCTTCTCTGGATTTGTTTTATTCATACTTTTCTACGCTCTTTTGATTTTCTTTTTTAAAAAGATCTCTCCATTTGTATATCTCAAAAAGATTATGGATCCGATGCTTCTGGCCTTCTCCACCTCTTCCAGTGCGGCCACAATGCCGATCACGCTAAAGGCTGCGGAGGAGGGTTTAGGTCTTTCTCAGTCGACGGCTAACTTTCTTATCCCCCTTGGAACCACAATTAATATGGCGGGCTCGGCCATCTGGCAGACCACTGCGGTCATGTTTCTCAGTCAGGTTTATGGAATAGATTTAAGCCTTGGTCAGATCATTTTTGTGGTCGCAACCTCCATTGGCAGTGCGATTGGATCTCCCGGAGTTCCCGGGGTTGGGATGGGAATTCTTGCCGTCGTACTCGGGCGGATTGGCCTTCCCATAGAAGGAATCAGTTTGATTTTAGGAGTCGATCGAATTGTCGATATGGGTTGTACGGTGGTGAATGTGGTTGGCGATCTGACCGCATCGGTCATGTTTGATAAAAAAGTCCCTCCAGCTTGATGACTTTTTTGATTGCAATGAGCTTTTTTAGACGACTGGGGTTGGTAACGTTGGAAGAAATTTATATTTAGAATAAATTTTGCAACATTAAACGGAAGGGTGGGGAGAAAAGTGATTAAAGGCAACATTTCACATTTTAATGAGAGTGCAAGCCAATGGGATAGTGAGAGCAAGATTGAAATGATGAGGCTTCTAGCAAAAAAGACGATGAACGTTCTGCATCTCACTGAGCCATTGGATATCATGGATTTTGGCTGCGGCACGGGGCTTTATGGTCTGGAGTTTTCAGCTCATGCCAAGACCCTGCTCGGTGTCGATACCTCGCCGGGAATGTTAGAAGCCTTCGATAAGAAAACAGAAGGGTCCAGTAAAATCTCCTCTCAACTTATCGATTTAGAAAAAGAAGATTTGGATTTAAAATTTGATTTGATATTGAGCTCAATGGCTTTTCATCACTTGAGTCAGCCTTCGGAAATGATCTCTAAGATGAAAACGATGCTAAAGAGAGGTGGAAGATTAGCGATTGTCGACCTGGATGAAGAAGATGGGACCTTTCATCCTGATAACAAGGGAATGGGAGTGAAGCATTTCGGTTTTAATAAAGGTCAGCTCTCTCAATGGGCCAGTGAAGCTCATATGAATCTTCATCACGAAATCATCAATAGCATTGAAAAAGAGGGCAGAGTTTACCGGCAGTTTCTGGCAATTTTTAGCTAGCAATCAGTCCGACGGACTAAAATAATAAAAGAGAGATCTTGTATTCGGCTTAGATTCGTTTAACAAATTGATCTTTTGGAAATCGAATTCTTGGACCATAGACTCCATTTTGAGCCCTCTTACCTGCGGAGATCGCCATAACTACAAAGGCGTCCTTTGGGAGGTGTAAAATCTTTCGAACTCTCTTGGAGTCTAAGCCTTCCATTGGGCAAGTGTCATAGCCATAAGCCCGAAAAGCCAACATGAGGTTTTCGCAGGCGAGGGCCGTGGACTTACTTGCCCAGATCCTCATGTCACTTTTAGACACCGGCTCCCTTGGCACCACTTTGGAAATGCCAACAAAAAACAAAACGATTCTTTTTAAAAGTCCAAGGGCGCTTAAGGGCCCCAAGCTGTAGGCTAAGGGAACTATTTTTTGATAATAGGCCTTCGCCGATGAGGGTACATGAGTTTCTGACCTCTCCAATTCCGCAAGCATTTGTTGGGAATGTCTTTTCCAAGTTTGAGTTCGGGCCACAGCCACAAAGAGTTCAGCGGCGGTGCTCGCTGCGGGCTGAGACAAACAGGCTTTTACGAGGGCCTCTTTGTTTTCTTTTGACCGAACCCAGTAGAACTCCCACGCCTGCAAATTTGAGGAATTGGGAGCGAGAAGGGCCAGATCTAAGCAGGATTCGACCACCGCCTCAGGAATAGGGGTTCCATCAAAGACTCTCACACTTCTTCGGCTCTCTACAACTTTGACGAATTCCTTTGTATCAATCTCTGGAGTGGCCTCGGTGTAGGAAATCTTTGGGATGGAGCTTAAAATGGATTCATTTTTCATAAATCTCTACTTAGACGTCATAAGGTCCTGTTGCAAGGAAATACATCAAAGTCAGTCCCATCAAGCGTTTGGTCTCTTACCGTCTTTGGTGGGGTCAGCCCAAGGCCATTCAATCGCTTAAGAATCCAAAAGAGTCGGCTTTATGACTGAACATGAGCTGTCCTAATGATTCATTCCTTTGATTAAGAAGGGGATATGATCGGCGAGAAAGCTGGATATAAAATAATAGCTATGGTCATAGCCTTTTTGATATCTTAAATCCAATTTTTGGCCTGTCTCGGAAGCTACGGTCTCCAGATGATGAGTTAGGAGCTGGTTCTCCAAAAACTCATCGGAGAGCCCTTGATCAATAAGGATCTTGTCTTTTCGGGTTCGTCCATTCTTTAGGAGTTCACAGGTGTCGTATTCTTTCCAAAGGGAAGATTCGTCCCCTAAGTAGCCTTTAAAGGCCTTTTTTCCCCATGGACACTGAGTGGGATGAACGATCGGTGAGAATGCTGAGACAGATTTGAAAATCTGAGGCTCCCTTAGGCCGAGGATTAAAGCGCCGTGGCCTCCCATGGAATGACCGCTAATAGAAATATTTTGAACCCGAAATTCATTCTTTAAAATTTGAACGATGTCTTTGGAAATGTAGTCATACATTTGGTAAGAATCTTTGTAACCTTCGGTTCTTGCATTGACGTAAAAACTTGCCCCAGAACCAAAGTCATAGCTTTCATGTTCTCCAGGATATTCACTTCCCCGAGGGGACGTGTCTGGGCAAAGGATCATTGTATCTGTGTCTTTGAGAAGATTTTGGGATCCGGCTTTTGTAATAAAGTTTTCTTCTGTGCAGGTCAGGCCAGACAACCAAACAATGGCATTTTTAGGTGGTTTAGCTTTCTCCGGAATAAAGCCAGAAAACCGCATTTTCGTTCCTGTGGAGACGGAGTCATGCTCAGCAAAAAAGGTCTTTCCAGAGAAACTTTTGTGTTCTTTAAGAAGCCTGTAAGAATTTTGAGAACTCATATTAAGCCATTCCAAAATCAATAACAGTTCGAATGCTCTTTCCCTCGTGCATGAGATCAAAAGCTTTGTTGATGTCCTTCAGTGCCATTTTGTGGGTTGCCAGATCATCCAAGTTAATGTTTCCACTCATGTATTGATCCACATAACCAGGGAGCTCGGATCTTCCTTTTACGCCACCAAAAGCGCTGCCTCTCCAAACTCTCCCTGTGACAAGCTGAAAAGGTCGAGTGGAAATCTCTTGTCCCGCTCCGGCAACTCCAATGATAATGGATTCGCCCCAGCCTTTATGGCAGCACTCAAGAGCGGCGCGCATAAGATGGACGTTTCCAACACACTCAAAAGAGTAATCAACTCCACCTTCTGTGAGCTCAAAGATGACCTCTTGGATAGGTTTTTCAAACTTCTTTGGGTTGATAAAGTCAGTGGCTCCGAACTTCTTTGCCAATTCAAATTTGTCTTCATTGATGTCTACAGCTACGATCCGACCGGCCTGGGCCATCTTTGCCCCTTGGATCACAGAAAGCCCAATGCCGCCAAGACCGAAGACGGCCACGCTGGCACCCGGCTCAACCTTTGCTGTGTTTAAAACAGCTCCAATTCCTGTGGTGACCCCACATCCAAGCAAACACACTTTGTCCAACGGGGCTTCTTTGCTGACCTTGGCCACCGAAATTTCCGGGAGCACGGTGTATTCGGCAAAAGTCGATGTCCCCATGTAATGAAAAATGGGTTTTCCGTCTTTTGAAAAGCGACTCGTCCCATCAGGCATCAGTCCCTTTCCTTGAGTGGCTCGAATCTTCTGGCAAAGATTTGTTTTTCCAGATTTACAAAACTTACATTCACCACATTCTGGAGTGTAGAGGGGAATGACGTGATCCCCTTTTTTTAAAGTGGTGACACCTTCGCCGACTTCTTCAACAATGCCGCCACCTTCATGACCAAGAATGACTGGAAAAAGACCTTCTGGATCTTCGCCGGAAAGCGTGTAGGCATCTGTATGGCAAACGCCAGTGGCAACGATTCGGACGAGGACTTCTCCACGTTTTGGACCTTCCAGATCAACCTCTTCGATCGATAAGGGTTGATTTGGACCCCACGCAACAGCGGCTTTGACTTTCATAGATCATCCTTTTGCAGAAGAAACCTCGACGCTATCGAAAAGACAAAGAGATGACAAATCGAAAAGTCTAGAATGCGGTGGATCTTGAAGCGCTTTACCCGACATCAAAGAGCAGGTAGATTTTTATTGGATCCTTCAGCGAGAGGAGTCTCTTTCCTTAAAAAGAGAGCTTTTCTGCAAATTTGGTTAAGGTGGTTTAATGTGGATCAGAGTGATTTTGAGGGGACTTTGGTGTTAGAGCGCTTTGCAGAACTAGGAAAGCTCGATGAGTTCTATGAAGCCATTGATTCCGATGACAAACAAAGGGTCAGAACTCTAATGAGAAAGGCTGGTTTTAATCTAGAGGAGATTGACTGTGTCTTAGGTGAAATGGATAACACAGATAGAATGGATCAATAAGAATTCTTTTAAATGTCGATCCTCTATTTTTAATGGCATTCTCTTTTACTTTTGTGAATTTAATGGATGTGATTTTTGAAAGACTTTACTGCACTTTGCCTTTTTGTTTTCTCAATTTTTCAAGTTGGATGCACCAACCGAGAGCAAAGTGATTCCAAAAATGAGGTTGAAGTTTTCTTCTCTGAAAAGTCTTTTATAGTTTCTAATCAGACGGGAAGTGAGCCACTTCTTCCTCCATGGAGGAGCATCTCGACGCAAGATCCAAATAGTGGCGAGAGATTAAAGTATTCTGGATATGACCTTGCACCGCTCTTAGAGGCCATCGCTCAGAAGTTTGAAATTCAGTCTCTCGCTGGACTCAAGATCATAGCGAAAGATGGCTATGTGCTTAGAGTTTCCGTCAGTGACATCAAAAAGAAAGGGGCCTTTTTGGCCCTTGAGGTCTCCGGTATAGGTCCTCAAGGGATTTATAACAAATCTCTCAAAGACTATTTTGATTGGCGCCCTGGGTATGTGATCTTCCTCAAGTCGGCTCCAGATTCTAAAACTCTTTCTAGCCCTTATCAAATTGTAAAAATCCAACTTGAGACATCTTCTCAGTCCAATTCAAAAGGCTTTCTATCCTCTTTGGAAAGTCCTTATCGGGAAGGAGCTCAGATTTTTCTAGACACCTGCAACAAGTGTCACAGTTACCAAGGCGAAGGTGGGATGAAGGCTCCACCGATAGGCTATCTGACGGTTCGCTGGAAATCGGATGGCCAGCTGAAAGATTTCTTAAGAGACCCTCAAAAAATTTCGGGACGAAAGATTGGGATGTCAGCGTTCGAAGGCTCCGAGATTGAGCTCAAGCGTCTCTTGCAATTCCTAAGGTATGCTGAAAAGCAATAAAGCTTCCGGTCTTCTAACAGGAGATCGTTGTCTCATGGCTAAAGGTGGGAGCGATCTTCCACTATTAAGATGAGTGTACCCCAGACCAAGTCTTTTTGGATGTGGATCTGCTAACGAAGATTTAAGGGACGGTGGTTTCAATCACGGGCCTAAATCCCTCCATAGACTTTTTTTTGGATGTTCAATGGCCTTAGAACAGGTAGCCTGATCCCGTCAGGTCACAGAGAGTTTTTCTGAGTTCTGACCGATAGGAAAGCGACATTTAGCGGAGATTGGAAGTTGAACGTAATGGAATGGACTGTGATTCAGGTGGTAACTTGTGCATTTATGACGGGCTTGATCTGGGTCATCCAACTGATTCATTACCCCAGCTTTAGTCGAATTTCACCCGCCTCCTTTAGTGAATTTCATCACTTTCACAGTCGAAGAATCACCTGGATTGTGGCGCCTGTGATGATCTTTGAATTGATTTCTGCAATCGCCCTAGTGATTTTAAATCCTTCAAGCCCTATGATGGTTTCTAACTTGGTCTTGCTCGGTTTGATTTGGTTGAGCACTTTCTTTCTCAGCGTGCCTGCACATAACCAATTGGCTCAAGGTTTCGATGAAAAGACCATCTTAAGACTAACAACCACCAATTGGCCGCGGACTTTTTTGTGGAGTCTTCGCCTGGGTCTTCTTGTCATGTTTGTTGGTCAAAAATTTTAGTGATTGAGAGAAGGGCAAAGTCTTTGAGGTGTGGTCAGGGGGTGTACAGTCAAAAGGTGAGACGAGAGATCCTTGGCCCGGAAAAAGAGTGACTTGGTGACAAATGAGATCAAAGCAACAAAGATCACAAAGTGCGGCTTTGTGGAAAGTCTCGCCGGCTTGGTCAAACTCAAGGCCAAAGGCTTCGCATGGACTTTGCGCTCTGAGTTGAATAAAAACTGCAATGGAATTGGGCATTGGTATTAGACCGTGGCCTACAATATTTGACGGAAAGAAGTGAGTCTATGAAGGAAAGAACTAAAATTTTTGTTGATGGAAATTGCATCGTTTGCGACATGGAAATTTCGCATTATAAGAAGATCGCTCCTGATCTTTTTGATATCGTCGACATCAGCTCACCAGACTTTGACGCTCCCAAGTACAACCTCACCACTGAGGCCGTAAACAAGCATATGCATGTTCTCACTCCCGAAGGGGAAGTTCTGGTCGGGGTAGATGCTTTTGCGCACATCTGGGATCGAATCGAAAAATACAATTTTGCTGCAAAGTGGATTAGAAATCCGATTGTGAATCCTCTGGCAAAATTAGGATACAAGGTCTTTGTGGTCGTTAGACCATATCTCCCAAAGAAAAAAAGAAGTTGAAGGCATTTTCTTCAAGACTCATTTTTTTTCCTCAATGCAGCTGTGCTCAAAAAAGCTCTCATCCAACCTGAGGTTTGTAGATTCTGCATCAAAACGAATAGCTTTTAGAACTTTCTTTGTATTTCCCAGCAGAGAATATTTGACCTCTTGTTCGGTCTCTTTTCTGACGGGTTGGATTTGCTATTGCGAAGCCAACGGTTTTTAACTCCCGGTTGAGCAAGGACTCCGTCCACAGGGTCACCTCGAGTTTCGTCCAGAATGTAAGGTGATGATTGTCTTGTTGGGTTTGAGAATTCAAAATGGGGTATGAAAAATCTGTTGTCTTTTTTGATGATTCTTCTCTTTCTTCATTCAAATTCTTCCCAAGCGTTTTCTGTTTTAGGACAAGGCTTTTTCCCGGGGACCCAGTATCCCGATGAAGACAGCTCTGTTTACGGCCTGAGATTGAGCCCGGGATTGGCTGTTCACAAAGAAATGATTGGTCTTGATTTGGGTGTTGTCGGAAATATCACCTCCTCTCGGTTTATCGGTCTTTCCATGGCCGGAGGCTTCAATGCAACCAATGGCACGACAACTGTTATTGGGATGCAGTTTGCTGGTGTAATGAATTTGAATAAGGCGAAAACCACGGTGGTGGGGATGCAAGCGGCACTTGGAATCAATTCAAATACAATGGAAGCCAAGGTGATTGGTCTTCAGTTTGCGGCCGTTAACGAAGCCCCAAAGACCGATATTTATGGAGTTCAGTCTGGCATCTACTCTCGAGCGGGAAACATCTATGGAATCCAAAACGGAATCTACTGCCGAGCGAATAACGTCTTTGGAATTCAGCTCTGTATTGTCAATGATACAGAAAACCTCTATGGCATTCAGTTTGGCGTCTTAAATTTCGTACGCAATGGCCCCATCAAGTTTATGCCCATAATCAACGTGGGATTCTAGGAAAAGTGGCCCTCTTCACTGATAGTTAGGTGACTCCCCCCTCGTGGGCGGAGTCCTAACAAAAGCCAACCCAAATGCAGAATTTTGTAAGGATTTGGTTGGAAATTATTGCCAAAGGAAAGAAGGTCTTCCCTCTGAGAGCCGCCCGCGCTACAAATGGGGCGATTTCACCTTATCCTTGGGAGGGTTTGTATGAGTAAATTTATGGTTATCATCGCGTTGAGCAGCCTTTTTTCAGCTCAAGGGCTGTTGGCGGAAACTGTGACCACCTGTCGCGTCGCGGAATCACTAGAAATCGTTGAGGTCGCTCTTTCGGATTCAGAGAGCTTTTTGACGATTGATGGACAGCAAGACGTTGTATTTGAAGAGAAAATTGTAAGCGGCACCGTCCAGTCAGGGCACACCCTTGTCGATGGTTACGCATTTCCTTATTCAAAATATGCTTATGTGACTGATAAGAACTCATTGGTCGAGATTGTTGTTATCAATGGAATGGGCCGAGGAGCTCTGACCGTTGCTGATCAGCCTAAAAAATCGCTCGTTCAGTGCGCCACTAAGTCCATTCAAAGATAATTCATTTCTCATTTGGTTGGATTCGAGACGGACTAAATTTCTAAAATGTTTTAATACGAGCAAAAGTCTTTGACTCTCTTTGATTGCTCGGTGAAATGCTCGTCAGCGAACAGATCCTTTTCTTGAAGAAGCTCTTTGCCTAAATCCGGCAATTTCAATTTGGAAAACGATTGAATCAGTTCTTCAGCATCTTTTGGCAAAAAATTTGAATTGATAGCATGAGCAAGAATTTTGAGGGCGGGAGTTGAAGCATTGTACTCAAAGAGATGGGTGTTTAGCTCTTGGTAGTGCTGTTCATAAATAGGAAACCAGCTCTCTGACAAAAAGTAAGATCTAATAAGATCGATCATCGCACAAATTGGATCGTCATCGAGTCCGAACTCATTTTTAAATAAAGCTTCGTAAAGAGCGAGCTGATCTGCGGTCGCCAATGAATCAAGGACATTTTGAAAATAGTCTTCGGCTCTTTTATAATCGGACTGAGTCAAAAATTGAAAATACAAAACCTTTTTTACCGTCAATGGGCTTATGTTCTTCTGCTTATAGCTTACTCCTCCAGAAAGATGGTGCCATTGAGAAAGTTCTGTATCATTTACCGTCCGTAGGCAAAGTGTGACAGTAGGGTTGTCCAAATGAAGAATTCTGTGAGTGAGCTGCATTCCGGGATGAATCGTTCGAACATCCCCAGGGGAGAGGACTTCAACTTTAGATCGTGAGACTTGGGAGCAGTAAATGTCTCTTCCCACAGGATCTACAGGATGAATTAAGAACTCCTCTTGTAGGGAGTGACCGAAAAGAACTTTAAAGGCTCCTCTGAAGGCATGAGAATGAATGAGTGTGTCGTTTTTTCGCCAGAAGTAAAGGTCCACAACAAATTGACCATTATTGAATAAGGTCAGGGCGGGCTCACCAAATATGTTGAAGAGATTGACCTGATCGGGAAGCTTGGATTGGGATAAAATCCAATCCGCAATCTGACTTTCAAAGACTTCAAGATTAACTTTGCAAGCGATGGAGTGAAGTGCTTCATGAGCTTGGATTGGAAAGAGATCCCGATCCCAATTGGGCTCGAGAGAGGGTCCTAGGCTTAGAAGTTGATTGATCACCGTCGTCTTTCCTATTTTAAAGCCCATTCATTTTTGAGCCAAGAAACCTAAATATCCTCCAGAAGACGAACTTTTGATAGGCCTTTATGAGAAGACTTCAAAGTTTCTCTAAGACCTTTTGAAAATTTTCAGAGGGGTGTCCGATAATGGCTGTGTCTTTGGTTTCGAGAATGGGACGCTCTAGGAGTATTGGATTTTCAATGATGACTTTGATCCAATCCGTTGAACTCATGGTAGCGATATCCATATCTAAATCTTTATAAATAGGCTCTTTTTTTCGAATCATTTCAAGGGGAGATTTCTTTAGCTTGTGAAAGAGCTGGTCTAGCTCAGTGGCCGTGAGTGGTTCTTTCAGGTATTCTTTCACTTGGAAAGGCTTTCCTGATTGAATGAGCATTTCCAAACCTTGGCAGCTCTTTGAACAGCGCGGGTTATGATAGTAAAGCATCTCCATACGAAAGTCTCCTCTGACATCCTTTCTTAAGTTTGGGACCTCTCTCTGTCAATGAAGAAGCTTTTCTCTTGAGGAGAACCTTCAGCAGTGAGTCCTAGTTATCAGCACTGTGAATCATCTCGAGTCTTAGCTAAGCCTTTCATTGCAAAGCTTAGGAAAACCTAAATAATGAGGGAATGCGCTATTTATTAAAACGGCTTTTAAATCGAAGGAAACCATCGCTGCCTTATCAGCCCGTCCTTCTTGTAACGGGCTGCAGTTCTGGGATCGGATTGGCTTTGGCTCGGCTTTTGGAGAAAGAGCGGAGATATCGAGTTGTCGTAACAGCTAGAGAAAGTTCTTTGCCAAAGATCAAGAAAGCTGGACTTGTTGAGAGCGACAGATTTCTTCTTCGACCGTTGGATGTGAATGTGGGTGATGAAAGAAAAGCTTTGATTCAAGAGATCAAGAGAATTTGGGGAGGAGTCGATATCTTGGTCAACAATGCAGGAATTAGTTACCGTGCTGTGGTTGAGCATATGAGTGAGTCTGATGAGCTCAACCAACTGCGGACCAACTACTTGGCTCCAATGGCGTTAATTCGTTTGGTTCTGCCGTTTATGCGAAAGAAGGGGCGAGGTAAAATCATCAATGTTTCTTCTGTGAGTGGGATGCTCGCGATGCCGACAATGTCTTCCTACAGCGCTTCAAAACATGCTCTGCAAGGGGCCTCAGAGGCCTTGTGGTATGAGATGAAGCCTCTTGGAATTAATGTGACACTTGTTCAACCTGGATTTGTGAACTCCAATTCGTTTAAGAATGTGTACCATCCAGTGAAGCATTTGGCTCGATCAGGAGAGGACGCTGTCTATGAGGACTACTATGACAACATGATCCCATTTGTTGCAAAAATGATGAGGAGTTCTCTAGCCAACCCAACCACCATTGCCAAAAAAATCTTACGAGTGATTAAAACTCAAAACCCACCGCTTATGGTCCCGGCCAGCCCGGATGCCGTGGTTTTTTATTACCTCAGACGATTGATTCCAAGAAGACTCTTCTTTCCAATCCTTTTTCATTTGCTTCCTCGATCTAAGCGCTGGGGAGAGAAGTACACGAAAGCTAGGAAGTAATTGGCTAAGAGTCTCTTGATTTTTTCTTCGGAAAGCCACGACCTTTTGTCGGAGCTCTCTTGCCTCGAGGAGTGCTCTCTCCCCCACCTCGGCCTGTTCGAGAGCGGCCTCCGCGATGAGTTTTTCGTTTTCCTTCAATCAAAGCTTTGGCCTTTCCCACACCAAGAACTCTTGCCTTCATTGCCGATTCGGAATGATAGGGTTGATCAACAATGACCTCGAGCTCTTGGTTTGTGACTTTCTCAACATTGGCCAAGTAGGACTTTTCTTCGCCGGTCACAAGAGAGATCGCTATGCCTTCGCTTCCCGCACGCGCTGTTCGGCCAATGCGGTGGACATAAGTTTCGGCCAAATTAGACATATCGTAATTAATTACGTGGGTGATCTCGTCAATATCAATTCCCCTTGAGGCAATGTCCGTAGCGACAAGCACCCGAGTTCGACCTTCAGTAAAATCCTGAAGGGCTTTCTGCCTTGCCCCTTGAGACTTATTTCCATGGATAGCGGCGGCAGAGATTTTATTTTTTTCCAGTTTCTCCACCACGCGATTGGCTAAATGTTTCATTCCGACAAAAACAAGGGTCTTTTTAAAATTCTTTCCTTCAAGAAGATGGACTAAAAGATCTGGTTTGTCTTTCTGATCAACAAACATCACCATTTGACGAATGCGCTCAACCGTTGTCGCTTGAGGAGTCACTTCGACGGCTCTAGGATTCACTAAAATTTTTGACGCTAGAGTTTGAATCTCTTTTGGCATGGTCGCCGAAAAAAACAAATTGTGACGGCGTTTGGGAAGGAGAGGAAGAATCTTTTGAATGTCTCGCATAAACCCCATGTCCAGCATGCGATCGGCCTCATCAAGGACAAAGACTTCGACTTTGTCCAGTCTGAGGTGGCGCTGATCAATAAGATCCAAAAGACGTCCAGGGGTCGCAACCAAAACATCCACTCCGCCTCTCAAGCTCTGAACCTGAGGAGTTTGTCCGACCCCTCCAAAAATCACAGAGTACTTTTGACCGAGGAATTTTCCATAGGTGACGAGACTTTGATGAACCTGAATGGCCAGCTCCCTTGTGGGTGTCAGAATCAAAACTCTTGGACACTTTGGCTCTCTTCTGGCTTGGTGAGTGTACAAATGGTTGAGGATTGGTAGGCAAAAAGCAGCAGTTTTGCCAGTCCCCGTCTGTGCAATTCCAAGCACGTCATGGCCATCGAGCACTAAGGGAATGGTTTGCGCCTGGATTGGAGTTGGGGTTTCATAGCCAACGGCCTTCAGCGCTTTTTGAATCGGTTCGATCAGTGAAATTTCTGAAAATTTAGTCATTCTTTAATCTCGAGGCGTCTTGAGAGGCCTCCACACGTAAGGTTTTTATGGCATTCTCCATTTTCTTGGGGATTTTGATCTATCGATCGGAGTCATAGGTAGCATGCTCTTTGTTAAAATGGCATCTTTTCTCTTTGATAATTTTGATCCATGAGGAGGTCCGCTTGAGCAACAATCGGTTGGTTTGGACAGATAAGGGCGGGGACTTGAGAAAGGCCTCCGTAAAGGGCCCCAAGGGCCAAGCTTCAAACTCTGAAGCTCTTGTTGATGAGGCCTCCTTAGAGTTGAAAATAAGGCGTTTGACTGCCGGTAAGGGGCGAACAGTTATTGAGATTTCGAATCTTCCAAAGAACAAGAAATGGTGCGAGTCTCTAGCGAAAGATCTCAAGAAGTCTCTAGGAGTCGGTGGGACATATAAAAACGACGCCATTGAGTTGCATGGGGAGAAAATTGAAAAGGTCATGGGCCTTCTCGAAGCGCGCTCAATCAAATGGAAGAAAACGGGCGGCTAGATCGATTTGATGAGGGAAGGGACAGATCCAGATCGAAATTATTGTTCTTCTCATTTGAGATAAGGACCGCTAAGTTGGTGCCCTGGAACATCCAAATGGCGTGCAGTCTCCGTCCCTTGCGTGTTGAAATTGATCGAGTGAATCGTGAGTTGATCTAAAACTAAAAGTCGATCCGATCCTGGCATTGTGAAACAGCAAATAATTAAATAGTAAAAAATACCCAGACTTTGGAGTGTCTCTACACTAGGTGTTTTCATTGAAGGGGATTCAGTATACCCTCAGTAGCAATTATGAAATTTGATAAATTCCCCCTCTCTCAAGAGATCAAAAGTAATTTAGAAAATATTGGCTTTTTTAGAACAACAGACATCCAGTTCAAGACCATTCCGGCCATTCTCAATGGTGAAGACGTTTTGGCCATCGCGCAGACGGGTACAGGGAAGACGGCCGCCTTTGCCATTCCCATTGTCAATTTGGTGCATGAATTTAAGACCAGCAAAAAATCGCGGGGTTTGTCTTGCTTGGTGATGGTCCCAACACGAGAGTTGGCGAAGCAAATAGGCAAGGTTTTCGCTCAAATTTCAAAGAACACAAAGGCAAACACCTTCGCCATATACGGTGGGGTCGAGCAGGAAAATCAGATCAAGCAGTTGATTGGCGGGGTGGATATTCTTATCGCGACTCCAGGAAGAATGTTTGACCTGTTGTCTCAGGGATATATTGAGACGAAATTTGTAAAGGTTTTGGTCTTGGATGAGGCCGATCATATGCTGGATCTGGGCTTTATTGATGACATCAAGAGAGTGAAGAGAGCTTTAGAGCATCATCATCAAACTCTGTTCTTTTCGGCCACCATCAATCCAACGATTAAGAAAATGGCCTACTCTCAGATTCGATCCAATGCTTTAAGGATTCAAGTCTCTCCAGAGAATTTGGTTTCTAAGAATGTCACCCACTCCATCATAAAGGTACCGATGGATGATAAAAGGCACCTTCTGGTGAACTTTCTTCGCTCAAACCCAGAGGCGAAAGCCATTCTTTTTGTGAGAACTCAGGTGAGGGCGGATCGAGTTTTGGCCCATTTGAGAAAAAATGGGTTTGAAGCGGATTCAATTCATGGCGGAATGGATCAGGAGGAAAGAGAGAAGAACCTAGAGTCTTTCCGTGGAAATTCGAACGGAATTTTAGTGGCCACCGATGTCAGCGCACGGGGAATAGATCTTCCTGGGGTCACTCACGTCATCAACTATGATCTTCCCGATGAGCCAGAGAACTATGTCCATCGAGTGGGTCGAACGGGGAGAGGTTTTGCCAAAGGAGACGCCTTGTCTTTTTGTAGCCCGGAGGAAATGGAAAAGCTTCATCAGATTCAAGATTTCATTCAAACAGAAATCAAAAATCTCAAGATTGATGACGCTTTTTTTAGAATGGCGAGTCCGCCCGAAGAAATTGAAAGCCTCGATATTGCAGAGATCTTGGCCATCGAGGAAGCCAACTTCGGAGTTTTTGATAAGAAGAGCAAGAAGGGCAAAAAGAAAAAGCCTCGAACCTGAGGCTTTTTTGAATCGTATTCTAGTTGAGCGAGGCAATGAGTTTTTAACGGTCAAAGCTGTTTAAGTTCACATCAGAGAGAATCATCTCAAATTCAATCCAACCCTTATTCATTGCAAATTGAATCTTAATTGAGCTTCGCTTTGCAAAGTCGAGCTGAGTCACGAGCATCTTCGATGTTATCTTTTCCAAAAAGATAAACGTCAGGGTCGTTACTTACGCTGAGAACTTCTGAGCTCAAGCTTTCGATGGTGCTCAATCGGTCCTTTGCCCATGTCTTTTTGTTCGAGTCGAAACTGGATTTTATGGTGCATCCTTTTCCATCAGCTAAGAGGGTGACGCCCTGGTTGTTAAGGTCAATAATTCCGTCATTAATGCGATCAATTTTTTGATTGGTTGTTTCAACCTTCGCTTCAGCCTGTTCTTGGGCTTTCTCCTCGCTCGATTTGGAGCAGCCAATGGCAATGAGACAGAGAGAAGAAAGAACTAGAATTCGATAAAGCATGAATAAGCCTCCATTATAAATTTTATTGGGATCATCCCGGTTCACGGGGTGAAGAGGCGATATTAGGTGCCCTTGAATTATAATGCAATGCGCAATGAAGGAGCGGGTAAAATCTTTCTGGTTTTATTAAAATAAATGCAAAAAATCGATGGAATCCCATCTTAAGATTTGGGGGCCTAAGAAAGGAAGGTCTTGCCTTCTCCGGCGGATTGGCCCCAACTTAGGCCAATCAATGAAGGAGGTAGAGAATGAAAGACTTTCCAGGACACTACAAAGAGCTCGCCGATTGGATGGGAAAATTGGGGCAAGAGGTCCCAGAGACGATGAAGGCCTTTTCAGACCTTCACGAAAAAAGCCTCAAACAGGGAGCCCTTAGCTCAAAAACAAAAGAGCTGATTGCTCTTGGCATTGCGATCACTGTCAGATGCGATGGCTGCATTGCCTTTCACGTCCATGATGCAATGAAGGCAGGGGCCACAAAAGCGGAGATCTCGGAGACCATCGGAGTGTCCGTGATGATGGGTGGTGGTCCCTCTGTTGTGTACGGGATCGAAGCTCTTCAGGCCGTGGTTCAGTATGAGGAACAAGGCTTATAGTTTGAATGGAATAAAAAATTTTTCTGAAGGGGGAGAAGGATTCTCCGCCCTCATTCGTTTTGGGCGTCTATCTTTTTTGAGATTTGCTCTAGGAGTTCTTTTGAGCTTCTCACTTTAAAGCTCACTCCAAGTTCATTGTAGGACTCTTCTAAGACACGAACTTTAGAGCGGATTTCTCCGATGATTCCTTTGGCGGAGTAAGGGACGAAGAGGTGCTCATCTACCATGTACTTTTCGAAATAGCCCATGATTTTTTCTCTGAGTCTTTGAAGGTCTTCCTTGTTCAGAGTGGAGATCATCATGGCTTCTGGAAACTCTTTACTCAAAGAGGCGACTCGTTCCTCACTCAATTGATCCCTCTTATTTAAGACCGTGAGCCTTGGGACGTCGTTGGCCCCGACCTCATCCAGCACGGTTTGAGTCACCTCAAGTTGCGATCTGTAAGAAGGGTCTGAGGCGTCGACGACAAAGAGGAGGAGTGAGGCATGAAGAGCTTCATCCAGTGTGGACTTGAAAGAAGCCACTAAATCATGAGGTAGCTTTTTAATAAATCCAACAGTGTCTGAAAGGAGAATCTTTGGTCGCGTCTCTGGATAGAGAGGGCGAATGGTCGTGTCTAAAGTGGCAAAAAGCTTATCTGCGACGAGGACTTCACTTCCTGTCATCGCACGCATCAAAGAAGATTTTCCCGCATTGGTGTAGCCAACAAGAGCCACACAAGCCTCCTGGGTGCGTCTTGCTCTTCGAACTTGATGTTCATTTCCGATAGAGGCCAACTCGGCTCTCAGCTCTTTGATCCGGTCTTTGATTTTTCTACGGTCCAGCTCTAACTTCGATTCTCCAGCCCCTTTGGCTCCAATTCCACCGCCTTGCCGATCTTCGCCACCCCCGGTTTCTCGAATCCGAGGAGCCATGTAAGTCAGTCTGGCTATTTCAACCTGAACCCTTGCGGCCCTCGTGTGGGCGTGGCGACTAAAGATCTCAATGATCACTCCCGTTCGATCGAGAACTTGGGCCCCAGTTGCACTTTCTAGGTTTCTGATCTGTGAGGGTGAAAGATCTGTATCGACAACAACAACTTTTGCGGAGGCTTTTTGCTCTTCAGAGAGATTTTGCTCTTCGTTCTCTTTGGAGGAGTTCTTATCGGGATCCTCTTCTAAGAAGTCTTCCGCTACACTTTCATCAGACTCGTCGTTACCCTGCTCTTGGTCGCCTTCATCTAATTCATCATGATCTTCCGTCTCCAACCATTTGAGCGCAGCTTTGGAAGGTTTGTGGTCGACGCGAGAAGCGATTGTTCCAGATCCGCCGGTCCATAAGGCAAGTTCTTTAAGCTTGCCTTCTCCAAGAAGCGCTGCGGATTTGTTTGAACCTCTCTTTTGGGTCACGGTTCCGACCACATCGTAGCCCAGAGTTTTTACTAGGCGAGAGAGTTCAAGGAGAGAGCTTTCAAAGTCACTTGGAGGGACTTTTGGAAGTTGCACACCAACAAGAACAGCATTCTTCGCATTTGGGCCTTGAAACAACATAGAATTCACTTTCTCAATTAAAAGATCGACGGAAAAATAAAACGACGACCTTCGAACCAACCGATAGGCATGAATAGATCCTAAGAGCATAAAACAGTAAAGAACAAAGTGGGGCTTATTAAGCTAGTGAATGAGCTGATAGATCACAATAAAATG
>Ga0100403_1001235_pt1 | contig 23575 bp, 21 predicted proteins | sample CryGeymet201501t_FD_83663 | JGI IMG/M metagenome (GOLD analysis project Ga0100403, IMG submission 83663) | Groundwater microbial communities from Crystal Geyser aquifers in Utah, USA - Crystal Geyser metaG 2015-01t | ecosystem: Environmental > Aquatic > Deep subsurface > Groundwater | place... | reverse complement strand
CATACGTGAGACCATGGAGGGTGGACTTGAGTTCACAGGAAAAGAATCTGAAGAAACGGTTGCAGCAGACGATTCCGACGATGGAAAGGCTGCTCCGGATGAAGAAACAGGCACAGGAGACGAACGTGAAGCTGAGGGGTCTCCAGAATACGATGGAGGAGAGGATGGAGAGTCAGCTGAAGAAGGCGGGGGAGAACCTGGAGACCTCGAAGCGGATGACGGAGCTGCTGAAGGAACAGAAGGAGAACCTGGAGAAGTAGAACGGGAGGAACCGGGTTCGGAGGGGCCCGAGTTTGTCGAGGTCGAAGCGCCCGGCCGACGCGAGGGTGAGACGACCAAGATTCGGGTTCACCCGGAAGATGAAGAAGCCGTGCGCATGCTCAAGAACATGGGCTTGCGCCGGAGCGAGTTCAATCAGCAGATGGAGGCCGTGCGGGCCGAACGCACCGAGGTCGAACAGTTCATCACCGAACTCGAGACCGATCCTGTCGGGCTGTTCACCGCCAGGGCTACGCCGCAGGCCAAAGCACAGATGGTCCGTGAGATCCTGTTGTCGGACCCCCAGATTCGCAACCAGGTTGCTGACGAACTTGTAGAGTTTGAGACCAACCCCGTGTCGCTTCAGCGTGCCGAGGCACAGGCGCGTGCCGATCGCCTCGAGCGTCAGAGCGAGCTGAACACGCGCCATGCCGAGATCAAGGCGGCGGAAGCACAGGCGGCGCGTGTAATTCAGAGGGTCAACCAGCTCATCCCGGAAGATGCCCCGGACGAAGATGCCGACGCATTTTTCCGCGATGCCATGCAGTACCTTGAGTACGCGGCCAACAAGTTTGGCGCCGAAAAAGTTACCGAGAATACCGTTCCCGAGCTACTGGCGGATCGCCTCCGTCTCTACGGTCTCACAAAGGCCGAGGGCGCAGCAGGATCGAGCAGCCAGGACGGAGCCTCAGAAGGTTTGAAGGGGTCCCGGTCGAAGGAAAAGAAAACCGCCACCCTGGAAAACGCGAAGGAGGGGCAATCCAGTGTCCAGAAGAAGGTCCAGAAGCGCAAGAAGATCGCGTCGGCCGCGCCCGCGGGAGCGGGCAGCAAGTCCACGACGGGCATTCAGCCGCCGAAGGGCCAAACTGTAGCGGAACGTCTCAAGTGGGCCGCCGAGAACAGAATCTTTGGCGCCAAGTAGACGTTCAGGGAGAACAATATAACATGAACAAGTGGAGCAAGATTGCATTTGCCGTTGCCGCGGCCGTCCTGCTCATTCTGGCCGGCGTACCGGAGATCTTTATCTTTGGTGCTTTGCCGTTGTTCGGAGTGACGACAGCGACCACGGACATCGACGAGGCAATGAAGGTCATCTTCGAGGATTCCGTAACCGAGAGCTTCGTGGTAGACACGGAGGCGTTCGACATCTTCACGCAGGATGCGAACGTCAAGGTGGACGAGACAACGGGTGGTCGTTTCATCGAGACGGCCCAGTTGTTCCATCTTCCGGCCGGAGTTGGATCGCGTGCTGAGGGTGAGTACATCCCCATCCCGCAGGGTCCCACGGTTGTCAACTCGCGCATCAACCTGCGCAAGGTGATGGGCGTACTGGAAATGACCGGCGAAGTGTTCGACACCGTAAAGAGCAACGAGGGCGCGTTCATGAACTACGCCTCCCGTGCCATGCCTCTGCTGGTGGAGCTCGTGAACAACGAGCTTGACCGTATGCTTCTCGGCTACGGCGCCGGCGTGGTTGCCAGGATTGATGACGCCGCGCCCGATGCCACCATCGGCATCGACAGCTCGTTCGGTGTCAACGGGTACACGAAGGCCTGGACGCTTTTCCAGGAGAACGAGACAATCAGGATCGGCCCCAACGCGGACGGTTCAGCGATGCGTGTCGGTCAGGCCAAGGTCCTGGACGTGGACCCCGAGGGTAACGCCGGAGACGGTCTCCTGACCCTTGATGCGTTGCCCGCTGGCGGAGTGGACAACGACTTCATCTTCATGGGTGACACTAATGTGGCCTCGTCTCAGACGGCCGCGGGTGAAGATCGTGAGGTCATGGGTCTCCTGGGCATGGTGGATGATGGTTCGATCCTCCAGGTGTTCCAGAACATCAACAGAAGCACCTTCCGCAAGTGGCAGTCCGTGGTCCACACGGCCTCCGGCCCGTTGCTCGAGAACGTGCTCGTCTCAGCCGACGACGCCGTGTTCGAGAAGGGCGCGGGCGTGCCCAGCATCGTGCTCAGCTCGCGCGATCAGCTGCGCGAGTACTGGAAGGATCTCAAGTCTGACCGTTCCATCAACGACCCCCGCGGTCAGTTCGATGGCGGTCTGAACAACAAGGGCTTGAAGATTCACACCGGGGACCGCACGCTTACGCTGCGAGCTTCGCGCAAGCTGCCCCCGCAGATCACCTTCATGCTGAGCCCGGACACCTTCAAGCGGTTCCACAACGTTGGTTGGAAGTGGGATGACCGCACGGGCAGCATCTGGAATCGTGTCGGTGACGGTACGGGTCACAAGGATGCGTTCTTCGCGGTTGGGTACATCCGTCTCCAGACGGCGTGCACCAACCCCAGAAAGAACGTTGTCATCCGTGGTCTGACGGTCACTCCGTAACCTGAACTAAGGTGATGAGGGGGTCGGCTGCGACCGGCCCCCGATTCACGGAAAGGAATATCGTATGGCTAACCCCGCGCACAAGTTGGGGGTACCGGTTCAGGGCGAGGCGTTGATTGCTGCGCTGATCGAGGCTCTTGCCGCGATCCAGACATCAGCGGTCGGCACTGCCGCGGGAGCCCGCGCCACAGTGATTGGAGACGAGCTCACGGTTGACCTGACCGAGGCCCACACGGCCGAGGTCGTACAGAACATCGATGGTACGCTTGGACTGAAACTGGTGGCCATCTAACCACAACCACGAGGGGATGACATGGAGCGGAGAGTAGACGTTCCTTGTGTATACGAGGCACCCAGCGCGTGGATCGAGTCATTCAGGCAGATCGACCCCGCGGTAGAGCTGATCTACCTGTGCCAGGGAACCTGGGCTCTCGGTTCATGGTCACCGCCCGACAGCGCACGGCGCAGGGCCGCCAATGAAATGCTGGCCCGTATCGCCGAGGCGCCCCTTGATTCGCGCCGCGTTGGTCAGTACAGACTGGCCAAGGCGGCGCAACAGGGGTTCCGGATTATCAGCCGCTACCCGAGGCATCAGATCGACTCGGGTTTCGCGTTGCGGGATTTCCGTATCGCGGACTGGGAGTACCGCAAGAGTCGCGATAGAGCGTTCGAGAAGGCGCTTGAGGCTTCCATGCTTAGCCACGACGATCCAAGAAGGGAAGATGCACTTCGCGAGAACGCCATGTACCGGGCTAAGGACGCCTGGACGTACTTTATGAAGAACCGTAAACACTTCGTCCAGTAGGACACGGGAGGTACAGATGCCCAATCCGGGCTACTTCGGGCCGCTTGTCATTGGTGATGAGCAGTTCGAGTCAGAGCGCAACATGTATGAAGAACAGAGAATCAAGTTCGGCCCCCTGGTTACGGGAGAGGGTCAGGTAAACATCATGGCGGACGAGCTTGTTGACCTGACGATTGAGTCGGTCAAGGAGAAGCTCGAGGCCAACCCCCAGAAGGCGCGTCACCTGTTCGTAGCGGAGGAGGGACGCGACGAGGGACCCCGTAAGGAGGCGCTCGAGGCTATCGTGGAGGCGGCCATCTATACGGGCGATGGAGTGACAGAGAACCGCGTCCGCGCAAGTCTGAACAAGATGGAGTCTGCCGAGAAGGCTGAGTCCGATGCAGACTCGACCGAAGGTGACTCGACCGAAGGTGACTCGCCCGAAGGGGATGAAGATCCGGAAGAAGGGTAATATATGACCGTTGAGGACATCATTGAACAGGCCCGCGGCCTGCACTCGGCCTTTGATCGCCTCAGCACGCCCGACAAGCCGATGCTCAAGGCCATCCAGAGGGCCACCCGGACGTTGCACGCTGATGTTCTCCGGGTCAACCCGGACGCCGCGGTGCCCGAGCGGTGCGAGTTGGAGATTTCCACGTTCGACTTCGAGGACGGGGAGCTGCTGGAGGGGTTCAACTATCTGGTTGATTCCTGGGTCGTGAACATCCAGGGAGACGTGTGCAACTTCAGCGTGCTCACTTCCGAGCACCGGGTATCACCCGAGAAGTGGCCTGCGGGGTTCATGCGCGGAAACCGCCTGTTCCTTATCCATGACAAGAACAGTTGGACCCCGCAGCACAAATCGGTCGTGGTGGAATACATCAAGGATCCGACCGAACCCACCGCTCTTGCCTCCGTGATCAGCCTGCCCGTAGAGGGTGAGGAAGCACTGGTGGCGGCTGTGGGGTACTACCTTGCACAGCGTACGCGCGGTTCAAGCACGGGCCCCGGTATCAACGTGCGAGAATTCCGGGACGAACGAGACCGCGCCAGAAACGACTTTATCACCGCTATCGGCAACCGCCGCACGGCTCATGTGGGTAGCGTCAGGGAGGTCTGGTAATGGCTCAGAAGATGAGACCGGTGGCGGACGTGGTGTTCGCGGGCTGGACACCGACACCCGCGAGTCCTGCTACCCACTTCGATAAACTCGATGAAACCGTGCGTGACGACACGGACTTCACCACGAGCCCCAGTGCGCCAGACGGTACTCAGCCACTGACGATCGAGTTGACGGCCGTCCAGGACCCGCTTACTTCAGTTGGATACTTCTGGAAATATGTTCTTGCCAAGAATCTGAGTGGCGGGGCGACCGTGAACGTACTCGTGGAACTACTGGAGGGCAGCACCGTCAGGTCCAGCCAGACACACAACGATATTCCGTCAACCCCAACGGAATTTACGCTTACGCCAACTCCTGTCGAGGCAGACTCGATTGTCGATCATACCGTTTTGCGTCTACGCTTCACCCCAACACAGGTGTAACGGATGCCCAATCTCATCACCCTAGTTGACGCCACGGTCGCCCACGCCATTGCGAACGAGACTCATGTGATCGGCGAGGATATTGCCAATACGGTGTTCCTCAATGAACTGCCTGACGACGTTGCGGCGATTGTTGTCACCGGTTCGGGCGGGGCGCCGGTTTTCACAAAGGTCGCATCGGGCCCGCAGGCTAATGAGTTTGCGCGTGTTCCGGGCCAGTCGGAACTGCTGTTCAACGCGGCCGACAACGGAACCACGGTAGAGATTGACTATGACGGTACCGGGTCAGAATTTCAGGCTCGCGACTGGAACCGTATGCACTCGAAGATGCAGGGCATCAAGACACTTACTGACGCCGCCACGGTGTCCCTGGATTTCACAGACGAATGGGTAAACAAGGTTACGCTGGGCGGCAACCGAACGGTCAACGTGATCGGTTTCCCGCCGACTGGAGCGGCCGTTATGTTTCAGGTTCACCAGGACGTGACGGGTGGTCGTGTGATCACTTGGGATGCCGGTAACTTTGATTTCGGTACGGACGGAGAGCCCGCCCTTACGGTCACCGCCAATCAGTTTGACCTCCTTTCCTTCTACTCAACGGGCACTGTATTGAAATTCCTTGGATTCAAGGGCGGGTTCAGCTGATGCCTACCAGGCTTTGCACGGCTCTGGTCGGGCGAAAACCGGTATCGCCATTCTCCCCCGACACGGTTCCCGGTCTGCACCAGTGGTACAGGGCCGACGATGTATTGGGAGCCGATCAGTCTGTCATCCCCACTGCCCCTGACGTGTGGCTGGACAGATCGGGCAACTCCTTCCATCTTGATAAGTTGGCCGGGAGTTCAACGAAAATCTTTCGCGGATCTGGCCCAAACGCGCAAGACTATGTACTGGTTGTTGACCGATTGCAGAATCCGGGGGATGCCGGGGTCACCGCTCCATGGCAAATCAGCCCACCACAAAGCACCTTTTTTATCATTATGAGACCCAAGGGGACAAACACTGTAAGGAATCACAACTTCGGCGTTTTTTCCAACACAACCAGCCCTTATCTGGCGTTTGGTAATGATGCCAACAAGCTCTATGTTGAGACCAAAGACACATCGGGGGGTGGTGCCGCGCCGCACGGCCCTACGATGACAGCAGACGTTTGGCAAAGGTGGACCTTCCGCATGGGTGCCGACGATTTGTGGGAAATGTATAATGGCTCCACCATGGTGAAAGCCGCCGCGCCTCTGGCCGGTGATGTGTCAGCGGACTTCGACAGATCGGGATTGGGGTTCCCCACAAAGTCGTTTGCCGTTGCCCAGAACACTGATATTGCCGAATTGATTGTATATAATCGTGCGGTTACCGATCAGGAGCGCAACGACGTGTGGGGATATCTTGCCAACAGATACGGCCTGTAAAGGACATATATGCCAAGACTGGGTGACGGAAATCTTGGTAGCGCGGGCGAGCGATATGGTCACTCCGGCACAGACAGGGCCCTGGGGCTAACGTGGGTAGAAGGCGAGGCCCCGCTCCAGCCGCGCAGGGTTAGAATCTTCCATGTGACAGGCGAGGTCCCCCTTCCTTCGAGAGCCCTCAAGTTGATGTGGATAGAGGGCGAGGTCTCCGATTTCGGGCGGGCCGCGAAAGTCTTTTGGGTGGAGGGAGAGGTCCCCAACCCGGGCGGCGTTTCCTTCGGTGGAATCGTTGGCGAGAGCAAACTACTGGCGAGCCTGACTCAGGCTGCGCTTACATTGGAGCTGGCTGGAGGTATACAGGTGGCCGGACAGGAAGTATTCGAGGCGACACAGGGGGACACGCGCCCCATCCGGGCGCTGCTGAAGGACGAGGATGGCAACCTCCCGGACCTGACCGGAGCCACGGTGCTGTTCCTGCTGGGCGACGGAGAAGGTTCCCTTCTGGTGTCGGGTGTGGCCACGGGCTTTTCTCCGCCGCTCGTGGATGCTGACGGCGAACAATACAACGTGGAGTACGGGTTCGCGGCTGCCGACCTGGATCGAGCTCCGGGGTCGTACCGCGGGCAGTTCAAGGTCACCCTGATCGACGGCACCGTTCTTCATTTCCCCTCTGGCGGCAAGTGGGTCAAGATCAAGTTGGGCAAGGTGATTAGCTAATGGCCAGTGCGAGCGCACAGGTTATCATCAACCGGGCGTACGCCATGAGCTCGGCAAACGATCCGGGTCGCACCGCCACCAAGGAGGAGCTGCTCGGTGTGTTGCGTGCGCGTCTGCGTGTACTGTACAACAGGGCCACCCGTCTCAACCCATTCTTCTCTGCTATCTTCAGGGACATCAGTCCCGCGAATGGCAAGTGGACGCGCCCGGAAGGCGCACTCCGGATCATCCTGATCGAGGCCGCGGAGACGAACGGCGGATCAAATGCCGTCCTGTCACCCGGGACAGAGGTTCACAACGTGCCAGTGGAGGACCGTATCTTCGCCGAGCTTCCGCCGCGAGTGTATCGTCTGGGAAACTGCTACTACACGGTGGGCAAGGAAGGTGACCCCGACGCTTCTGATACGGGCGATATTCTGCGATTCTACCACTCCGACGATTCCCCCGGAGTGGCCGATCTGAACGCATGCCTGCCGTTGTGGCTGCCTGACGAAAACGAGGAGCTGATCGTCATTCAGCTCGCCAAGTACCTGGCCCGCAAGGACAAGGCCCGCGGCGATCTGGCCGCCCTGCAGGCCGAGGAGGATGCGCTACTCGACGAGTTTGACGCCAGCGTACTTGACGCCGACCTGAATGTCAGCAAGCGGATGGGCAGATCGAGCGGGGGGGGCCTCAGCCCGCCCGAAAGACAGGGAGCCTAGTGACCGATTTCAACGAGACGATCGCGTTCCCCCTTGGGGGCGGCCTCAACCTGGCCGACGCCCCGGAGAGTATCGAGGACGGAGACGCCATCGAGCTGGTGAACGTGCGCTTCCCCGGCGCCGGTCGATGGGCCCCCAGGTTCTCCGCGGTCACGGTGGCCAGCCCCATTGGCAACGTGTGTGGTGTGTTTGAAATGCCGCACGGCGCGGACACGTCAAACGGCGCTGCGAATGGCGTGGTCTACCTGGTTCACGCGGGCGGTACTCGGGTCGATCTCTATGCGGCTGACGGCAAGGGTCGCGGTATGGCCCTCGTGGGCACACTGGCCGGCTGGGACCAGGTTGCGGTTCGCCCCAAGACGATGGCAGCGGTGCTCGGCGAGGCTCTCTGGATCGTGGACGAGAACAAGCAGCACGGGATGACGGTCTACGATCCGAACCAGAGATTCGGCGCCGGCAAACTGTTCCAGCCGCTATTCAAGTTTGAACCGAACCTCACGACGCCGGCCGCGCCTATAAGGGCTCGCACAATCGGAAGCTTCAACAATTTCCTGTTCGTTGCCGGCTACGGTAGTGAGGCTGACCCCGATCGACCAGAAATGGTCAGATTTAGCTACCTTGGCATGGAAGCGGACAGCTTTGGAGCGGGGGACGCTGGCAAGGATGACGCACCGGTGTTCGGTGATCCCGGCTACGATGCCGCCCCGGAACACGCGCCGGGTAGTAAGGCCCTGTTCGACATCGAGGACGTGTTTGGCGTGGGTCTCCGCGGCCAGCCCGTCATGTCGTTCGTTGCGGCCGGGGCCCGACTGCTCATGTTGACGAGGTTCACGGCATGGATCCTGTTCGGCTATGATCGCTCCACGTTCCAGGCCGACCTGCTGGACAACCAGAGAGGCTGTGTGGCCTCCAGGGCGGCCGGAGAGGCCGCTGGGGCCGCCTACTGGTGGTCACCCCTGGGTCCGACTACCTGGCGCGGCGGAGGGGGCGCTGAGGGCCTCGAGAGACGCATTACACCGATCCACCGGACCATCGACTTCGACTCCATCTTCTTCGCGCACTCGCCAGACGAGTACGAGGTCCGCTTCTATCACTCACCGGATTCGGGCGACCCGTGGAAAGCAGTGGAGTATAACTACCTGTACGACAAGTGGAAACAGCGCGAGCTAGGGGTTCGCGTTTTCTGTGCGGGCCTGACCAACCCCGGCACAATCCTGACACCGGGGCCGGGCGGTGATCCGCTTCCCGAGGAGCAGGATGAGATTGATCCGAACCTGGCACCCCCGGTCGGCATTTTCGTGTTCCCGCAGTCTCCTACCTCCGCCAAGATCATCTGGTTCAACGGTGAGATCGGACCCACGATCAAGACCGTGATAGAGGTTAGGAAGAATATCGGCGGCACGTTCAAACAGGCGGGCATAGTGGACAGCGGTGTTCAGGAGCTCACGGTTGACGCCCTGGAGGCCGAGACCGTATACGACGCCAAGGCGTTCCACCAGGACACGAGCACGGGGCGCCGGAGCACTGACATCCAGGCGTCATTCACCACGTTTTCGGAGGCAAACTTCCTTCCGCCGCAGAACTTCCAGGTCGAACTCCGACGCGAGCAGTTGAGCAGCGGTGTCTGGATCGTGGCGTATGTCACCTGGGGTCTCGGGCAGATTGGCAGCTACACGACAGTCGAGACTGCTATCATGGGAAGCAGTCAAACGAGTTTCAGGAATACCGATCTCAACGCCACACAGGAGCGTATCCTGTTGGCACGGGGGGGTGAAACGGGGACTCGCACGTTCCGCGCCAGACACAGCGACTGTTTTGCTTTTGACGAACAGATCAATCCCTGCGGCAAAGCGTCCACATGGACGGACATTGTTACGGTTGACATGGGGAGCGTGTAATGTCCACAAAGGAGCGATTGCTGTTGGGCGGGCAGAGCGCGATTTATCAGGAGGACGCCAACGAGGGGTTCGGGAACAGCCCGGAAACCGGCGTCTCGATGCGCATTCGCACAAAACGTCATATCATTGATGCGCCCGCGGGAGAGTCAGTGGGGAAGCGGATGTTCATTTCCGCGGAGCACAACCGCGGCATCAAGTTTGAGGTAATCCCGGTAGGTGACGGGACCAGCCGAACCAGCATGCGTCTGTTCTTCCAGCGACCCGGACGCGCGGGAGAACCCAAGCGAGAGTCTTTCCTCGTCCCCTTGCAGGAAGATCAGGAGGGCGGCGCGTTCACCAAGGGATTGAGGGCGACCACCTTCGGGGCACGGATCGTAACGGAAAACCCGGACAGCAGTTTCAACCTCGAGAGTATTCAGTTCGAGGTCATGCGTCTCCAGAGTGCGCGTGGCAGATCGGAGAGGGAGTAATGGTGGAAAGCTGCAAGGAGCCGGACTTCGAGAGTTTCAGTTCGTGCGAGGGTCCCGTTGTGCCGCCGGCGCCCGAACCCGATACTGATGTTGTTGGGCCCGATTTTGGCGACATAACCAGTCCGCCAAGCACCCCTAGCGATCCCCTTTTCTGCGTATCCACGCTTCCAGACCCCAATGAGGGCCTTGGTGACAGTCCTCCGGCGGCGGGCCCCAGCATTGTTGTTCCCAAACCGACCATCGGCGTCATCAGGGTCATTCGTATTCAGAGAGCCAACCTGAACCCCACCCTGCCGTTCGGTCAGGGGCCCGGCGGACAACTACAGGCGGGTGGAATCAAGGCCAGGGGGGGCACCAAATGGCATCGTGGTATTCCGGCCCTGCAAAGCAGCTCAGATCCTGAGGATATTGCGGCCGTCCAGGAGAACATTCTTGGCCCTGACGGACAAGTTATCGGCTGGAAGTTCACATGGTTCGGGGTCACGGACGGGACGCTGAATCAACAGAAATTTCGATTCCGCCTGGAGGACTACAGCAGTGTTACGGGACAACAGATCCTGGTAAAGGAAACCGAGTGCGACTTCCAGCCGGTAGAAGTGCCGGGCATGATCATTACGTCGCATTGTGTTGTCCAGAATAATCTGCAGGGGAACAACTCTAGAATCACGAGTTATCATCTTATTGAGACAACAGCTCCCGTTGGCCCACTCACGCAGGTTCAAGTTCGTTATGGTTTCTGCCGGAACTTCGACCCGATAAACGTGTCCCCGGCGTCTGGCTTCGATTGTGGCTGGTCGAACGGAACCCAGGGCGATTCCGAGTTCGGGCCCACTGACGAGGTTACAGGAGAGGCTACTGATGGCGGCAACCCATTCCTGTTCTCGGTCGTGGGCTCCCTTTTCGGGGGCAGCTGTCATTTCAACCGGTGCTCAACCGTAAGCGTATCCTTTGGTCCCGGGGGGAAACGTTGGTACCGCGCAAGATTCTCGGACGCAAGCGGCAATTTTGGCGCGGGTGCCGGCCCATGGTCTGCGCCACTGGAAGCGCCGCCGGTTCCCGATGTTGAAGAAGAACCTCTGACTACACAAAATCCAAACTGGTGCGTCTAAGCCGAAAGGAGCAATATGCCGTCCAGAACCGTAACAATGGTGGACCCCACCAGAACAGGCCGCGTGAACAGAGGTCTACCGTTCCGCGGTGACGCACGTTCACGTCTCCAGATCCCGGACGAGATCGGTGCCGAGGGGCGCCTGTCAGACAGGCGTCGCGGTGAGCGCGATTTCACGCGCCAGGAGACATTGCAGAACATCCGGGGCTTCGATCCCACGGAGTTCGCCGATCGTGTTGCCGGCTCACAGTTCCGGGGTCTCAGCGATCAGTTCAATGACAGGCTTGCCGGTCGCCGGGCGAACCTCAACCGCCGCGGCCTTTTCGGCTCCAACATTGGTGGTGGACGCGAGAGACGCGACTTCAACGACTCCCTGGCACAGGCTCTCGCCGGCAATGCCTTCCAGGCGGCGGAGCTCGAGGGCCAGAACATCGACCGCCTGGCCGGCGTGTCCCGTCTCGACCGTGACGAAGCGTTCGGTACGCGGAACCGTGAGTTGGAGCTGTTGAGTGGTCAGGCCGACCGTGAGCAGGGCCGAGAGAACGTTCAGCGTGAGCTGGACGAGCGCCGGAAGGCACGCAAGAAGCAGAAAAGAGGCTTCTTCGGGAGTCTCCTCGGCGGCGTAGCCGGCGGTATCTTCGGCGGAGGCCCCGGCGCCGAGGTCGGTTCTCGTATCGGTGGACTTCTACCGTTCTAAGGGGGGCTTGAATGCCGTTTCGTCCTAGAGTAGTAGCGCAGGCCCCATCGAACGCCGCCTTCCAGGCGAGGTTGGCCGCGGAGAGGGAGAACCCCGGCCTGTTTTCTGGCGCGGGCGTGACTCAGGCCATTGAGGGAATCAATGACATCCGCCAGTTCGGCCTCGAGCGTGACATCCGTCGCGGCATCGAGGACGAACGCCAGGCAGGCCAGGGGGGATCACCGTTCGAGTCGGTTCTGAGTCGAGCGGGTGAGGCGGGACGGTCGGAAGCAAAGATCCCGACCATTGGCTCATTTGACGAGACGCGGGGGTCTTTCCGGCGCCCCGTGTTCGCTCCCCCATCATTCAACCCGAACCAGCCCGATCCTCGAGCCGGTCTCGGTGGCGCGGGCGGGTTCGATCCGTTTCAGCCGGGGCCGGAGGGCATTTCTCCGCAGAGCGGGTTCGGACAGCAGGACCCCCGCTTCGACCCGGAAGTGGATCGCAAGATCGGTGAGTTCAATACCAAGTTCGGTGACACCGGCGCTCTGGTTGCTCAGCGCGAGCGTCAACGCCAGCTGAGCCAGCAGATCGCGGCGATCGGAGACCTGCCGGAACGTGAGCAGCGTTTGATTCGGGCGGGCGTCATCACGCCACAGCAGGCGCTACAGGGTCTCGGGGCGGCCGAGGCCGATCAGCAGCAACAGCTCATCAACCAGCAGGTGTTTGAGCGTCTCCGTGCTGCCGATCCCGACGACCCCTTCTTTGCGACATTCCTGCCTGGTGTTGACTATGTTGCGCAGTTCGGTACGGAGCGCGAGAAGTTGCTCGCCCGCGAGCTTGAGGAGTTCAAGCAGGAGGCCACAACGGAGCGCACGCGCATCCAGGAGGCGGGCCGCAACCGCAGGTTCAACGTTGGTGAGGCCGGCAGGAACAGCAGGGCCGCCGCTAGACAGAATGGCGAGAGCGTAGACCCAAACCTGTTTGCCGCCGCCCTGAACATGTTGAGTGGTGGGTTCAGCCGTCAGGAGGCTGTGCTCAACCTGACGCGGAGTGGTGTTGAGCCCGGCGCTGCCCTTTCCGCCGTGGAAAAGGCGACGGACTTCGATGACGGAGGCGGAGACGAGGAGGAGCCGCAGCCCCTTCCGGTGACAGATCTTGAGGCTCTTGCCGACATGTTCCTCAAGGATGTTGTTGAGGCCGAGAACCTCGACCCGGCAATCGCTCTGAACAGGGTTCGGGCCCTGGGGTTGACGAAGAAAGACGAGAAAGCGTTCCGGGAACTAATTAAGAGCAGGCTGTTTTAACATGGCTACCAGATCAGATGATCTGAGACGACGCATTGATCGTGCGCGTGGCAGACCTAGCAGCGGCGTGAGTCTGCAGGAACGCATTGATCGTGCGCGTGGCGCTAATCTCGCCGGGGTCGCCAGCCCTGAACCAGAAGAAAGCCGGGGCGAGCGTGAAATCGGCCGCACTATCGAACAGCTCCGCGGGCAGGGCGACATCGCCAGCTTGGCCAAGCGATCTCGCCTCGGAGTACTCGAGGGCACCCCGGAGACCGGAAGGGGTCCGAGCCCGACTGATGCCCTGCTGAGAACGCCACCTTCCAGCGCGGGGTTCACCCCCCGGATCAACCGCCAGGGGAACCAGCTCGCGGACACCCCGCCCGTTTCGACGGGGGTTCTCGATCGTACGGACATTAGTGGTCTATCTGACAGCCCTCTCGCGCGCGCACAGGCGTCTCTCGACATCTTCCAGGACAGGCTGAGATCAGCAGTCGGCGGCGCTGAGCCCGGCTCGCTAGAGTCTCGCGCCGCCCTGGCAGTTTCACGCGCTATTCCTGACGTTATTGGCCGGCCAGCGGAGGCCGCCGGGCTGGTATTCGCCGGAGGGGTGTTGCCGGCCGACGTGGGTCGCGAGGTCCAGGAGAAGGCGATTCCTGCCGCCCTGGAGGCGGGCCTGCGGCCGGACGCGATCGCTGCTCTTGACGTGTTGGGCCTGCTGGATCGCGAAGCAGCCATTACTCTTTTGGGCGTTCCTCCCGCTCGCGCCGGCGCGGCTATCGGTCAGGTGGCGGCTCGGGGCGTACGCGCAACGGGTGCCGCCCGCGGCTTGCAGCGGTTGGCTACACGCCGGCCCGGCCTGACGGCGTTTGCCGAGGGCGCCGCAACATTCGGACCGGAGGGCGCTGTCCTGGGTGCGGCGTCACAGCTGCTCGAGGAAGGCGAAATCAATGCCAACACGGCCCTGGTGGCCGGGATCGGCCTTGCACTCGGCGGTGTGATCGGCGGAGCAGTACGCAGTGGAGAGTTGCAGAAAGCTCTGCGTTCTGGTGATCCAGAGCAGGTTTTCCGGGTGATTCCGGAAGAACGCCTCGATCGCGTAGCCAAGAAGATCAACGAGAACGCCGAACTGACGACCCTTGATGACGGTACGCCCGTGTTCCGCTTTCCGGACGGCGAAGAAATCGGCGTCAGCAATGTACTCTCCGACCTCGTGATTGATGAGCGATTCAATTTCGCCGGCGACGAGTTCCCGTCCCAGACGCCCGGACAACGTGCGGCGGGGGTCCGCGCGGCCGATCGCTTTGCTGGTCGGGAGGGCCGCAATCTGCCGGCCGCGATTGACGAGACGGGTCCTCTCGCGGAAGCCCGCCTGAGGGCGGAGGCTCGCCGCGGTATGGAGCGCGGGCCCGGCGTGCGCCCGGAGGATACGTCCACCGGACGCAGGGAACCCGCCGGAGAACTGCCTCCCGGTCGTGGCCCCAACGCTGAACCACTGGAGCCCGCTGCACGGGTGGCGAAGCGTGAAATCGAGATCGGCGGCGAGAGATTCAATGTCGTGGACAATCCCGGCCGTGGCGGCGTACTGCTGGACACTGACGGAAACGTGGTGGCCGCCCTGCCGGACAACGGCTCCCCTATCGTAGTTGCGGACGCTGCGGACGACTCCCTGCTTAGTTCCATTGAGACACTACTGGCGCGAGAGGCTCCGGGAATCCGCGGGCGCGGCGGGTTTGCCCGGCTGCCGGAGATCACCGCCGACCTGGAGGTAGGGGCGGGAGTGGGTCGCACGGCCGAAACGGTGGGAAGAACAGCTGCCAGCGACGCGGTTTCCGGGCGTCAGCGTGGCGCCACCGGGTTTGGTGGTCCGCGCCCGCAGGATCCCGAGCTGGCGGCCGCGGTAGATCGTGTTCGAGCCAATAGACAGAGACTGCTGGACGATCGCACCGTGGAGAGTATCCGGTCAATCCTGCCGGAATCTGAGCGGGCACAGTTCGACTTGCAGGTTCAGCGTGCCCGCCAGGACGCGATCCGTGATCAGGGTATTGATGCTGCCGCGGCGGCTCTCGACGAGCAGCCGGGCGGTCTGGGCCGTCTCCGTAGCGAAACTGGCGCGGCGCGAGTGCCCAAGATCGAGGCGAGCGCGGAAGTGGGTGCTGAGGTCGGGCGTGCTGCCGAGATCACAGGCAGGGCCGCAGCCACTGACACGGTTACCGGCCGTGGAGCCGCCCCCGAGGCCGCGGAGGCCGTACGGGCGGCCACCGGGCGGGGCGGTCGTTCCGAGGCCGCAGAGGCCGTACGACAGTCGAACATAGTGGAGAAGGTGCGGGAGGGCCTCGACCGCGGCCTTGGTCTCAGCAGAAAATCGCGCCCTATCAATGAACTGACACCAGAAGAACAGCTTGCCGAGGCTATGGGCAGCAGTCTGCGCGAGGCTGCATTCAGCGGCTGGGAGGCTGTTACCAAGACGGCCAAACTCAACTTCTCCCGTCTGGAGAATGCGGTACCGCGTATCTTTGGTGACAGGCTTGGTGGGCAGTATGTCACCATGTTGCGCCAGACGATTGAACGGGCCCTGCCCCGCAAGGGTCGTAACTTCGAGGACGTGCGGGCAGTGTGGAAGAAACACGGTTTGAAGAAGAACGATTTCGCAGATGTATGGAATGCAGTAGACAAGCACGGGTTCAAGGCTGAAACCGGCATCATCGACGATCTGGTTGCCGCAGCCAAACCGGGGGGCAAGCGTGCTGTCGCAAGAGAGCGGGCCAGGGGCGAGCGCCTCTCTGCGGCCATTGCCGAAATGCGCGAAGTGTTCGACCGCGGACTCAGGGACTTTGCCGCACAGGGCGGCCAGAGAAACGGTCAGGCCGCGGCCGGGTCCGGCCGATTCCTGCCGATGATGCTGAATGATGAGGGAGTAAAACTGGTTCGCCTTGCCCAGTCGGGCCGTTCGGGGGAAGGTCGGGTCGCGGGCGTCGCGGAGCAGATGGTGAGGGATGCCGCGAAGCGGGGTCAAACCATTACCGTAGAGGAAGCTCTGGTCAGAATCAAGTCCCTGTACGAGAACAGTCTCCACTCCGACTTTGGATACTACACTCGTGAGCGAGTACGACTGCCGGACGAATTTATTGACAAAAAAGTGAATATGTGGTCAGAGAGCTTCTTCGAGCGCGACGCCCTGTTCCTCGAGGGGCTGAGAACGTTCGGCGAGAACGGTAAGCGGGCAAAAGCGATATTTACGCAGATGAAAGAGATCGACGCCGGCGCCACTGACCTCGTGGAGAACGTTCACAAGATGACGTTTGGCGGGGCTTCGCCGGAACCTTCATTCTCAAGAGAAGTGTGGGGGCTTGTCTCCAACGGTCTCACGTCAACTAAGCTCTCAAGTCCGTTTACGACTATTCGTCAAATCGGCCAGCGGTTCATCAACACCGTTGACCTCCCGTTCGAGGTACAGTTTACGGCGCTGGTGAGGGACCTGCCCCCCGTGGTGTCACGTTTCGTGAGCAACGCGGCCAGCCTGGCCGAACGTGCCGGACTCGACAAGACAGCAGAGAGGCTCACAAGGCAGGCGGCAAAGCAGGACGCCCTGGCTCGCGAGGCCCGAAGCACGGGTGGTGTTCAGGCAAAGGCCACCGCCGCGCAGGATATTATCAAGGGCCGAGCATTGTCCGGGATTTCTGACAGGGTTCTCCGTGCGACGGGCTTCCTGCCCGCCGAGGAGGGCAACCAGATCAGTACCATCATTGCGGCCAAGCGAGGGGTGGAGCTTCTTACGTCTCGCTTCATCGACAGCGCGGCGGATGACAGTGCCATTGGACTGCGCGACTACTTTTCCGCGCTCAGGGAGGGCCAGATTCCCGTTGTTCGGGAGGGCGGCAAGTTCCGTATCGACCCTCGAGCAGCCGTGCAGGGCAAGCGCCTGCGCACCATCGAGCGCCTGGCCGGCGGTGAGAATCGCGGACAGCGCCTGATTGAGTCACGACGCGGGTTCGAGGAGGTTGGTGGAGACCTCCGCGACCTCGAGGTCAACCAGCTCACGCGCCGCGTACTCGATCGCGTCAACAGACTCACGGACGACATCGGTCTCCAGCGCGAGCTGGTAGAAGCGTGGCGCCGCGGTGACAGCATGGCGCCAGAAGATCTGAATGCCGTTGCGATCCTGGCCAACGAGGACCGCAACTTCGCTATGGACGTATTGACGGAGCCGATCAAGTGGAACCAGAACGGCGCCTTCCGCACCGTGTTCAAGTTCAAGCCGTTTGCGGCCAAACAGTTTGAGTTTGTTCGCAGGGCCGTATTCCAGGAGGCCGTAAAGGGGAACCTGGCGCCCGCGTCCAAGATCATGATGGCTGGCGGCGCGGTGGCGGAAATCTGGAACCTGGCGCGTGACGTCCTGTTCGACAGGCAAGAGTCAATCACTGTCAAGCTGCTCACCGATCCTTCTCAGCTGGACTCAAAGGAGGAATGGGCGCTTCAGATTATCAATCACTTTGCGGACGGTGCCGTAATCGGCATCGTAACTGACCTGGTGTGGGGTTGGGACGGTTTTGTCGGTGGACCGCTGTGGACAACGCTCAGGGATACAAGTTTCGATCTTGTTGGTCCCGCTAAAAACATGTCGTTCCCGACCATGTTCGCCACTGCCAACGAGGTCCTCGGCACCCAGGTGCCGGCCGTAGGGCTGTCGCAGAGCATCATCAAGAAAGCAGAGGAGGCGTTCCGCGAAGATAACTTCTTCCCCGAGTACAGACGTGCCCGTACCCGTGCACGAGAGTTCGCCAGCGACATCGACCAGCAGAGTAAGGCGTCAGAGGTTGCTACCGACGTACTTGTCGGGCGTCGCGGGTTCCTGCCCACCCCTCGCACGCTTCGCTTCCAGTATGCTTTTGATAACGTGGCCTCCGGCGATAAGAATGCTGCCCGTAGATACCTGCGTTCCGTGTTGTCGGAGCCGGAAACGGCCGAGGAGAGGGAAACGGTGGAGCGGTCCGTCCAGGCAGCCCTGCGATCGAGGGCGCCCCTGGGGCCACTGACGAGTGCCAGGGACTGGCGCAACTCGGATAAGGTGAAACAATTGTTCCGGGATGTCGGACCGGAGGAGGCCAAGGAGCTGCGCGACCTCCAGGTGAGATACCTCCGGGAAGCCACACGGGTGCTGAGAGAGGCCAAGAAGGAAGTCCGTAGAAATAGAGGGAGATAATATGGACCCGACACTGCAAAGTCTGATCGTCCGGGCCCTTATCCTGCTCGCCGGCGCGGCCATTGGTGTACTGGGTTATCGCTGGCGAACGGACACCGAGAGCGTGAACAGGATCATCGCGCTCGAGACTCTCGTAGCGGGACTATCCCGACAGATCGACACCAACAGCAAAAGGCAGACAGAAGAGCTGGTGCAGATTCGGGAAAGTTTCATGCACCGAGGGGAGGCGATCGCCCGGTTCCGGGTGCTCGACGATATGCAGCGAGCCCTGAACAGAATTGAGGGCAGAGTTGACAAGCTGGTCGAAAGAGCTTAGATTGACTGATTGAACCCTGAACAGGAGAAAACAGTATGACGAAGATGAGAAGAATGTGGTTGGCCGCGGTACTCGTGGGCGGCCTGAGTGCGTGTGTGGGGGCGGATGAACCCCTACCCGACAGTGGACCGGTACCCGCGGATACCGAGGAAGTGGCTCTGCCGCAGCCCGGCCCCAGCATCGAGGTCACACCCAGGGGGCAGTCCGGAGAGGCCCCCGGCCGCGGGATCGGTGTTGCCGGTGACGGAGACATTACGATAGAGGTCCAGCCCGACGAGGCAAACGCCCCGGCACCCGTGGTGAACAGGATCAGCCAGATCAACGTACCCTTCGGCGACGGGATCGGCAATCCGGTCCGCGTGCTCATCAGCGCAGTGACCGAGATTATCTACGAGGGTGCATGTGACGTGGAGGTATTCGAGTTCGACTTCGGGGACGTAGCCTCGCCGGAGAACGCAACCCGGTCAGCCATTATTCCCCATGCGTTCAACTTCGAGCTTGACGACATCGACCACGCGGCGTTCCTGATGTACGAAGCCAAGAACCCTGCGGGCCTCGAGGGTGTAAGCTTCACGCCCTTCGATCCGCTCCAGTTCGAGTTGCGATATGCCGCTCGCGAGGTCTGCGACGGCGTGCCCGGAGCCATCGGTCCGTCCGCTGTGACAGAGATCAGATTCGCCCCTGCTACGAATGCAACCGAGAGGAGCAGACGCCCCGAAAACGGCACAATGGGATAGCCTGAACAACCCCGAGACGGTGAAAGGGCCGGCTTTCGGGCCGGCCTTTTCCGTTGGGGTTGCAGGCATGTCCAGGGCGTGTTAGATTATATAGCCGTTTCATCCCGGCAGCCTCATGGAGGGGCGGTAGCTCAACTGGGAGAGCGTCGGTCCTGCAAACCGAGGGTTGAGGGTTCGAACCCCTCCCGTCTCCACCATGACGCTGTGGGTTCGTACTGTGACATTGTTCTATGACAACCGAAAGACGGCGCCAGTTCCGCGGTAGAGCGGGCTTATCCCAAGGCGCCGGACAACTGCGGAGTAGCATAACTGGCAGTGCGGTGGGCTCTGAACCCGCGCCTCGTGTAGGTTCGACTCCTACCTCCGCAGCCAACCCCTTGTAGCTCAATTGGACGAGCGGCTGGCTACGAACCAGCGTCGTATGTGGGTTCGAGTCCCACCGAGGGGCCCATCTTCGTGCCCGAGTAGCCCAATTGGTAGAGGCGGCAGGCTTAGACCCTGCGCGTTGGGGGTTCGAATCCCTCCTTGGGTACCATCATAGGCGCGTGACGGGAACTGGCATACCTGGCTCGCTCAAAACGAGTCGTTTGTGGGTTCGACCCCCACCGCGCCCACCATACACGATGGTCCGTAACTCAATTGCGCAGAGTACCGGCCTTTTAAGCCGAGAGCTGCGGGTTCGAATCCCGCCGGACCTACCATGTATTACTTCTCTGACCAGTGGCCGATGTCGGCAAGGCACCCGGCTGTTAACCGGGACTATGCAGGTTCGAGCCCTGCCTGGTCAGCCAATTACCGCTCGTGGTCTAACGGAATCAAGACGCCTGGCTTCTAACCAGGTAGATGCGGGTTCGAATCCTGCCGAGCGGTCCATCTTAGTTTTGCGGAACACACTGGGTGGCTAGGCGCGGCGCCTGACATGTCTCATAAGCATGTAATCGGGGTTCGACTCCCCGGCCCAGCACCATGCAGGAGCCTAGGTTATTCAGCAAACTCCCCGCCCGATAAGCGGGATAGCCCGGTGCAACTCCGGGGGCTCCTACCAACACACTCCCGTAGCTCAGGGGTACAGAGCGCCACTCTTACAAAGTGGGCGTCGGTGGTTCGAATCCATCCGGGAGTACCAATAGGGGCAGGGCCAGCCTGTAAGTCGCGCGGGTCGCTCCATAGGTCGCGCATTGCAACGCCCTGCCCTGTCTTTCAGTGGGTAGCTCAGTCCGGTAGAGTTTCCGCCTTGGAAGCGGAATGTCGCAGGTTCGAGTCCTGCCCCACTGACCATTTACGAGAGAGTCCCACCCCGTCGCGGGGGCCCTAATAGCAGCCCCCGAGGAAAGTCCGGGCTCCACAGAGCAGCGCGGCAGGCCCAACAAGCCTGCGACCCCGCGGCGGGCGACCCTGCGGGTGGATGACCAGTGCTAACCCCTGCTGACGAGCAGGGAGGTAAACTCCGCGCGGAGCGAGGCCAAATAGGGTGCCGATGACGTTGCTCGCCGAGGCACCGGGTAGGCCGCTTAGATAGATGACGGTGGTAGATACAGAACCCGGCTTATTAGAGACTCTCTCCAGTTCTACATGTCGCGGTAGCTCAGTCAGTAGAGCGGCTGGTTGAAGCCCAGCGCGTCGGGGGTGCAACTCCTCCCTGCGACACCATCTTTCGGGAGCGTGGCCGATAGGCAAGGCACCGCCCTGTCGAGGCGACACATGCGGGTTCGAGTCCCGTCGCTTCCGCCATCAACGCCCCTAGCTCAGGGAGCAATCGCCCTTTGTACGGCCGAGAGCGGGGTTCGATTCCTCGTAGGGGCCCCATACATGGAGAGGCTGGTCTAACCAGCAAAAGATTCGGGCCTGTGACGCCCGAGATTCGGGTGCGAGTCCCGAGCCTCTCCCCATCGGAAGGTTGACCGAGCAGGTAAGGTGCCGGGTTGCTAACCCGAGGCCTCGGGAGACCGAGCTGGGGTTCGAATCCCCGACCTTCCTCCACACACCGTAGCCGAGTGGCCAGGCACGCGGTTGCAACCCGTGACACGGCGGTTCGAATCCGCCCGGCGTGTCCATCTATGCTCCGCTTCGTGCGGGGCTACATCTACGGAGGGCCGCAAGGCTGGCGAGCTTACCGGGCTTGAACCCCGTGATGTCGCTTCGGCGGCGTGGGAGTTCGATCCTCCCGCCCTCCTCCAATACGGGTAGCACGGGACAACGGTGTCCCGGCGGGCTGTAACCCCGCCGCCTCCGCGCATCGCCAGGTTCGATCCCTGGGCTGCCCACCATCAACGGCCCGTAACTCAACGGTGTAGAGTAGCGGTCTCTTAAACCGCAGGTTGTGGGTTCGAGTCCCACCGGGCCAACCAATACGCCGTGCAGGTGTTGCCAGCGACATGCCAGCCTTCCAAGCTGGAGAGCAGGGTGCAGTTCCCTGGCGCGGTTCCACTAGTCGTCGTAGCTCAACCTGGCCAGAGCGCGACCTTGCCAAGGTCGAGGATGTGGGTTCGACCCCCACCGGCGGCTCCACTCTCTGTCGTTCGTGAGGCCATTCACAGCGCAGAAGCGAAGTGGTCGAGCGGCCAGGCTTTCAACCTGGCGACTAGCGGGTTCAAGTCCCGTCTGCGCTTCCATTCCAAGCAGGGAGAGTTGGGCTCAGGCGAGTCTCCAAAACTTGCCGCGCCAGGTTCGATTCCTGGGCCCTGTGCCATCACGGCCCGTTGGTGTAACAGTCCAACACGTCGCCCTCTCAAGGCGGAGATTGCGGGTTAGATCCCCGCACGGGCTACCATCGTTCACCAGGCAGGCCCCGGCCTCGCGCCCCCCGAGGCGTATGGCCGGGGCTTTTCTAATTCGAGGAGGATGCCGTGATTGAAGCTATCCTGGGTGCATTCGTGGGGGCGGCATTGATGTATGTGTACATCATGCTGAGACTGTTGTAATGGACGAGCAGACGAAACTCATGTCGTGCGTGATGGAGAACGGCGACGACAAGTACTCAGCCTCACGTGTGCTGGCAGTGGCGGCGACCGTTGAAATGCTGCTGCTGGTGCCCGCCGTTTTCATCACCCTGCTATGGGGCCCGCTGACGGGGCCCCTGCTCGAGACATTCGGGGGCTGGGTAATAAAGTTCTACGCAACGGCAATAGTTCCCTTTGTAGTGAACTATTTCAAGCGGGCCTTCAATGACTAGGCTGCGCTGGATTCTGGCTGCCGCAGCGGTTGGCGTGATCCTGTTCCTGCTGGGGCGGACATCTGCACCCGAGTCTCCGCCCACCTTCCGTGATGTGGTGGTCTCACCGGAAGCCCTGGAGGCGCTCAAGCCCAGGCTTGACGACTCGTTCATAGTGGACCTGCTGGACCGCACGGTGCAACCGAGCCAGGTGGCCACCGCTCCAGGGGCCGAGACGGCGCTCGTAGCCCGCTTCTGCGGGCCGTTCGCCTCCGCCGGGGCCCTACCACCCCCGGAGGGGGTAGAAGTGCCTCCAGGGCCCGCCCCAGGGCCTGGAACACCTATCGTGAGGGCAGACGAGACGCCCGTTCTGTATACGGGAGGTAAGCATGGTCGAAGCAAGCTCGAGCTGTTCACGGCCACACCGTCAGGCGCAGGACAGCGCCTGCTGTTCGAAGGGGTGCACTCGCCGTTCGAGTGGGGACTCGACGAAGGGGGACGCCCGTTCGTTGAAACGTCCCGAGTCTGGTGGGTCAGACCAACAGTCGGAGTTGGGGCTGGGGCGGCTGCCGGCGCGGCAGTGGGCAGCCTGGTTGCGGGTACGGGCGGGAGCGCGGCCGGAGCCGCGGTCGGAGCGGCAGTAATGGTGCTGCAACTGTTCTAGAACAGCCCCACCGCTCCGATAACGACGCTGACCACCAGCACGACTGCCATAAACAGGTACCACAGATCGTCCCTGTTCTTGTCCTCGGGAGGGGGGGGGCAGTTGCCGCCCAGGTAGACACTCATTCCCCGAACCTCACCTGGGCCCGGTTGGACGCATATCTTAGAGCTTCCGCCGGAGTCAACGCCTTGTTCACGGGAAACTCAAAAACCATTGGCGCCCCCTTCCAGCCGGGACCCCCCGGGGCGATAAGCCACCGATCAATATTGGGAGGCGTATTCGCGGCCCGAAAAAGCAGCCGATTGT
>Ga0100403_1001234_pt1 | contig 23578 bp, 31 predicted proteins | sample CryGeymet201501t_FD_83663 | JGI IMG/M metagenome (GOLD analysis project Ga0100403, IMG submission 83663) | Groundwater microbial communities from Crystal Geyser aquifers in Utah, USA - Crystal Geyser metaG 2015-01t | ecosystem: Environmental > Aquatic > Deep subsurface > Groundwater | place... | reverse complement strand
TATATCGGTTAGCGAGATATGGGCTCTTTCTGAAAGTTGAGCAAGCCTAGTAGCTGTTTCCCCTCTAGCTTTCTCCTCCCAGGCTGTCCCAGTATCTCGTTCTAATACCAAAGTATCGGAAGAATAATATTGGCGACCAACTATTCCTGCTGCTGGTCTATTAGCAGCCAGTCCTTGGTGAAGTAATCCATAAAAGGCATCATCAGCACCACCACCAGTAGCGTAAGATGGGTCTAGCCCAGCGCCCTGAGCAGTAAGAACATATCCTGAAGTCCCATCGGGCATCCTCGCCATTCCTGCCCTATCAGTCATGTCAGCAAAGCTAGTGGTCTTAATGTGATGGTCACTTGTTCCTATGCCTGTTAAAGAACCATGTGCTTTTTCAGAAAGTGAGGCAAGTCTCGTTGCGGTTTCGGCTCTTGCCTTTTCCTCCCAAGCTGTTCCTGTATCTCTTTCTAGCACTCCAGTATCAGTAGAGTAATAGAGACGACCAGCTATAGCTGCTGCTGGTCTAGCAGCAGCTAATCCTTGTTGAAGAAGCCCATAGGAGGTGTTATCCCCTACAACATAATCAAGACTAGTCCAAGCTGTTGCACCATCACCTATCTTAAACTTACAAGTATCAGTCTCGTAACCTAATTCTCCATTGCCTAATACTGGGTTAGCAGTAGTCCACTGTGCTGCTGTTCCTCGTCTAAACTGAATCGAAATCATGTTACTCCTCCTAAGTCAAAGAATACTCTAGTATTGTTAGTTGGCACTTCAGCAGTTACTAAGCCTGCGTCAAAGTACATATCTCCTATGGCAGCAAAGTCTGGGTCATGATACTCATTGCCATGAACTTTCATCTTGGCACTAGGATGAGAGTATCCCTCAATAAAGAATATTCGCCTTTTCTCAAAATCCTGATTGCAAGGATTAGTGAAGATCGGCTGGTCTTCTGGTCTATGCCCTGAAAACTTTCTTCCCATATTACTTTCCAAATATACCTTTAATAAGACCCCAGAATATATCAACTGCTTTAACAGGTAGAAGAATAATCGTCTCTAATATACTAGGAGCTGGTTCAAAGGATGGTGGAGTAGGTATTGTATATGGTGTAGTTGTCTTGGTAGCAACAGTAGGCAGCTCAGATGGAGTAGTGAGTAATCCTAACTCCTTCTGCTTTTCAATTATCTTTGTCCAATCCTCTGGAGTTAGAACTGCAGTGGGTTGAGGAACAGTAGGTGTAACTGTAGGAGGTACTTCTGGCTCTTTGACTGCTCCAGTTATCTTCTTCATTGCTGCTTCTGCTACATCCCAGTCAAAGCCTAAATCGCCAAGAGCAACTTCCATACGGTAGAGGCCAGGATGGAAGATTCTGCGGATAGATGAGACTCTAGCCATAGCATCAGAAGGATATTCCACTGACACTAAGGTTGCTTGTATAATATCGTACTTATAAATACCTGTAGTCCAACTAGACCCAGCATATGCGTAATCCGCATCGCTAGACAGACCATAGATAAGGCCAAACCCAGTTCTAAAGCCTACAAATGTCAAGTCAATGGCAGTGAAAAGTCGCAAACTCGTCTCCTCTGCAAAAACCACATAAGCATCTGCTCCAGATAGAGACACCTCCATAGCGTAACGATTATTGTTAGCATAAGCTGAGGTTGACTTAATATATTCCAGACTCTTCCAATACTTTGATAAATAGGCCCTATTGGTACTGTGATTAAAGACGGCAACATATAAGAAGCTTGTATCACCGCATATTGAATAACCTTTAGTTCCAGAAGGTGCTAAGGAAACACTACCAACTAAAGTAAAAGTGGCTTTGTCAATCTTGGACAAAGTAGAATCAGTATCTCCTCCAAGAGCATAAATATATTCAGCATCTCCCCATATACCTCCCACGCAAGCTATATTCAGAGAATCAACATATGAGAGGTCTAACTTGTTCAATCTGAAAATATGGTTAGGATAACCAACGTTAGCCTCATAGATATAGTTGTCATCTCCCCATAGTCCATAAGCACTTGTCCCTGGAATATAGCTACTTGAAGCCACTAAGGCTAAATCTGCTTTCTGATATTTCATTACCATCCCAGAAGAATTCCCTTGTTTAACTGTGTAGATATAGTTGTCATCTCCCCAAAGATAATTTTGGTATGATGGACTAATTGAGGGAGCTTCAGCAAGCAGAGATAGGTCATAAGCACTATACTTTCTTAAACCATCCACGCTAGAGACGTATAGATGAAGATTAAGGTCTTCCAGTATTAGCCATGAGCTATACTTGCCATCGTTATTTTGAGCAACTTTAACAAAGTAAGAGTATGTGTAAGCCATACTACAATCCTTTAGTATCCACTATCGCTATATTATCATACAACTCTAGTCTACTATCATTTGGAGCAACCATACGACCTGCAAGCTGCTCAAATCTTGCTCTAGCTAGCAAAGCTGCTGCTCTAGCATCCACATCTGATTGCTGTGTCAGCGAGCCTGACAGAACCAGTCTAATAACATCAGCATAGCCATCTATCTCAGACTGGTTTCTAGCCTCGCCAGATAGATAGCTAGCCCACAGACCATCTTCTCCTTCATTGCCAAAGACTATGATATGATTAGGAAGGAGCACATTCCTACGCTCAATATACTCATAGAAGTATGGTGCCTGACCTGAGTAAAATGTTAAGTCAGTTGGGTCAGACTCCTGCGGATACTTAATCTCCCAGCCTAAATCATCAGAAGCCCTCAGATAGCTAGCAGTCATATTTAGAAGCCTGTATATGATAGCATCAGCATATTCAAAAGGCTGAGAATTGATGTCAAACTGAGGTTGAAGGTTATCTATGATACCATCATCCTCCACCAGAGCAGCTAGCGTCATAGCTGGGTCTACCTCAGCTAAGATATAGCCAATGATAGTATAGATGGTATCAGTAGTGTAGCTTGCAGTATATAGTGGCGGGTTACCTAGGCGGATGAGAGTCTCTCTCAGCTTAACCCACATTCCCTCTAACTCTAGCAACTCCCACAGTTTGCCACCAGCAGAGACAGTTTGTTGATGCTTTACCCAGAGACGAGGAGGAGCTGGCTCATTAGTACCATCGCCAAGATACTCATTGCCAGCTCCAGTTACATAGCCATAGCCAATCTCTACCCAATAACCTTTCAGTTGTGGAATATCTCTATCTTTGTTACGAAAGATGATAGTGGCATAGTCATTGTAAGGCTCCTCAATATGGTCTATCAGTAAGATACGATTACCATAGGTGCCATCAGTTGAGAGGTTTACAGTGCTAACGTTATGCTTGAACAGCAGTTTGAAGTATGGAGTTTTGCTGGCAGCCTGCTGTGCCGCTAGGTAAGTGGATGAAACTGACCTCGCCATCTCATCTCCTTAGATGGGGTCTATGCCTCGAACGTATAATGTCCTGGCAGCAGTTACCTGAGTCGCACTTAGCAGCAGTGTAATAAACCTAGCACAGATGTCCTTAAAGACATTCATACCAGCAGTCGCCCTGGCAGTTGTGGTATTTACGAAGTCACCAGTAGCACCACTGTTGAAGGTATAAGCCTGAACTGCTGTATCCCCAGTATTTCGGCTGGGCTCAACTGTTATAGTAGCAGAGTCCAGAGCAGGATTATAAACTTGGATATGCCTAAACTCACCAACCAAATCTATTTCTGCTGATACTGCAGGACTTGCACCCATAGCTATAATTACTGTTTTCCAAGAACCTGTTCTAAGTCCCATATTATCTCCTTACTTACCAAGATTTAATTCTTTACCAGTCTTCTCTCTAGCCATACCATATGCCTTACCAGCACAGTATTTCTGCTGGTTCTCAGCACCAGGCGGAGGAGGCTGATTCATGCAGAGTTCTATCTCTGCAGAGATAGCATCCTGAACCTGTTGGTCAGTTGATTCTGATGTTAGATTATCCATTGCAGGATTAGGCATTGTTTCCTCCTTACTAGTGCTGGCTGATTAAGGCTCAGCCAGCGAAGCCTACAGTTGACTAGGGCATTATCTGCAGAAGGCAGAGTCAATGTCATTAGACAGTTATCGCCACATCCCCGATGTCTGCGATTCTGCCAAGACATAGTGAAGAGCCTAACAGTGCAGCTCCATAGTTGACTACCCTGATACCTCCAGCATCGTAGTTCTCAAGCTCAGGGAATCGGACTAGCTTGTAGAAGTCCCCAATACCCTCAGTTCCACCGAAAGCATAAGTAAAGCCAGGTTCCTGGTTCATTACATTACCATGCTTAATAGCGATAATAGAGTACTGCTTGTTTCCTGTATCATATAGTGTCCTAACATCAGCAGGAGTAGCAGTTAGACCAGTATTCGCCTGCTCAGCCACCAGGAAGTCAGTCCTTATGATAGGCACTGCATCCCAGAATAAGACCCTCTTTCCCAGCTCATTGTAGCCCATCGTCAGGAAGCTCAAGTTACCGTGAACCTCAGTAGCACCAGAGACAGTATATAGGAATCCTTTCTCCTGGTAGGCAGCGTCAATTCTTCGCACAATCTCGAAAGGCATCCACATCTCGTCCACTCCCAGCTTCATAGCGTCTATCAGAACCCTGAGATTCTGCAGGCTAAGACCAACTTCTCCCTGGTCTATGCTGAGGTCGCCGCTAGTCTGTCTTACCCAGGCATGAACACCATCAAACTGCTTGGCAGAGGCGTTGACATCTGCGTAGATGAGTCTGGCACCTAGCTTTCGCTTAAGAGCCTTCTCACACTCCAGAAGTAACCTGGCCTCATAGTTGTTGTAAGTTCCGTATATACCTTCAACAAAGTGGTCAAGTTTTCGCTGGATATAGCATCGCTTCAGTTCAGTCGACTTCTCATCGTAGTCTACATCCTCAGTCCAGGCAAGAGAAGCGCCAATGTCAACGTCAGCTATAGCAGCTTCAAGAGTAGCTGTAGTAGTAGACTTCTCCCTCAGCCACTCAATTTTGAGTCCAGTCTTAGCAGCCTGACCGACTGATACTCTTTCAATAGGATTATTTCGCTTGATGTCTTCCTCGAAGACACCAGGCACTTTTAAGGATTGAGTTAACTTCTGCAAAGCAGCGAGGTTAGCCCAATGCCCTCCAGAATCAGCCATCGTATTTACTCCTTCTCAATTTATTTTAGTGCAGGTTCAGCATTCCTAGTCCCACGCACAGGAGTTGCAGCTATGACTTTACTAGCTCTTTCCTGTTCAGACATAGTATGAGGTTGCCCTCCGCCACCTCCTAGTGCATAGTTACCAGGCCCACCGCCTCTGCTTGTAGATAAAGCCTTTAGGGCTTCTTCCAAAGAATCAAGCTCTTTCATGGTCTTGTTTGCTAACTTATCTACAACACCTGGATACTGCATGGCTAGCAGTGCTCTTCGGTATTCCAGCGCCTTGCCTGCATCAGTCTGCAAAGTCGCTACCAAATTATTGGCATTTGCTAGGTCCTGCTTGATTCTCGCAACCTCCTCATCAGGGGTTGCACCAGTCTTACTGGCCTCTTTGGCTTCTGTTAATTCAGCGTTTAGACTCGCAACTTGTTGTTGAGCAGCGGACAGCTCCAATTTAGCCGTATCTATGGCTTCGTTATGAGCTGCTTGTGCTTTCTCAAGTTTTGACTCTAAGCTCAGCTTAGCAGCTATTAGGTCAGACTCTGCAACCATCTTCCTACCATCCACTAAGATAGAGCCATCTTTGAGTTCTACCTTAGGAGCGGCAGGAGTTGGCGTAGAAGTAGGACTTGGACTGCCAGCAGCACCAGGGTCTTTACCTTGGTTCTCAATAGTCATATTGCCTCCTATCTTCTTTCAGTATATCATACGCAGAGCTGGGTGTCAAGGATAATATAATCAGCGGTTATTATTTTGCCTCACCTACCATTTCTGGTATGAGATACTGCTTCTTTAAGTCATTATAGATTTCTTCAGCTTCAGTAGACATAAACTTATCTGTAGTGCCAAAGAAATATAGCCAGGCATCAAGCTCAGAGTCAAGTAATCGGAGTCGCAGTCTAGCTTCCCTAAGCTTCCTCTGATAGCCTGCTATAAGTTTTCCTTCAGGCCCCATAACTTCTAACAGTTGCTCCCGCTCATCTCCTCTGGCTACTTCAAATCTACGAATAAGCTTGACCTGCTCATCAGTATATTCCCTTAGTACAATATCTCTCAGATTACGATAAGGCCTAGCATAGGTTCTACTGAAGTTCCAGTATAACTTCTCCATAGGAGTCCACTCAAGCTGAATTCTCTGCAATAAGCGCTCTCGAAATGTAGGACTGAGAGATTCAAGCAGAGCATCCACATAAGCATAATAAGTATCATAGTCAAGCTCCATCCTATCTGACTCCCAGTTGTATTTGAGTTCAGGCCTCAGTTCATAATAGTAGTATAGCAACTCCTGGTCAGGAGTCTGAGTAGGAGTAACTATTCCTCTTTCCTCTAGCAGTGCGGCTCTTTCCTCAAATGTCTTAGGCACATCCTTATAAGCAGGAGACTTACCAAGTATTCGGACTGCTTCGGATAGTCCATCCTGTATATTGTTACGCATACTTATCCACTGACTAGGACCTATGATACCTTCTACTAGCTGTCGGTTAATATCAACTATGCTAGGTTGAACCAGCTTTCCATCCTCATATACTCCAACATATCTAGCATCATTGTATACTTTATTTAGCTCATCATAGTAATCGCTAATCTTAATATCTAATGCCTGCCAGCTGGAAGGATACAGTGGAGTTGTAATACCCTGATATCTACGATAAGATTCCCACTGATAGAGTAAGGCCTGCTGTAGAATATCCAGATGATAGTAATCTGTGAATCGCTTGCCTGTTACAGGATACATCTTATCTATCCATTCCTGAGTCTTTATAGGAACACCAGTTGCTTCCTCAATAGCTAGTCGCATCTCTTTCCTAACCTGAAGGAAGTCCTGAGGCCTAATTCTGAATAGCCCTGTCTGATTCATAAGGATACCTTTGACACCATCTACCTTAGCTTCAGCCTGCAACCATAGTTTCTCTTCATCAGGAGTCAATGCTATGCCCTGCTGCTTCTTCTTCCAAATCTCATCAGCATCATATCCCATGCTGCCTAGAGTCATCATAGTCATATAATCTCGGAAGCGGTCAGGATATACTATATCCAGTACCTTACCTATATGCTCAGGAGATAACGCTCTTAGTGCACTGAGACTTGTCTTAATCCAAGCAGGAGCCAGCTGGCCAAGCTGTGGTTGCTTACCAGCAGCACCAAACATCACGACTGGAAGCATAACATGAATGCCTGGGAAGAATCCTGCTCTACCAATATAGTCAAGGAATTCTACGCCTGGTGCAGCATCATGGTATTCTGGAAAGTCCCTCAGGTAGAAGCTTCTCAAACCGCCCATCCAGATAGTGCCTCTGAGCGGATTGACTTGCAAGTCAGTTCCAGGGATAGGAACATAGCCACTATCAGTGTATTCTACATATCTGGCTAGTGCTGACATAGTGCCTGGTGTTCTCATAAAGGTTCTAGGTATCCACTTCCAGCGGAAGAGTTCATAATTCCAAAAAGGAAAGATAGCTCGCATAGACTCATCAATCATATTAGCATGGTCGTAATCTGGGTAAGCTAGATGGTGCATCTCATTACCCTTAATTGCAGCTTGCTCCTTCTTAGCCCACCAGTCAGGAGTGCCAGATACACCAGTAGGAACAACTGCAGTAGGAGGAATAATTACTGCTGCTTTCTCAGGATGAAATACTGCAATCTGTCTTCCCTTCTCAACAATGCCAGCTTCTACGATTACTCCATCATAGCCTTCATTCTCAAGTTGACTCCTCAGCATTGCCTGCACCCAGTCCTCAGTTCTGCCCTCCTTCTCGGCTATACCTCTTAGTTCCTTAGTTCTCAGTGAGAATGTATCCCACTCAGATTGTGTCTTGATAACATAAGGCTTCTGAAGATTTATGGTAGTTTCCCTCACAGTATCATAGGTTTCTGCTACCTTACGGTCAGTAGACCAATACTGAGCCTTACCTACAAGACCTTCATCAGTTGGAGGCTCCCCTCTTAGTTTAGTACCACGGAAGGCTTTGATAGTGAAAGGCTGACCAGTCTCCATGACAGTAGGAGTAACAGCTGCCACTCCCTTATATGCTGATGTATCTGCAACTCCATCTGCTACAGCTTTTACATACTGCCTCCACTTGATAACATCTGACTCAGGAATCTTAGTAGTAGCGTATAATCTATATATCTCCTGTCTAATCTCCTCTAGCTGCATTGCTGTAGGAGAGTCTGGTGTCAGTATATCAGGATTCCAACCTAGACTCCTGCACATCTGGTCGTATACTTCGCCTATTGCTTCATCTGTGAATCCCAGCTCTTCTGCTGTCTTACCAAACTTAGCAGCATAAGCAGATGCTTGATCTTTGGTATGAAGGATGAAGTCTTCCTTTGGAGTAGTAGTTATATGATGCTGGACTCTTGTCAGTCCCCGATATAAGTCATCTCCAGTTGCACCATATAGATAAGCTATATGATTTGCTGTAAGTTCTCCAGTTACTTCTGGAACAAAGTCAGGGACAAACACTGACTTATCTACAGACATTAAGAAGTTCCGCTTAGCACCTAGCTCCATGCTCTCAAGCTTTCTAGCTACAGTATCATACTCATCCCAGATAGTAGATTTAGTAGCTCTCTGGCTAGCCCAGAATTTATCATTCCTCAATCGTCTAGGAGTCCTAGGAATAACAGACTCTATCTCAGCTAGCTTATCACGAGTAGCTAAGATATTCTGAAACCTTAGACGAGTTATAGAATATAAATCTGTTAAGCGAGCTAACTGAACATCAGTTAATCCTGCTGCCTTAGCATTCTCCATCAACTGATTCATCATCTTGGTCAGTGACTCTTCTGATACTTCCATATACTCAGCCAGCATCTTAGCACTACCGACTTCAAAGTTATCAAAGTCAGCAGGATTAAGCTTAGCCTTTCTCAATTCAGTTATTCGTCTATAGTAGTGAACGGTATCACTAACACTCTCTATATCAGCAGTTATACTTTGCATATCACCAAGGAAATCCTGCAGATTCTTGGGAGGATTAGCAGTAAAAGCCTCAACCTCTGCCTTTAGATTATCCATCTGATTAGCTAAGCTGGCTATGCTCATCTCTCGCTCTGCTGCCAGCTTTGCAGCCATTCTCTCATCTATGCTATCATAACCCTTAGTAAACATACTGCCGTCTAGTATATCGTCCTCAATGCTTATCTTTGTTATAGAGTGGATATCAGTAAAGTTATCAAGTCTCTTGGAAATTTCCTTCTTAATCATTCTCCGCTGAAGGGTTATAACATCTATATCAGCAAATGCTCTTATGCTATTAGGCCCTCCACCAATGGCTTCTAGTGTTAGCTCTCTTCTTATATCGAAAGCATCTCCCTTAGTTATGCTAGCAATATCATCCAGCATAGACTTGGTCTTTACTTCTATTACCTCATGCATAGCCTTCATCTCATCTGGAGCTATATCTTCTAGAGCTTTCAGGAAGTGGACTTGATTATCATAGCTTGTAAGGTCAGAAGTTAGCTTTCCCCACATATCATACCAGTCCTGAGCACTACCTATGAAGAATTTCTGGTCTCCTATAGTTATTGTTTTACCAATCATCTTACCGCCAAAGAAAGGAATCTTATCAGGAATCTTTACACCTCTAGTTACGAAAGGAATACTACCACCTTTGAATACAGCAGTTGTTCCAGTCGTAGGGTCAATCATAGCTTGAGTTAATCTTGTCTGTCCTTTCTCAAACATAATAGACTCGTATGGAGCATTAACTAGTCCTCTCATTACTCTGTTGGTCTCTGCTGCTCCGCCGTAAGCTTTAGGATACATTAGCTCTCCTCCGCCAAGGAAGCTTCTTCCCGTATTCTCAATATAGTTCCAAGGACCAAAGTTAGTAAAGAGAAGCTGCCATCTAGCTATAGGCATTACCATCCTTCTTTCCAAAGCTACTAACTGAGCTGAGTATAATATCCTGTCTGCTACTCTACTGTGCCATGATGCTGACCTGCCAGCCTGCTGCATATATCTAGTAAGCGGACTGTGAAGATTAGCATAGCGAGCATTATATAGGTGAGTATAGATATTCTTAACTACGTTATCAAACCCATCTGCCTTTACAGCGTTTAATGCTTTGCTAGCTATAGTATCCTTGAACTTAGATATCCTAGCAGCCAGAACATCCAAGTTACTTCCTACAGCAGTAATCTCTCCTCTTCCAAGCAATCCCTCTCTTTTAAGAATATTTTCTATAAGATTTTCTTGAGCAGGGAGTCTTTCTTTATTAGACAAACTCTCCAATCCACGATATGCTGCAGCCTCCTGGTCTGTAAGTCGGTAAAGAGCAGCTGCATCCTCACCTCTCGCTAAATCAAGTGCTGACTCTGTAATAAAAATACCTTGAGGACTATCTTCTATGGCAAACCTTAATTCCTTTACCTTAAGATATAATGCATTTCTTTTCCTGGTTAGTGGCATTATCTGGTCTATTATTTTTTGCCTAGCACTAAGGTCGTGAACACCCAATAACCGAGCACTTACTTCCTTAATCTCATCACTAACTGAATCTATTTCAACTCTGAGCATTAGTTTCTCCCTATCTGTCAATATCGCTCTTGCTCCCTTTGAGATAGAGGTTACTACTTTACCAGTTGGGTCTATTCCTAAATCTCCTAATATATTACCAGCTACTATTCTATTCATTGCCTCGCCTGTAGCAGGTATCTGACCACTGAAGGCATCTAGTAGCCTAGTATTAAACTTGACTAGTTTGGTAGTATCAAATAATATGTCTCCTGCTATATCCTTCATGAACTTAGCTGCAGATACATCATCTAAATAAGGAAACTCTAGCATAGCAACTCCAAACTTAACCATTGGATTATTTCCTTCCATAGGAGTCTTTAATGCTGCTCTAGTTGATGCTTCAACAATATCAAGAGCATCCTTACCAGTTAAGCCTTTACCAAGGACATTCTTTGCATCACGAAACACTCTACCTACTACCGCATAGAGGTCCATCGTGCCTTGTTTAGCAAAGTTCCTAGCCATCTGAGTAAATGTTGCAGGAATCTTATAGCCAGCACCAGTTAGCCAGAATGCACTCTTAATTGGAGAAGCAACTACCTGCATACCTACTTTGAAGATAGCATCCATACCAGCAACATAGCCATTCTCAAATGCTACCATCAAGTTACCAATTCTGGTTCCTACTACCTTAAGCCCTCTTGGCAAAGCCATCCTTGTTAGTTTAGTCCCAACAGCAGCTACTCCGCCCCAGCCTATCCACATAAGAGGGTCATAGGCTGAGTCCAATATCATCTTCTTCCACCAAGGAGCCTCCCAGGCATTGAAAGCTTGAGCATATGAGGCCCATGCACTATCACCTTGACTTCTGTAGAACTCATAATGCTTTGTTAGTTCCTTATCCTCATCTGCTGTATTTGCACCAAGCCAGGCAGCACCTCCAATCATACCTACTATTGCACCTATTATTGCTCCAGCTCCCATTCCTATAGGACCTCCAATAGCACCTATTATTGCTCCAGCAGTTCCACCAGCAACAATACCTACAGGAAGACCAAGAGTAGCTCCTGCCACAGGAGCAGGCAGGTTCATCATAACAGCAGCAGCTATTGGTCTACTGATAGCATCCCACCACTTCTGCATCAGTTCAACAGTAGCCATCATAGGCTGAGTAACTATCAACCGAGCCCAATTCAGTGGAGTCAGTTCTGGAGTCTCAGCTAGCAATGTTCCTGCCTTAATCATACTCATCCTAGCAGACTCAACCTCCCATTCCTTAGCTCTCTCAGCTAGCCATTCTCGTTGGGTCTTTAACTCTTCACTCTCTAAACCCAAATCGCTAAGCAGATTTCTTACATCTCCCTCAGTCATACCTGCTGGCAAATCAGCCACACTGAGAGCAAATGACTTAGCTATCTCATCTATCGTCAGACGATGAACACCAGCAAGTTCAAGCTTAGGAGCAGTCAGGATATTATTCAGTATGTTTGACTGGGTCTCCAGTATATCTCCCTCATAACCCTCAGGCATGATGTTTGTTAGTGGCTGTAGCTTAGTAAATGTAGACTGCAGCCAGGCATTGTCAGCATCAGTCAGCTCAAAGCCAGGCGGCATTAGATTGAGTACATCGGCTGCTGTCTTCACATCATAGGATGGGTCAGACATATAGATTGGCAGGGTTGCCATGATTACTTGCTTCCACTCAGCCGTCAGAACAGCATTAGAGGCAGCATCAAACTCAGCCTGAGCTTCCTGCTTAAGCCTTGCTAATTCAGGAGGCGGATTAGCCTCAGCTTGATAAAGTAGACCATAACCCCATCTACTTTCCAAGAATCTTCCTAACCAGCCTTTAACATGAGGTAATGGTGTAGGTAGCTTATTACTAGCATTCTGTAGCCGAGTCATAGCCTGCTGTAGCTCTACACTTATCCTATCAAACTCCTGAGCGAATCCAGTGTAGTATTCAGGAGTCTCAGTTGCAGCAGGTGAAGTCGGAGCTTCACTAGTAACCTGCACTGACTGAGTAACATTGCCAGTTAATGATTGGGCTAGTTGCTCAGCTGTCAATGAACTAGCACTTCTAATTTCTGACATATTATCTGCCCCTTATTCCTAATCTGTGTCTTTTAGCCCTATTCATAGGAACAATCTTTATTATCTTTCCATCCTTATCAGTAACCCTAACTAGTTTCGTAGGTGATGGTATAAAGTGTTCTGACATATTATCTCCCTATTTGAGATGCTCTAACTCGCTGACCGCTAGGAAGTTGAGGAGTTGCTTCAGGTCTAGCTAAGCCAAAGTTAGACTGAGCACCTTGCCCGCCAGCTTGCTCCTGAGAAGGTGGCATTAGTGACTGTAAGGCTAGGTCAGCCATCATCTCGTATAGCTTGGAGCCTTCCATATCTCTACCCTTATCAGCAAGAAAGGCTGCTTGCTGTCTATAATACTGTATTAGGGCTATCATAGCATTGCTAGGATGAAGCTCAGCTTTATCAGCCCTAACTCTTGCCCTCTCTTGCAGTGCATCTCCAATATCAGGGAACAACTTGCCCATTACATAGCTATAGCTTAGCCTGAAGTCTGGGTCAAGCATTCTGGCAACAGTAGCTCTCTGAACTAAATCACCAGGAATCTCTACCTCATAATCAGCAGATACTAAGCTATTCTCTGGCAGTATGCTAGGATACTTCCAACCATAAGGTTTAATGCCTCTATCCTTAATATCCACCAGGTCGTCATTATCCATGTCTGACAAAGCATCCACTATTGCCTGATGGAAAGGCTTCATTACTTGATTAGCAGATGCAGCAATCTGGCTCATAACATAAGCACTAATCTGTCCAGCTACTGAGCCATGCATAGCCCAGCTAACTCCACCTCTCTGCATCATTGCTTCAAGGTCAAGCTGAGTGCTTCGGAGTTCCAATGGTATAGGCGGTGTGCCTATGAACTCAACAGAATCATCAGGACCACCACGAAAGATAGCTCCTCGCCTGAAAACATCCTCAGGCTTAACTATTGCGTGACCACTTCTACTTCTTTCAAATATCCTTGGCTGAGCAGTATCCCTCAGAAGTTGTAGACTGAATGACCACCACTTATTCCAAGTGCGGTAGATATTCTCATTGGTAGCTATAACAGCCTGACCAAGCTCAGCCTTCCATCGTTCAGTGGAAGATACCTCCTGAGTCTGTAACTTCAATGTAGATGAATAGGTTGGCAGCTGACCTTCTGTCAGACTACCCATATCAGGCAATCCTCCAACTGGAGCTATGTAGATAGGAATCTTCTTGAATCTGGTTAGCTCATTCTTAACTAACCTTGTGCCTATGACTATTGCATCCCAGACAGCCATAGTATATGGAAACTCATCCATTACTTCAGTCCACCAATAGTCATAGACAGTTATGTCAGAGCCTACTGTCCTTATCCACTGATTGAATGGTATACCAAAGTCCCATCCGTTCCTTCTAGCCAAGTTCAAGACCTGCTTAGGGCTAGCACTATAGACATGAGCCACCTCATCTAATCCTAGCATCCCATCCCACATAGGATAGACTTCCATAGGATTCCAAGGCTCCTTATATGTTCTGCTACCATCGTCAGACATTATGCTAAACATTGAGTACCAGCCAGTAGCTAGCAGGAATCCTATGAAAGTTCTCATCAAACCTTGTCCAGGATTAGAGCGTCTGAAGGTAACTTGTGCATCCTTCCAGTGTATCTTGAAGTATCGGCTGACTTCAGCAATTGCACTAGCTAGCTCAAGGTCAGCCATATTGTAGTCCTTGATTCTGTGAGGTATATCAGAATCAAGCAGATGTAATACTAAGTTATATAGAGCTCTCGGGTCATTGCCTACGAAGGATTCCATCTTCTCCGTCTTCAGCTCATCTACCATTTCTATCAGCCTATACCACCGCTTCATAGCATCATCCCGAGGCGACCAGAATTGCTTCAACTCCTTACATCGGTTAATTACTTTAGTAGCATCTGCTATATTATTCATCTTAACTCCTTAAATAAGCAAGTATAGGATTTACACTAGCTTAGCTAATTACTATTACCTTGGAGGTCCAGTTGCTTTAATGCTACCAGCAAGACGATTGCCAATAACATCAACACCAGCACCAGCTAGGACTGCTCCAATAAGAATTGGAACAGTAACTGGACCTATAAGTGGGTAGGATAGGGCAGCTGCCAGAGCAGCTACAAAAGCACGAAGTATGCTTGAGAGGAACTTACGAGGCTTAAAATCCTCGCCTGAGCCTGCCCATCCTAAGAGAGCCGCTATGATACCTCCACCAAATGCTGCAAGTGTTAGCCATAAAAGTTCTAAGTTCATATTAGCCTCCTTTCTTACAAATTGTGCAGATCCTATACTTGCTAAGTCATTTGTCTAACCACAAAGTAGCTGTAACTTCCAATCAACTGGAACTGAAAACATTCTATCATTCTGAGGTTCTATAATCATTACAACTCCATCCTCATTGATATAGCTAAGAACAGCATGACCGCCCTCAGGCATCTGCACCCAAGTAATGAAGATGGGCATAGATGCTGCTTGCCTATCGCAGTGAAGTATGCCCATCAGTCTGAAGGCAAAATCATCACAGTCATAATACTCAGTCTCATAATCCTCTTTATCTCCCAGGTCAGCATCAACAATCATCTTTATAAGTTCATCGTCTGCTTCCTGATAATAAGTGTCAGCCATCTTGTAGGGACTTCCATATATCAGCATCTTCAGCCAAGATAGCCAGCCTCCTTGAGAAGGGAAGGCTTCATTGTATGTAGCAATTATCTCACTTGCTGGAATTGTTCCTCTAATAGTTCTTCTTGTCTTTACATCTTCCATTTGATTGCTCCTTATTTGCCCCAGTACTCATCCCAGCCAGCAGAGCCTACATATCCTCGCTGAACTGGCTGAGCCGACCTGCATACGATTGCTATTGCTCCTGTATCGTGATGGTCATCTGCACCTACTACAATGATACCGCTCTTGACCATAGCATTTCTTCGGATATTCCTGCACTGACTCCAGAAGCGAATATCCTGACAATCAAGATGGTCTAGATGCCTATTAACTTCTGTTATCATGTAAGGCTTAGTAGCTAGATTAGTCTGCCAGCCTATAGCTCTGACCAGCTTACCTGTTCTAACATCTTCCCTATAATACAGGTCAGGATAATCTCGAAGATGACTAACAATATCTAGGTTATCTTCTGGTGCTATGACTGCACCATTGAACATATGTGCTACTACCTTCATATACTCAGCCATCTCCCATTCATCATATAGGCCAGCCAGTGTAGCACAATGCAGCATGACAGGAGGAATCTCTTTGCCATCCTTATCTTTGTAGCCATCTTCAAAGTGCCAGACATGACCTACTGATTCAGATGTCTTACCTTTGCCTGGGTCAATAGATACAATATACCCTCTGCCTGGCTCTACATCATGCCAGATATCAAGTGTAGCCGAGCAGCTATTCTTAGGATTTGCAATGTTCTTTTGGATAGGTGCAGGAATACACTGTCTAATCTTACTAGTTATAATGTCAGCACTGTAAGCTTGGTCTCCTGCTACTAGGAAACAACTCTCATCATCCTCAGGATACTCCTGCTCAAACAGTAGTACTGTATCTCCACTTCTCCGCAAGCTAGCCATCTCAGCTCTCTTGTATCTCCTCCATCTGAGCTTAGCCATAGCCTCATGCTCTTCAAATCCGTATGAGGTAAGAAGCAGCTTCATCAGCAATATCTCATCTGACTGCAGATTTGGTAGTGGGTCAGTATCATCTCCAGTCAGACAGAATGGGTCATCTTGATACATGATATACTCAGGATGAATAAACCAGGGGTAGAAGTGAGGTTGATATACTGACTGTGCTATCACTGTTCCTTCCTTAGCTGCTCTATACATCTCACAGAAAGGATTATCCTCACCATTGGCAGTGGACTGTACTCTAACCTTAGTCCCAAGTTTCAGTGGCACACGCTGGACAGCAGAGCCAAACACTGCCTCATGAGTCCCAGGAGTCCAGAATGCATACTCATCCAATAGTAGATTATGGATTGCTTCTCCTCTTCCAAGTGTATAACTTCTGGAAGTGAAGATATACATGACGGAATAGAAGCTAGTATCCTTATCCTCCCATGTTAGCTCTTCAGCTCCCTTATGCTCCATCTTAGGAATTGAAGGAATCTTTCTGGATAAGAACTGATGAAATCTCTTTGCCTTCAGGATGAGTCGCTTAGCACTGGTCTCATCATAACTAATAATTACTGACACAGTTCCGTTGATAGTGATATTGTCAAGATAGAAATCAGCCAGATGTAAAGATGTTGCTCCAATCTGAGCAGGCTTCACACTAACATCTCTAGGCCCAAATGTCTCTAGCATATCTAGCTGAATAGGACTTAGGATAAAAGGCACAAGCCTACGCTCCTTGTTCTCTATCTGCAGCATTGACTCCATCATAAGGTGTCGGTTAGAGAACAAAGCCTTCAAAGCTTCATCCTGGGTAATAGCCTGTATGGTTGCTATTTTCTTCTGCCTATCCTCTTAAGAGTAATAGCTAATCTAGATTGCTTTCCAAGTCTGCCTGGACTCTTCCGATGAGCTCTAGCATAAGCCTGAACAGTCATACCAGCTGCCTTAGCTTTCTCGGTTAGTGCCCCAGGTCTCTTGATAGCACCCTGAATCCACTTACCTCCACCGCTAGATTTAGCTTTCCTTGCCTTAGCTGCTTTAGCCATTAGTGCCTCCCATTCATTCTTTCAAGAAGTACAATTAGTTCTGTTAAAGCCTTAGTATTTGCCTCACGAGTAATCTGGTCTCGGCTGATTATAACCTGGTCTTGCTCAGCAATTCTATTAATCCTATCCTCACTACTCTTCCTATCTTGCCTATACATTAGGAAGATTATTAACCCCAAGAATCCTCCAACACCCAGACTACTAGCAGTTACTAACAGTTCAGTCATAATACACTCTTTATCCTAGTTCTTGACCTCATTACTCTCATTGTTACAGGCGCTCTACTACCAGGCTGCGGTTTGCTATACCTTTGACGCTTTCTTGTCTCTCTACCAACACTACGAACTTCTCTTCTGCCTACCCTAGCTTGCTGAGCTCGCCTTATGTTCTGTCTAGATGCTTGACGAGCCTTGACTGTTGTTGTTCTTCTCATCTGGTCTTTCCAGTATCCTTACTCTATCAGTCCTACTGAACTCAAGAATCTTATCCTGATTCTGTCTTACGTATCTAGCAAAGTTGAATCCTTCCTCTCCAACTCCCTTCATTACTTGCTCAAGTATCTGCAACTGCTGCGGAGTGTATGCAGAGCGAAGCTTGAGTAGATATTGATGCTCCTGCATAGATAATACTCCCTGAGGTGCTTCCAGAGCTCTCTTCAATACTCTATAGTCCTTCTCCAGCACCATTCTGAAGTTACGGAAGAAGTCTAGCTCAATGTATTCCTTGCTTAGCTCCTTCCTTATCTCAGGAACGCTAAGCTCAAATGTAGCGAATTGATTATCCTGTCTTTGCTCATCCAGCCAATTCTCTTTAAGTCCAAGCATATAGAGAGCTTCTTCAGTAGAAAAGCCGCAAGCAAGATATCCTAGGTACTTTGCTCGGTAGTCGTCCTTACGCCAGGGGAGTAGAGTTGTAGCTATACTAACTTGCTTTGGAGTATCAGAGCCAGCAGGCAACACATCAGGCTCACTCATACTGCCAGTATATCACGCTGCACTCATAATGTCAAGGATACAATGACATACAATTATTTATTTACTTAGTGAAATAGGTAGGTTGACAATGTAGGACTTATATGATATAATGAGAATAATGAAATGTGAGTTATGTAATAGGGAGAATCTAACTGCTAAAGAGTTATCAGTGCATAAGAAGTTCTTCCATAAGCAGATAATTGATAGTCAGCAGCCACAGAAGGTATCTGCTGGTATCTGTCCTGAATGCGGGAATACATTGTTCTATCAGGAAGGTTGTGTAAACTGTAGATGTGGATATAGTAAGTGTGGATAGATGGATATCTGGCTAACAGTCTGCAGGAAGACAGTTCCTAAATGCTCTCACTGCGAAGAGCCTATCAAACTTGGCGAGATTATGGTAGCAGGCAGACTGTGGCTCAATTTCTCGCAGGAAGGAGGCGAAGTAAGAAGATGGGTAAAGAATCTAAGATGGCACGCACAAAAAGGGCCAGACAAGATATGTTGCTGGCTGACAGCAGGGCTAGACTACCTGTCTACTCACCCACAGGCAGAAACAAGAGGAAGGAAGCAGCTTCAACTGTCAAAAAAGCAAAAGGACGCAAGGCTAAAGATTCTGCGGCAGAGAGCCAGATTGGTGCAAAAGTTGAAGGAATTGATGGAAATACCACTGGAGGAGCAAGACGAAGTAGATACAGCCAAGATGATAAAGATAGGCAGTCAGATAGAGGAGTTGAAGGAGAAGATAAAGTTGGTAGGAGGAGTGCCTCCGAGCTGGGAATAGAGTGGATTGGAAGTTTCTGCCCAGATGGCCAACCACACTTTCTTATCGGTACTCATATCTTTAATGCTGGAAGCATACTTAAATGCAGAGGATGTCTAAAGCAAGTATGGCTTCCTATAGCGATTACTGAAGCTGCTACACTTGGTGAGTTAATTGGAAGATTTGGTACTACAGGAGGATACTGCAGATATCTTGATAAGTTTCCAGAAGTCAGGATGCTTATGGCAAAGTTACAAGACTTATGGTATGCTAGACAAAAGATTAGTGATGATAAGCAGTTTATGAGGCTAGTCACATCTACTATGGAAGATAAGGGATATGATAGAAAAGAGTGATTTTACAAACGTAGAATCTGTCTCTACCAATAGTATAATGTATGTCGCACTAAACTTGCCTGACCGTACTAGGCGGGACTTACTTCTTATGAGACATAGTCCTATATGAGTTGTAAGCATAGGAAATAAATCCAGCCAGTAGCACATATGTTCTAATGCCAGTGAGTAGCACGAATGTTCGGAACATATGTCTTAGGAACTTTAATACGTGAATTAGATGTTATGTTATTTATGTTATGAATTAAGATACATAAATCAGGAGTTAGGAATTAGGATACCAGAATCAGAACTCATTACATCCGAGTCATTAGTACAAATGTTTCGCACAAAGGTTTCAGTGGATTATGTCAACTATCCCTTGACATCTATAACCAAGTATGTTATGATGTAATTGCATTGAGATACTCAATGTGTGCGAGTTGAGTGGCAACGCACCTCAGCACTTTAACAACTAAATAAGGAGGACATATGACAGAAAAAGCCAAAACACAAGCACAGCCAGTTACTGGCGTCAAGCAGCCGACTCAGAAGGAATTGATGACGGAGTTGCAGACAGCACTATCGAAGGGAGACTTCAAAGCAGTTGCAACAGTCAGTCGGAAGATTGACACAATGACAAAGGCAGCAGAAAAAGCCGAACAGGATGCCAAACGAGCTGCACTGGATAAAGTCATTGAAGCCGTCAAAAGTGCCATCGTCAAGGCAATCAAGCCACTAATTGACAGCAAGCAACTTGATGCTGCGGATGGAATCTGGTTTAGTTATGACTTCGGTGAGCAAGCGCCAGCAGTCCGATTAACTAAGACAGCAGCCAGGGCAGCCAGAACTGGCGGCGGGACTGGCAAAAAGTTCGATGTGTCAACTGACTCAATGCTTACCAAACACGGAACTGAAAAGTTTAATGACGAGTTGACATTCCAGCAAGCATATGAGCAGAACACAGACAAGAACTGGCGGTATGCAATCAGAACCAAGTTACTAAAACTCGAAGGCATAATCTAAAGCCAAAACAAGGAAAGCTCAGTAGTTGCCACTGGGCTTTCTTTATGCTCAGAATCAGGCAGAAATAGTGAGTAAGTCAGTAGTTGCTTGTTGCACCATACAACAGACCAGTTGGCATATCGGAATAGTCCAGTCCAATGGATGCAACAGGAAGGTTGACATACAGTTGGTAGTATGGTATAATAATATCAAAATAAAAAACGGAGGTGAACAATAAAGAACTTAGCAAAAGTCAAGTACCCAGAGGACTTCTATTGTCCTAAGATGGCAGTGCTATCAGATAAGTATATAAACAAAATTATACAGCAACTATCCAAGGAACATGATACTATTAGCACTGGAAACATCCTAGTTGCTATGCCATCAACAGGATATATAGAAGTGTATGTAATGATAGCGCAATCAAAGACAGACATATTAGAAGGTATTGATTAAGGAGGATTACTCATGTCAATTCGTTATATCTTATCCAACGAAGAGCTGAAGCAACTCAGCCAGTCAGACCAAACCTATCTCAGGCAGCAGTTGGAAGCAAACACTATGCTTAACCAACTGCTAAACAAGCCAGTCAATCAGCACCTCTTACACGAACTGCAATGCGTTCTGGATAGCAAGCCACTGCCTAGACAGAAAGCAGGGCAAGTTAGCCGACTGTCAGATGATAATCATTATCCTTGCCATACAAGGAAGATGACTCCAGAAGAAATGGTAAAGTATGGAGTAAAGGAGATAGCAAATGGCAATACTTCTATGCAATCGTGAAGCAATCCAACTACAAATCATCAGCAACTACATAGATGCAGGCATTGCTTGTAAGGAAGAAGCTAGCAAGATTGAAGCTAATCTTAATCAGCTAGATGCTAAGGATTTGCTTACAGTCCTATTGGAATCACACAACTTCAGGGAACAGAAGCTTAGCGGTCAGCAAGTTCCATATGTAGACACAAGCCATGTATGCAGAAACTGATAAGGAGGTAAGCAATGCCAACTGTAGCTAATGTAATTGAGCATCTGAAAGGCTATAAGCCAGACGAGCATATCGCTACTACTATATGGTGTGAGGGAGATGCCCTTGGTCGTGCTAAAGAGCTAGGTATTGAGATTACTCGAGAGCAAGCACAAGACATACTCGACAATATAGACCATCAGCAAGATTGCTTGCTAGGAATAAGCTGGGATACACTGGACGCATATATAGTTGAGTTATGAGCAGTAAGATATCTCAGGAGAAGCAGCGGCTTAAATATCTTCTCTGGTCAATGATAGAGAAGTATCAGCCTAGCTGCTACCTATGCCACGAGTCATTTATAAGGGATAAAGTACTACCAGCAAGAGGAATTGACAATCTTACAGAGCATCATATATACGGTAATCATCTGAACATGAAGATAGAGAACAGAGTGTTGACCCATCGAAAGTGCCATAAGAAATTCCACGTAAGGGATAATATCAATAGATGGAGTGATAGTCAAGGTGAAGTAGCATGGGAAGGTTAACTATCTATTGCCACAGCTGCACTCACTGGGAGTGGGATAAGAACATTATAGCTAAGGATGACGGTAGAGTCATCTTTGTAGGTCATTGTGGACTATACTCCTGCAGGTGTGTTAATGCTGTAGTAGATGGCGAGCCTGCTCCACCTTACTTTCAATCTTTGGAGGAAACTATCAATGTCTGATAGACCAAAGTGCTACTGGTGTCATAAGCCAATCCCAAAGGATAGAAGTTATATCACACTATACTACGCACCTACTCAGTACATATACTTCTTCTGCTCCTTATGGGAGCTTATCAAATGGCGCTTTGGCAGGAAGTATCATAGATGAAGAAGATATATCCAGCATCAAGTTGGAATCTACCACCAACAGCTAGGCAGTGCAGTGCACTATTCAGATATGGTGCTAAGCATGAGGAGATACCAACTACCAGATGGGAAGCAAGACGATTGCTATATGAGTTGAGGCAGAAGAAGGAGACTAAGCAATGAGATTTGACCATATTATTCTCCCCTGCCCAGATTGTGCTGGTTCAGGATGCAACACTTGCTATGGAACTGGCAAAGTCGTAAGACATCTGAAGATGCCTAAGTATACTTCACCATCAGATGATATAATGATAGTGCCTATGCCTTATGGTAAGATACTGCCAGACCTAACTGATTGCAGTTATCCTAACGAAGATTTATCTGAGCCAGGCGATGAGGATTATAATGAGATACTGGATGAGAAGTTTATATGCCCTAACTGTGGCTCAGATAATGTAGTTGGACTTGATGATAAACATAATCCTGATATAGTAGCAGAGAATATATCTCCATCAGGCAGATGGTTCTGTATCAGTTGTCAAGACAGCTGGTGTTATGAAAGGGAGCATTGAGCAAAGGAGGTACTAATGGGATACTTATTTGAGTCTGGCTATGAGATTCACTGTAGCAAGTGTGGCTACATAGGCAAGCCTGCTGCCATTACTAAGCCTGACCCTCTCAATCCTGAGAGTAGTATCATAATTGAGATGGGCTGTCCTAACTGTCTGTCAGCTGAGAATATAACTGTCAAGGAGGATGGCTAATTGGCTGAAGTATCTACTATCAAACTTCGCCAGCAAATCTTGAAGGAGCGAGGACTTATCCCTCCAACTCCTAAGAAAGTTAAGCTGCCTATCATCCAGCCTGAGCAAGATATAACTACTATGGAGGAGATTCCTCTTCTTCCAAAGATGAAGTACATTGAGGTTAAGTACAATGTGAAGATAAAGATTGACATCTTCAAAGGCAGTATCAATGATGTCTGTAGCCGATATAAATGGGAGATAGACCGCTCAACTATCAGTCGATGGAGAAAGTATATGAAGAGATTCTTGATGGAGACAATAAAGTAAAGGAGGATTAAATGAATGACAGAGTCATTGAAGTGATTGCCAAGGTCTGGATTATTTTAGGGGGTGATAAAGAGGGTTTTGAGCGGTGTTACCGTATGATAGCAGAGGAAATAGGAAGAAGAAGCAAGGGTAATAAACAGGAGGATGGAGTTTAGCAGTTAGATGAATATGGAGAAGACATTAAATGAGGTCGAAGCAATCCTGAAAGTCAGTGGGGTAGCTAGTTTCTTACCAGGTAGTATTAAAGATACAGTCTGCCAT
>Ga0100403_1001230_pt1 | contig 23620 bp, 29 predicted proteins | sample CryGeymet201501t_FD_83663 | JGI IMG/M metagenome (GOLD analysis project Ga0100403, IMG submission 83663) | Groundwater microbial communities from Crystal Geyser aquifers in Utah, USA - Crystal Geyser metaG 2015-01t | ecosystem: Environmental > Aquatic > Deep subsurface > Groundwater | place... | reverse complement strand
ACCCTTGAAATACATAACCCCTCAAACTCCAACCGAAGATTCAGAACTTATTGATAAAAAGTACGCTGATGATTTATTTACTGGCGCTATTGGCACCGCTTCAAATACTACCGCTGGAGGTATTAAGACTGATAAGGCAACTAATGGAAAACCTAGAAGCTATCAAACTTTAGTACAAGAACAAGCTACTCCTGATATGACTTTAAAAGTTTTGCCTTTTAAACATGCTGAAGTAGATAGAAATATAAGTTTTGCTGGAGGAAATAGCCCGACATTTATCTCTCCTAGTTTTTCCGGTGATTTAAGTTTACAGACTAATCCTTCAAACGCTGAAACTTTTGTAATTACAATAAATGGCACTGTCTGCACTTTTACTTTCGTTACTAGTATTGGGGCTACTCCGGGGAATGTTCTTATTGGAGCTTCAGCAGCTGCTACAAGAGCAAATTTAGCCGCTTTAATAAATGCTCCGAGCGTTACGACTGCTAACGGTGTAGCCTTTACTGGCGCTCAATTAACTGCGTTAGGTTTAATAAGTGCTGCAGATGATTTGGCTACTACTATTTTTATAAAATCAATAAGCAGCACCCTTACTGCTTTATCGGCCACCGAGACTATGGCTGGAGCAAATAATACTTGGACAATTAATACTACTAAAAATAGAATTGACCTTCTAGTTTTGCAAACTAGTGATAGCACTTTACAAATTAGACGGGGGTTTGAAGCGGTCACTCCAGTTGCTATAAATCCAAATAGTGGCGATATCGTTTTAGCTCAAGTTTATTTAAAAATTGGGATGACTCATATCGATGATGTGAGTGACGGTACTAATGGTTATATTGTCACTTGGTATTTTCCAAGTGTTTATAATACGAACATAGTATCTTTAGATAATTCTGGGAAGATATCACTTGATAAAATTTATTATTATTTTGGTGACGGATCTGATGGCGACGTTACTATTTCGATAAACACATCTCTTAACAGGGATATGTATTATAACAATTTAATTATTTTGCCCGGGATTATTTTAAACCCAAATGGTTATCGCATCTATGTAAAAGAAATATTAAGTGGAGGCGGTGTGATATCTAGAAATGGAAATAATGGAGGAGTTGGAGGAGATAGTACCGTGTCAGTTGCTGGTACTGCTGGTGCGGCAGGAGCTGCTTTAGCGGCAGGAACTATCGCCGGAGGTTTAGCTGGTGGATCTGGTGGAGTAGAGGCTGGAGAGGGAGGAAGCGGTGTAGCAGGAGTTGCATCAAATAGTATTTGCAACCAACCAGGTGTAGCTGGAGGACATGGCGGAAAGGGAAGTAATACTGGTTATTCTGGTGGGGCTGGAGGAAGTGCGGGAGCGGCAACAAATGAAAATTCTTTTATATCTTTTACTGATAAATTGTTAATAACAGCAGAAACATTAAACGCAATAAATAGTCATCCTAAAATATCATTAGCACAGTTTTTGACTCTTAAAGGTTCATTAAGTGGTTTTTCATTGAGTTCTTGTGCTTCAAGTGGTGGAGGTGGATCTGGTGCTACCGGCGGAGGGACAGGAATATCAAAAGGTGCTGGAGGAGGAGGAGCTGGAGGAAATGCTGGTATTGTATTTATATCAGCAAAAACAATTACTAATATAATTTTTGAGGCCAAGGGCGGGAACGGAGGTAACGGAGGAAATTCCGCTCCAGCTTCTTATACTGGCGGAGTCGGAGGAGGAGGAGCTGGAGGCTGTGGCGGTTTGGTTGTTCTAATTTATATTACATTATCAGGAGAAACAATAACGGTGACAGGGGGAAGCGCTGGGTCTGCTGGCACAATCGGTAATACTACTAATGCAACTCCAGGAAGTGCTGGAAATGTTGGAAAATATATTAAAATAGCTTTAACGTAAAAATAATATGGCCATTAAAACAAACGAATTACCCTATCAAACTTACGAACGAATAACAGGTAAAAAATGGGGAAGTGATCCAAGCGCTTATAAAACTTATGGAGTAACCTCTCCGGCTGGCTCTGCTGCTGCTAACCTTCAGCTTCAGTCTAAACTTCTATCAAGCGAACAATCTACTGCTCGCCCTGTTTTGAATCCAACTCCTGCTACTCCGACTCCAACCCCTACCGCTACTCCTGCTCCTACTAAAGCCCCTTCTCAAGCAGAATGGGAGGCTATGGGTAATACCGGAGTTGCTCCTTTCTCTCAGCCAACATCTCCAACCACTCCGACAACTTCTCCAGTTCCTGAATCGGCCGTCTATAAAGCTTTAAGAGAATACTATAACGCTTTACCCAGAACCGCTCCTACTGATTCGGACCAGGAAGCGATAAGAGAAGCTATCAGAAAACAAATGCAGGCGCAAATTGACGCTATTAATACTTCATACGATTCAATAGTTGCCTCAGCTCGAACTGAAGGAGAAAACAGGCTTGGACAAACAAGAGCTATTTCTTCTCGCTCCGGAATGCTTGGCGCTCCAATGGGAGACGCTCAGCAAGCTAAGACAACCGAATATAATCAAAAAGTTGTTAATGCCATTGAAGCCGAAAGAGCTTCTAAAATTGCTGCTATTTGGGATACCATTGACCAACGTGCCACTGAAAGAATTGAGAAGCAAAAGACTGAAGCTTTAACTAATGCTAAAGATTATATTGACTATCTTAAAACTACTCAGGAAGGAGCAAGAACGGACATGGTTAACCTTGCTAAATCCGGAGTCGACCTTTCAACACTTAGTGAAGAGGATTATAAAACACTTCTTGAACAGACTGGCTATAACCCTGTTGTCTTTAAGTCTTTATGGAATTCTAATCTTCCTGAAAATCAGAAGAGAGACTACAACTACGTTAACCTTGGTAATGGAAAAATTCTTATTATGTCAGTTGACCCAAAGACCAATAAAATGGAAAAGGAAGAGTACAGCGTCGATATCGCACCTGATCAAGAAATTAAAGAATTTGACGGAGTTCCTTATATCGCCAAGAAAGACGAAAACGGTAACGTCACCCTTCAAAACATTCAAGGCTTTGATTACGGAGCAACTAATAAGAAAAACCTCATGGAACTTCGAGGCGGTCTTTATGATATCAAAACTAATAAATGGGTAGTTGCGCCGAAAGCTGATTCGGGTAGTACTGAGTTAACAGACGCCGAAAAAGCAGAAATGAAGAAAGTAGAGAACTTTCAAAAAGACGCTGCTGAATATATCCAAAAACTTGATAGTGGTGATTTATCCTGGGGTACTGCCTATGACGCTCTTAAAGCAAAATATACAGATTTCCCAAGTACTGTAATTGATAATGTTTTGGGAGGAGGAATGAAAGAAGACGGTAGTTGGTGGGGAAGAGCTTCTGACGGAGAAGATAATAAAAAAAGTGGCGGAAGCTGGCTCGCAAATATATTGAAATAATCTTAATACTATGGGGAAAATTTTAGACCAATACTTTCAGCAGGTATCAGGCGGAGCTTCTTCTATTTCTCAGACTCCGTCTAGTAATAAAAATAATTCTAAGACTTCTATCTTGGACGAGTATTTTAAAAGTGTCACAAGCTCGCCTAACCCGGCAAGTAAGCCTGCTGTTGTTGAACCTAAAGTTGAATCTATAAAACAGCCCTCAGCTTTTAATCAGCTTTTTTCTAAAACAAAAGAGGCCGTTAAAGATGTTGTAAAAGAAAAAATAAATCCATTTGCTAAAAAGACAGCGACTGAAGAATTGTCAACTAAAGACCTTGCTAAAATTTTGGCAGCAAAAAGTGCTGCTAATCCTGGAGCTGATAAAATAAGAGCTGCCGAACCAAAAGTTTTTGAAAGGGGTGGATATGACAGATCCCTGGATAAAATAGTACCGCCACAAATTAATTTGAAAGACGACGCAAAATTAGGACAAAAATTTGGCGCAGCTTTTTTAAATACCTTATCTTCTACTGCGACAGATTTTCTTAACAGAGGAGCTAAAGCTTTATCTAGTTTAGACAGTCAAAATACTCCTGCTGAAAGAGTTGGTGCTATGGGAGAATTAGCTACCGGCGGAGTTAATGTTGCCTTTTCCCCTATCAGTGGATTATTTGAAGGTGGTAAAGCTACTAAGACGGAAGATAAAAGAGTTTCAATGGCTGGCTTATTTGAAAAAGCCGGTTTAAAAGCTCCAATGAGAGCCTATGGCAATATGTCTAGGGCTATTGACGGAACTAAGTTAGATGACGCAGCAAAAGAAAAATTAAAATCGCTTGCTTCTTTAGTTACTTTAACAGCTGAGCCTGGTGATATTATAAATCTTGCCGAAACACCTTTTTATTTAGTTGGTTTAGCAGGCACAAAGCTTTTTAGTAAAGCTCTTGATGTTGCCCCTGTCGATGAAGCGACTAAAGAAGATTTGAGGCCATTTGTGGGAGAGTTGGGAGGAATTGTCGGTATGCTTGGCTTGGGAGGACTTGGAATGAAAGGACTACAGAAGGCAAAGGCGGCAAAAGCAAGAAATTACGCAAAAACAGAAATAACCAATCAAGCTCATCAAATTATAAACAATTATTCGGATATTAAATTAAATAGCAAAGCTACCCCTGAGCAAATAAAAGCGGCGTATCGATCTGCCGCTGCTAAAACTCATCCTGACAAAGGAGGTTCAGCAATAGAATTTAATGCGGTTAATTTAGCTAATCAATACTTAAGCGGAAAAATAAGTCTTGAAAAGGCCACTGTTGAATTTGCTAAATTAAATCAGAATGCGAGAGTTGTTCAGCCTGTTGCCGGTTCACTTACCGGAGAAGTTCCTGTTGTTAAGAGTAATCCTTTCGCTAAGGATATTGTAAGGACCGCAGAAGCCCCATTATCAAGACCGGGAGCTACTCCAGTTGCTCCAGTGTCTAGTGCTTTTCCAGGTGGTGCTAAAATCTCTCCTGTGGAGCCAAAAACCGCCTCTCCTGAAGCGATAACTACTAAGCCGAGTGTTTCTACACCCTCAAGCGTTAGCGCTAAGGATTTGCCTAATAAAATGGCAGAGCTTAATGATATTTTTTCAATGTTTGATAATAAAACACCTATTAGTCCAAAAGACGCTCAAAACCTTGCTTCTTCAATGTCTTCTAAATCCTATACCCAAGCACCAAGTTATAATAAACCCGTTCAATCTGCTGAGTCTGTTAAAACCACTGTTAATTTAGATGATTTGATTGTAAAAAGACCTGACTCTAATGATATTTATTTAGAGAAATCAGGTGATAGCTATTTATTTCAAAAAACAAGTGCTAATAAGCTCATAAAAGCCATTAAGAGCGCCGATAATACTATTTCTGACCAAATAGCCACAATGAGGGCTTCCAACGTCTTACAGAAGGTAAATGAAGCCTTTAAAGCCGGACAAAACGCTGTTCAGATAACAGAAATAGGCAGAACAAAGCTTGAGGCTCCTATTAGGCTCGTTAAATCTGAAATGAAAGGAAAATTACCTGAAGATATTATCGCTAATGCTAAACCTGTAAAAACTGAAAAGATTAATCCGGAAGAGTTTAAGTATTCCGGTTGGAACTCAGAAATGGAAAGCCAATACGAAGCTTTCAAAAAAGTAATGTTTAGGTTCCCTAATCCAAGGGTAAGGGATAAAATGACTAATGGAGACGCTGAGACTTTTAAAAAAGTTGTTAGGGCCTATGGAATTTCCCCGGAGAGAGTTGATAACATGCTTTACTCTCAAGAGAAGACTAATCATGAAGTCTTTGATGAGTTTTTAGACCGCTTCTATAATAGGAATAAACCGGTTGAAGATTTTGACCAAAAAATGATTGATTATTATACCAAGCTTGAAGCAACTGAGGCGCTTAAGAAAGATGTTTTTAAAGAAATAGCCGAAGATTTAAGTATTGAAGATATTTGGGGTAGTAGACCTGAAAATATAAGTGAAAATAAAATAGACTCTTTAATAGGTAAAACCGAGAAAGAGCTTCAAAATTATGAACAACAAGAAAAAAGTAGAGAGATTGAAGCTAAAGCTTCAGATTCTCAAAAAAATGAAGTCTCTGATTCAAAAGTCCAAAAAGAAATCAAAGTCGGACAAAAAGTAGAATACAAAGGAGATAATTACTCAGTTATTTCCATAGGGGAAAATTCAGTTAAAATTAGAAATTCAAAAAATTTAAAAACAGAAGATGTTTCTCCTGGTGATATTGTAATCAGCGAAACAAAAACGAAAGACCTTATTAACGAGGCGATGACCAAAGAGCCTACTATCGAAGGCGACTTGTCAGCAGAGCTTGAAGAACGGGCTAATGAAGACTGGGAGAATAATCCAAAGTACGGTGAAAAAATCGGCGAGCTTTTTCAGAAAGGCGAAGAGCTTAGTAAGGATTTAAGTCTTGAAAAAAATAAGGAAGTTAAATCTAAAATACAAAAACAAATTGAAGACCTTCATAAAGAAATGAATGATATTCATGAGTCTTTTATTAAAAAATGGGAGGATATATCCAAGAAAGAAAAAGCGGCAGACAAAACTAAAGGGATTTTTCAAAAGAAAGTTTCTCAGGAGTTAAGCTACCCTAATAAAAATCCTGAATCAGGAGTTAAAATCTATGGTCATCTTAAAGACGGAATAGCTAAACTTGATTCTATCGAAATAACTCCGGCTAAACAAAAGCAAGGTTTAGGATCTAAATACGTTGCTGAATTTGAAAAATGGGCTAAAGACAACGGCGCTAAAATGATTAAAATTGACGCCTATAAAAAGTCAGAGGCTTTTTGGGAGAAAAAAGGCTATAAAATGCCTAAAGAATTCCCAGTTGAGAATGGAGTCGTCCAGGATTATAAGCCAGGCGTTAAGTCTTTGAATAATGTTTTTCAAAAGAAAGCGGTTGGGAGTGTAATTCCACAAGAGAAAATTAGCCCATTTGCTAAAAAACAACCAAGTATATCTGAATCAAAATTAAATCCGTTTAAAGCTAAAGACAAAGAGTCTCGGTTTGATTTATTAAATATGACTCCTGATCAGGCTAGAGTTGAGCTTTATAAAATGTTTCCTAAAAATGATGTGAAACTTGTTGAAAGAGAGCTTGGCTCCGTAGAAATAAACGGCGATATTTTTGGCAAAGATATCCGGGGAAATTATGTTGTGGGAGACGGAGTTATTAATGTCGTAATGAATGACGGCCGAGTTAATAACAGAGTTGTTTATCACGAAGCTTTTCACCATTATCTAAATACCTATCACCCATTTATTGATAAAGGAAATCTTTTAAATCAAGTTTATAGAGAAAATAAAGCTTATATTGACGCTAAAAAAGCCGAATATGGTAACGATATAAATGTAAATACCGAAGAATTTCTTGCGGACGCTTTTGCTGATTACAGAGCTGGTAAGACGACTTTTACCGGAAAAATAAAAGCACTCTTTGATAAGATTATTAATCACATAAGAGGACTTTTTGGTAAATTTAAAAGCGATAAAATTTATAATGAATTATTCGATAAAATTATAGCAGGAGAAGCTAAGGTAATGAAGAAAAAGCAAATCTTCTCTGATAGTAGATTAGTCTTAAACAAAAAAACAGGATTAAAACCAAGCGACTTAAGTTCTGAGCAACATAAGGCTTTAGACAGAGTTGTTGAAAAAATATCTGAAATAGAGACGAAGGCTCCTGTTCCTAAGTCAATTATTGCCAGTTTGCCCTATTGGAAAGATAAAGCTAAATTTTATTTATTTCGTGAAACAATGGAGAGAAATCTTGAAGATGTTGCTGGTGATTATTCTCCTGCTGTAAAAGATTTTTTAGTTGAGCCAACTAGATTGAATGAAACACAAAGAGCTATATTTATTACAGCTCTCAGAGAAAAAATTGAGACTGATATTGTTAAAAGACTTGGTATTAAAAAAGGCAGTCCTTTATCTGCTTTAGTCCAAAGATTCGGAGAAGGTGAAATTAATCAAAAGCAGTTAATGGAGAAAACTGATAAATGGCCGCAGGTTATTGAAGCTTCTGAATATCTTCGCAATGTTTATGATAATATGCTCGATTTATGGAATAGAAAAAGAGATGAATATGGCTATGAACCAGTTCCTAAGCGTAAAGACTACTTTAGACATGGCGAATTTATTAACAAAATTAACGGATTAGGGATTATAATGGCAGAGAAAGATTTACCCACTAGTATAAGCGGACTAACAGATATCTTCAAACCAGGCACTCCATTTTCAACTGCGGCTATGAAGCGCATTGGGGTTAGCACTGACTATGACGCAGTCGCTGGTATCGATAATTATATTGACGCTGTTTCTCGCTCTATTTTTCATACCGACAGCGTACAACGGGGTAGAGCCTTAGAAACAGTTATTAGAGACGGATTTACGATTATTGATAAAGAAAATGCCGCTATTCGTGAGAGAAATAAAGAGAGAATTGACCAAAATAGTAATGAAAAATTAGAATCAGAAATCCCAAATATAGAATTAGATAAATTTGTAACAAATTTATTAGATTGGACAAATATGGTTTCTGGTAAAAAGGGTAAAGTTGATAGAGCCGGGGAAGCAATTATTGACAGGCCATTTTATGATATTGTTAACTCGGTAAAAAATAGAACATCAGCTAATATGATAGCTGGTAATATAAGCTCTGCTATTACTAATTTAGTGCCAGTAACACAATTATTGGCAACTACAAAAAAAACTAGCGTAATTAGAGGATTTTATGATGTACTTCGTAACATTGCTGACCCAAGAATTGTAGACGGACAAATATCAGGATTTTTAGCTAGACGCTTTCCAAAAGAGAAAATAGATATTAGTCAGGTCCCAAGAGAAATTAACCCATATATTCCTTTTAAGGGAAGAATTACTATTAAAACACATGCTGGTAGAAAATTAGATAAAACTTGGGACAAGACTCAAACGGCCGCTGGTTTTTTATTTAAAGCCGTTGATATTTTTATTGCCCGTTGGACAGTAGCTAGTAAATATAGAGAAAATCTATCAAATGGAATGGGTAGAGAATTAGCACTTAGGGAGGCCGACAATTATGCTGGGAGAGTTATTACAGATCGTAGTATTGGGAATCTTCCAAACATGATTAATTCTAAAACTTTTGGGATTGTGTCTCAATTTCAAACTGAAATTAATAATCAATTTAGTTTTTACTTTCATGACATGCCGTTTATGGCTAAAGGAAAAAAACTTAAATTACTAAGTTGGGCAATCCAATATATGATTTATGCCGATATTACTAATGAATTATTAGAGAAACTTTATGGCAGGCGACCTCTCCCTGACCCAATTTATTGGGCCGCAACTTTAGCCGGTTTAACTGTTGAAGGAAAAAATAAAAAATTAGGAAAAAAAGTTGGTGTTGTTGCCGAAGACATAATTGGGAATCTTCCCTTTGTTGGTGGTATTACAGGTGGAAGATATCCCGTTTTTGCTGGAATTCCTGATATTTTTGGTTCATTGGACGGAACAGCTAATACTAAAAAAGAGTTAAAAGATTTAATGTTTTATTTAGTTTTTCCGATTGCCGGAGGGCAGTTTAAAAAAACAATTGAGGGTTTTAATGCGCTTAAAGAAGGGGGCTCCTATTCAAAAGCTGGCCTTCTTCAATTCCCGATAGATCAAACCAAAGAAAATTTATTTAAGACTCTTTTATTTGGCAAGTATTCTACTGGAGATTCAAAGTTATATTTCGGCGAAGAAAGAAGCCCTCTTGGGAAGGACCAAACAAAAAATTATCAGAGACTATTAGATAAGAGTCCAAATAAAGCAAGACCATATTATGAAAAAATAATTGAGCAGCGAGAGAAAGATAAAGAAAAGAAAAAAAGGATAGAAGAGCGCAAGGAAAGGTTGACAAAATAGCAAAAAAGGTGGATAAATATAGTATATTAAAAATTTATGACTAAATTAAAAGAATTATTGAGTAATTTTTGGTATGTGGCCATTGGATTTATTATATTTATTATAATTCCTGGTTTTTTATTTTTATTAATACCTGGGAGTGTAAGATATATATTTGACGTCGTAATTTCATTAGTTGTTTTAGTTTTTTTATTGTATGGGTTAGCATGTCTCTTGGCTTGGATTTTTGATTATTAATTAATTTTGAGGTCAGCTTTATGTTTAAAATTAAAAAATTATTTTCAAATATAGGTAGTGGAATGTTTGCTTTCTTATGGCTTATATTTGTTATTATTTTTCCAATTTTACTATTGGTTGGTATCTTAAGATTAATGGAATTTATTTACCCTGTGTTAGTTTGGCTTGTCAGTATATCTCTTTTTTTCAGTATATTTATTCTTCTACCACTTAGTATATTTAAAAAATTACGTCATTTTTCTGGCATTGGGATATCAATCGCTTTTAAAATTTTTAGTACTACATTAGTAATATGGTCGATTTTATTAGTAGCTAATTTATGGGGTTTTTGGGGAATAGTTTTAGGACTATTTTTGTATGTTGCCGGCTTTGTTCCTGTGGCGTTATTAGCCACTTTGTTTGCCGGTGAATACTCAGCAGCTATAGATTTAATTATATTATCAATAATTACTTTTGGAGCTTGGTTTATATCTTATAAATTATTAAGAAATGAAAAAGAAAAATTTACCGATGATAATAATCAGGGTAATAGCAATATTGATGTTGTTTATAGCCCTGGGAGATAATCAATATGGATATTATCAAATCTTACGTTGGGTTGTGGCCGGTGTAACTGGATATTCTGCCTATCTTGCTTATGAGCAAGAAAAGACTGGTTGGACTTGGATTCTAGCTATTGCCGCAATTCTATTTAATCCGATATCTCCAATTCACTTAACAAGAGATACCTGGTCAATAATAAATTTAGTTGTCGCAGTAATAATTTTTGTCAGTATTTTTAAAGTCAAAGCCTGGCCTAAAATTACTAAATAAATATGTCTTGGTTTAAAAAGAAAGAGCTAACAACTGAAGAAGTCCATGCCATGATTCGTGAAGTGGGAGAAGAAATAGAAAAATATGGTGCTTTGCGTGTTCGTGAAAGGTGGGAGAGACACTATAATTTAAACGCCTGGCTTGGTTTCTTTGTCTGCTTAATTCCTGTCATCTCCATTATTCTGTTCTTCACTATACCGGTATTAGCGGCCGTTATTATTACAATAACCATGATAGCTTTTATCTTAGCTATTATTTTAAATACCTGACACTCGTCGTCGTAGCGACGATTTGGTTATATAGTTCTTTTTGCGGGTTTTTAAATTGATTCTCAGCGGGTCAAGCTTAAAAACTAATTGTACAATTAAATATGTCTAATGTTTTATATTCGGTAAGGAGAATTACCCTGCTTCTCTTTGCTTTAACTGTTTGTGCGGGGTTTTTTGTTGGAAAAATAAGTTCTGATCAGTTCATTACTCTTGCTACTATAATTATCGCTTTTTACTTTGGCCAGGAATCTCAAGCTCCTAAGGGAGATGAGCCTGTCGCCGGAGCTAAATAATTATGGAGGGCAAAGAAATACGAGAAGGGATTAATACCGGCGTCCTTATCGCCCCTCCTCGTCCTGAAGATTATATTGCCGGAGCCTCTCCGATAGTTTATTCTGAGAGATTAAAAGACGGACAATGGGATAAGTACCGTCCGACTAGAGAAAAACAAATTGGTGTTTACTTCGATACTATGAGTTGCGTCACCTTCGCAGCTTTAAACAAAGTAGAGGAGCAAGTCACTTTCTTAATTGAAACAAAAGTCTTATCCGGCGAGCCTTTAAAAGTTCTTCAAGATATGGGCTTTTTCGATGAGAACGGAAAGTTTAACTGCTCTGACCGCTTTACAGCAATTCTAAGCGGCACGACTAAATACGGAAATTATCTTAATGCCGTTTGGGAGGCTATCCGTACCTATGGATTACTTCCGGAAAAAGACTTTCCTAGTAATCTTGATAGTCGTACTCCTTGGACCTTTGAAGACTGGATTAATCCGGCCGCAATAACTCAAGAGATGAAAGACAAGGCTTTAAAGGTTAAAGATATTCTTCAATTCGCCTATGAATGGGTTGCCGCTGACAGAGAGAGCCTGAAATATCACTTGAAACAAGCTCCTATTCAAATTGCCGCTCCTGTTTGCTCTCCTTGGAATACTACGGAGATTATTAAAGCCTGTGGCGCTGGTGCCGGTCATTCTACTGTTATCGACGGATATGTTGATAACACAGAATTAAAGTGTCTTGATCACTACAATCCTTTTGATAAGCGCTTAGCTTGGAACTATGGAATCAATGCTGCTTTAAAAGGTATTGTTGAGGTCGCAACTAAAAAATTAATTGATAAAGTCAATATGGTAATGATTAAGAAAATTGGCGAGCCGGCTGTCTATGCGCAAGTAGGAGATACTCTTATTCCGTTTTTAACAACTTGGGAGCAATATACCGCAGAGTATGCCTCTGCTAAGATAATTGAGCTGTCCGCAGCCGAATTTTCTAAGTACCGTATATTAGCCACTCTTGGAATTAAGAAAAAATAGCCGCTCGTAAAAACTCAAAAGCATAAACCGTCTTCGGGCGGTTTTTGTTTTAATACTCTTGACAATCTTTATCATTTATGTATAATACTTTGAACGCTTAAAAATTTAATAGCAAAAAACCGTTGCCCGAAAGGGTCGGCTTATCCCGTTATGGGAGGGGCTCGAGGCTAACAATGGTCTTGTTAAAGTAATTTGCTTATTGCGATAAGCTTATGTTTTTGTTATACTTTAACTGGAAAGTCTTCATTCTTCGGAATGTCGACGGACCCAAGACCCGCTGATTAGCCTCGGCGGGTTTTTGTATAAAAAAAATGTATGGAATTCAAAGAAGCTATCAAGAGTTTTAGCTCTTGGCGCCGTTTCAAAGTAAAAGAAACGACGGTTAAGGGCTATGAAATGGTGGTCAAGCAATTTTGCTTATTCGTTAGAAATAAGCAGGTTGAAGGTATTACTATCGACGAAGTAATGGATTGGTTTAATCTCATGTCTGATTTAGAATGGGAGCACAATTCATTTGTTGTAAAAGCAATGGCTCTGCGCAAGTTTTTTGAATACATGAAACTTAACGGGCTGAATTGTTTAGATCCGCAGTTAATCCCTATCCCTCGTCCGACTTACACAATGCCAAGAGTAGCGACAGAAGAAGACTATCAAAAATTATTGGCAATTATCCCGACTAATAGCAATGACCCTCGCCATATTCGTAATTTGGCCCTGGTTAAGCTTTATTGGGATACCGGGGCTCGTAATACCGAAATTCTGTCTCTTAATCTCCTAGACCTAGATTTGAGCTCCAGGAGAGCCGTTATAAGGACAGAGAAGGCACGCAGTAGACCGTTTAGAGAGATATTTTGGACGGAGGATACAAACGAAGCTTTAAAGCGCTGGTTAAAGAAAAGGGAACAGTTGGCAAATTTACGAACCTTTTTTGATAAAGAAGCCGTTTTTGTTTCAATAAATAACCAAAAATGCGGCCAAAGAATGACTAATAAAGGCTCGGGTGAAATTCTCCGCCGGTATTGTCTCAGGGCCGGGATAGCTTACATGAACGCTCACAGCTTCCGGCACCATATGGGCCACCAGCTCGCCAAGAACGGAGCCAATAATTCTATTATCAGCGCCGTACTTGGACACTCCACTTTAAACAGTTCCTTTGTCTATACCCAGCTTCATAACCGGGAGCTTCAAGAAGCTTTAGCGACTTATCGCTGACAGCCAAGTTGACTTATTAAATATAAATGCTATACTTAGTTTAAGGTCTTGTTAGATAATAAATAGCGACATTAATTACTCACCAGCAAAACTCATTATGATTTTAGTTGACCCTATAATTGAAAAAAGAAACCAGGAAATGGTCAAGATGAAGGCGGAAGGTTGGTCTATTAACCAAATCGGCAAGTATTTTAATCTTACCAAACAAAGCATAAGTAAAACTCTTCAGAAGATGAAAAAACAGGAGGAAGAGAAGGCTGATAAATAGTCCGAAAATCTTAGATAATAAAAAAGAGGTTGACTTGATGTTTGACCTCTTTTTTTGTTAGTGCTATAATTAATTCAGAAGCTTAAAAATGACAAAAAAATAATTCGTGAGACCCCTTGCGGCACCCGAAAGAAATTTAAAAAGTGCCATGGTAAATAAGGGGAGAATAACCCGATAAAATAAGGGTAAAAATAAAAACTCACGAATGAAAGTTCGTGAGTTTTTTTGTGTCGTAATCAGTGAATTGGGAAGGTTAGAATCATTAAATCTTACTTGTGGATAAGTCTACTAAGTGTAGAAATAATTTTTCAAAACCACCTTCTCATCTCACTGCCTACGAGCAGCTAAAAGGTCGGGTTTCCGGAAACCTAAATCCGGACAAAAACTACCGAGGCTAACAATTTAAAAATTTTCCGGCTGCCTTGCTTCGTCAGGGGATCGAGGCAGCCGATAAAAATATATGGCTCAAGACATGTTTCCAAATTCAACACAAACTCCGAATGTGATTCTTGACGAATGGATGCCATTACTAAGCGGACCGGAATTTAAAATTATATCTCTGCTCGTCCGACAGACTATCGGATTCCAATTAGACAAAGAGACGGGGAGGAGAAAAGAGCGAGACTGGATGAACATCGGGCAAATTATTAAAAAGACCGGAATCAAATCAGATAGAACAGTCTCAAAAAGCATTGCCAACCTATCAGAAATTTACAAACTAATCGAACCGGTCACCGAAAAGGGGTTTTTATTAAATAGTCCAGCAAAAAGAGAGAGCCATAGCGGAAAAATCTATTACCGTTTATCCCTAAAACGCCCAAGTGTAAAACCTGTGGATAAGGTGTGAGTAGTCTAGGGATAACCAGCATTTCGCCTCGCAAAAATTACGAGGCACCCCCCGCAAAAATTACGAGGCTACAAAAAGAAATAATTACAAAAAGAAAATAATAATAATAAGGCAGTGGAAAACTCACAAATTTCAAATTTATGTACCAAGTAGTAAAAAGCCACACAATGGCAAAAAAAACAGAATACGACGGAGTCAGATACGATAGCGGATTTGAAGGGCAATACGCTTATCATCTTGATCAGCAATTAAAAAAGAAATTAATCAAAAACTGGCAACGTCAAGTAACTATCCCTTTAGTGGTGAATGATTACCATGTTTGCGACTACAAAATTGATTTCATAGTTAACCACCATGACGGAACCAAGGAATTCGTCGAGACTAAGGGCCGTCATTTCCCGGAATGGAAACTTAAATGGAAATTGTTCGAAGCGCTTTACTCAGATATACCGGGAAACAAGTTAACTATCGTTCAACAAGAGAGCTTTTGGGGTAAAACCCCAAAACCTCCGAAATTAAGAAAGATTAAAAGTTATTAATATGGCCCTTTCAAAAGAAAATAAAGAGGAATTAGTAAAAAAATTCTTCAAAGATATTTACGGAGTTTTGATAAGCGCTAAATATCAACACCTTTCCAAAGAAGAGATAATCACTATCGCCAATAAAACAATATCCCTCTTTGAAAAAAAATTTTAAACATATGGCCTTTGAAAAGTTTAAGCCAAAAGTTTGCTCCTGCTGCGGGCAGACAGAAGAATACGTTATTTCTTTAGACGCTGGAGCTGCTGATATCGTCATGGCTATTGCCGCCGCTATCCGGAAGAAAGGAGAAAATAAAGTTTCACCTCGTAACGAAATGGAGATTAGTAAAAAGCAGATGAATGAAATGGGATATCACCGAATGGTCAGAGAAGGATTTTTAACAAGCAATATGGTCGGTAATTTAAGCAAGGCTCGTTCTCATGGACTTATCGCTCGAGTAGAATCAGGAAGTTATTGTCTCACTACCAAAGGAGCTGATTTCTTAAAAGGTGCTCCGGTTCCAAGACACGCTGTAATTAGCAAAGTCACTGGGCACAATGTCGGCTACTGGTATGAGTTTTATGAGAAGGTGACGATTAAAGAGCTTATGAAGTCAGGTTGCTACTGGGAGATAGATTTCACAATCAGAGATACGAAGATTTTAGTAGACGCACCTTGTACATTGGCATTTCAATTTAATTAACTTCAGGGGGAAGAAACCGGCTATTGGGCATGCTCTGCCAATCCCTCTCTCGATATACTGGGGTGCGACAACGTGCCCGAAGGAGTTCTTTTTTAAAAATTTATAAAACATTGAGCCCTGCTTCTTGCTTCTGCCTCCATTCGGGCGGAGGACGGCAAGCCGGATTGCCCTATAAAACCGGAGAGCAAGAAAGAGGGCTTAATAAAAACAAATATGAAAACTAAACGTTTTCTGACAATTTTAATATCCTGCCTAACTGTATTTCTATTTTCTTTCTTTGCTTTTGCGAAAGATAACAGCGAGGAAATAGTCACCCTACCTTACCTTGAAAAATCACCTATTCCTCTTGTTGAGGTTAAACCGCTAGATATTGTTTCTGAACCTGTAAAACGTCGTATAACAGCTTATAACCTAACTGAGGCTCAAACAGACGGCGACCCTTGTATTTCTGCTTCAGGCGTTAACCTGTGCCCTCTAGTAGAAGCTGGAGAACTTATCTGTGCTGCTAACTTTGTACCGTTTGGAACTATTCTCCGGATTGATAGCTTGGGAGATTGTATTGTTCTTGATCGCATGAATGAGCGCTATCCCTATGACGTTGATGTCGCTATGTCAGCGGACCAATACGGAAGCGCTAAAGAATTCGGCGTTAAGTGGTTGGGAGTGGGAATTGTTTATAGGAAATAATTTTATGAAGGTAATTAACGAACTTTATTATTTAAACAAAGCTCTTGAAATGGCTCAGAACGACAGAAAAGAACTTTTAGAAAAACTAGATATTTATTTACCAACTAGAGTCAAGGATAGTCCAACATGGGAAGACCATATGAAAGCAAAAAAGTTAATGGATTCAGGATACGACGTTTTAAAGGAGACTGAGAGACTGGTAAAAATTGATATCGCAATAAGTAATTTAACTAGCACTATATTTTTTAAGGATAGAAATAATCTCAAATAAATTTATGGCAGAAAATAAAGAATACAAATTGCGGACCATTCAAGATATTGAAAATGTTGTTACCCCGGAGAATATCGAATGCTTTAAAAAAGATTTTTGCTCTTGGTTAGATATTTTGGTTGCCGCTAGAAAAGGTTTTATGGGCCTTCCTGTAATAATAAAATCTGACGGAGAGTTTACTTGGATAGACGACGGAAAGAATGACGCAACTATAAATATAAGAGTTGAATAATATGGCAGAAAAATTAGTCAAATGGGAGTACGACCATTATTTAAACGGTAGTACTAAAACAAAAATATCAAAAAGTGGCATTTATTTTGGCAAAATTAAGCACACCTCAAAGCATTGGAGTAAGAGAGGAGCGAGGCAAATGGCTTGTGTTAAATTTATTGGAAATAAAAACTGGTCATCTGTGCCATACGATGAATTAAAATTTTTATAAAAATATGAATCAAGAAAATTTCAAAGTTAAAATTTCTCCTAAATTCGACAGTCTTTTAGATGAAGTTTATATCTATCGTGTTTTAGATTCTGAAAATGTTGAAGTTGTTTATTTTGAAAGCGAACAAGTTTTAGTAAAAACTCATAAGCTTTCTGACGCCGTTAAGCCTTCAATGGTTTTACACTCTTCTTTTACAAGAAACATTATTAAAGCATTTACTGAAGCCGGACAGAAAATAGGAATCGAATTGCCAAATGAATCAATGACTAAGGGAAAATTGGAGGCACAGTCGGCTCATCTTAAAGATTTAAGAACTTTACTAAAACTTAAATAAACAGGGGGCTAACCCTGACTAACTATAAAACATATGTCAAAAAAGACATCTAAAATGTGGGCCATTGTTAAAAAAGAGAGCGGAGAAATTTGCGCCGTTGTTCAATCACGAGGAAATGCTCGAGAGATTAAAACTCCGGAGGAAAAAATTGTCCGCTGTTCTGTTAAATTAGATTAACCTTTATGTCAGAAATTATAAAAATTAGTGGGAGAGATTTGTTTGTTAGGCAGCAAAAGAATTCGGCAACTCTTGAGGATAATGTTTTAATCACTAGCCAAATTACTAATGAAAATATAACTGCTTCAGATAACTATCACACCTTTGAAGAATTGTACGATCACCGGATAACTTTGTTTATTGCTTTGTGCCGTCTTTTAAACACTAATTCTTTATCTGAGAGAATGTTTAAAAAAACTGACGAAAGTAGCGAATTAACTTTACCAAGACCCTGGAAAAGCAAAATTAATGGAGACGGTAGCGTTTGGGAGGGGTGGTTTATCCTCGGAATAAATAAAGAACCAGGAAAACAAATAACCTATCATTTACCGCTATCTCGTTGGGAGGAAACAGATTTTGTTGAGACTCTTGACCAAGCCCCTGAATTTGACGGACATACCTCTGCGGACGTACTTGAGAGGCTAAAACAATTATAGTCAAATCCCTGACTATATTAGCCCTGAAAGTAGTTCATTTAAAAATTGGAGGAGTTATGAAAGATTACAGCTATCCATTCAGAGAAAAGCGCAGCGTACATCAGTTTAAGCGTAAAGCCGGTTGGCAAGATACACATCATCTAACTCCTAAAAATAGAGGAGGAGAAGATATAGGCTCAAACAGAATTTCGCTCGACGCTTACAAGCATGACGCTTGGCACCTCATCTTTAAAAACTTAACGCTTCGTGAGGTGATTGAGCTCCTGGAGAGAATCGAAAGAATTAAAAGTAATGCTTCATTATCAATGATTCTAAGACATCTCTTTAACTAAAGCGACAGCCGGCGCTATATCCGGCTTTCCCTTAAAAATTAATTTTAATACCCTATCTTCGGCCTCGTACGGAGAAGGGCAAAAAACTATGTTATTGTTCTTAATTCTATTGATTCTAATTAATGCTTCTATCTTTGTTCTTTTGTATTTTAAATTGAATGAGGTTGAAGATGAAAATTTGGAAACTTGGAGTAGATTAAAAAAGTTGGAGCAGAGATTGTTTGGTGAGGGTAGTAATGGAGAATATCTTGAAGTGGCTTTAGCTTTTATAGCTGATAAGCCGTTATGTTCTAAAAAGGGTATATTACCAAATTTTAAAGACATAGTTGATAAAAATAATGATTATTTTAATACGAGGATTAAAGCTTTAGAAAACTTTTTGAAAGTTGAATATATTGACGAAAAGAAAATTGTAAATGGCCGAGAAGTGGAGGCTTTCAAAGGGTACCGTCAGAAAGCTAAGAAGTAGCTATGAGGGTTGTAGTTTCTCCTAAAACTGTTCTTTGTGAAGAAGGCAAGGAAATGATCAGGGGTGGAGAGCTTGTCTATTTAGACGAAAAAGAAAGGAAGTTGTGTCAGAAATGCGGATTAGCAACTCTAAATAGGCAAAAATTAAACAGAGAGTAAGCAAAATTTGTTTATTGTCTCCGCCTCCTAAAAATTTTACTTCGCCGTTATTTTTAACGGGGCGGGGAGAATTAATAAAAATATGAATCAAAAAGTAGCAAAAAAAATCCGCAGGGAAACAAGAAGTAAGCGCCTTGAGACTATTAAGGAAATGTATGCCTGTAAGCCTTGGTATATTCCTAAACGTCTATGGAAGTTTATCTTTACTAAAGTTTTCGCACGATAACAACAAAACATGATAGTCTATCCGCCTTCGGCCCGCTGTTACCCCTTTCCCAGCGACCGAATTGTGAGATTCCCCTTTAGCTCATTACGAGCTGAAGGTGGGTAGATTACCCTGAGCCGTCTTAGCTTAAGGGTTAGAGCAAGCCCGATACGTACGGGTAGGTGTGCCGGTTCGAATCCGGTAGGCGGCTCATATTAGTTTAATAAAATTTATATCAATAAATATGAAAAAAGAGATAAAATGTAAGTCACCTAATTGCGACGAAGTTTTAACTGGAGATACTCATTTTGAAGATAGTGACGGTGCTATGATGTTTCCAGTGATGTTTTTCCCAACTTTAAAATCTGTTTTAGATTATTATGAGCATTTAGTCGGTGATGATTACGAACATAATACAGGAATGAATCCAAAAAATACTTTTTATAAAACAATGTGTGATTTAAGCCATTTATCAGTAGATGATTCAGAAGTAGATAGAAATTCTCACACTTTTGGTAAAATAGAATGTTGGACTGATGTTTAATTATTATGTTAAAAATTGCTTTTGATGTAGACGACACTTTAATAATTCCTTCAGTAGCCGGGTATGCTAAAGACGTTCCTAATTACGACACAATAGCCCTTTACAGGTGGTTTCAAGCTCAGGGTCATTATATGATAATTTGGAGTGGTAGCGGCGTAGACTGGGCTAAAACGTGGGCTGAGAAGCTTGGTTTAAAGGCTGATGAGTTTCCACGAAAGGGAAGTATTCCGGTAGATATTGCTTTTGATGATTGTGATGTTAAACTTGGATTAGTGAACGTTAAAGTAAAAAGAATTAATAATCATATCAGCCGAGCTGATTGGAATAAAAATAAAAAATAATATGTCTGACAAATTCAAAAGCTTAAAATTTCATATTAAGAGCCAGGACTACTTCGGAACTCTAGCAACAGTCTTGAGTCTTTGTAGGCAAGAAGAAAAAATTATTCCTGAGCATATTATCGATGACCTTATGTACCTTCAGAAGAATTTTAAAATAGTCGCTCCTGACAACGACGGAAAAAATATCAAATATGATAAAGCTAAACAAGGGAACAAAAATAGTCGTTAAAAAGAAAAAACCTGTTCCAGTTTCTAAAAAATTAAAGGCCGAAAAAGTGGTTAGTGAAATGGTGGGAAATGGTGGGAATATCACAAAAGCTTTAATAAAAGCTGGATATTCGCCAAATACCGCTAATACACCTTCTAAAGTAACTAATACAGAAGCTTTTAAACAGGCTTCTTTAAGCATTTTAGAGAAGCTTAAAAAAATTCAAGAAGCGCAGATAAATGAAATTTTAAATAGGTGCGACAGAGCTTTAAGTTTAGAAAAATATAAGGATATGGTAGACACCTTTGAAAAGACTACTAAGCTTGTAGAGCTTTTAGAGGGCAGAGCTACTGAGCGCCCTGATAATCTTTTAAATAATAATCAATTAGATGAGTTATTCACCCGAAGAAATAAAACAACTTTGCCAACTAGGTAGGTATAGCTTGATTGATTTTTCGATCATAACTAATCCTAAATATAAACCTAACTGGCACCATGAAGAAATAGCTAAGGAGCTTGAGTCTGCTGAGCGTGGAGAGGCGACTTGGAAGATTTTGATTCTTTGTGTTCCGCCCCGCCATGGCAAATCAGAGGAAGCTACTATAAACTTTCCCGGATATGCTTTAGGAAAGAAACCGGACCGAGAAATTATCGTTGCTTCTTATTCTTCTGACTTGGCTATGGACTTCGGTGAAAAAACTAGAGACCTTGTTAATAGCGCTGTCTATCACGCAGTATTCCCTGAGGTGACCTTAAAAGCCGATTCTAAGGATAAATCTCGCTGGAAGACTAATTATAAAGGCTCTTATACTGCCGTCGGTATAGGCGGCGCTGCGACTGGTAAGGGGGCTGACTTTTTCATTACTGACGACCCTATCAAAAATGCTGAAGAAGCTGAGTCGGCTGTTATGAGAGAGAAGCATTGGAACTGGTTTAAAACTACCGCCTTTACTCGTCTTCACCCTGGAGGATATTTTATTCTTATTCTTACCCGCTGGCATTTAGACGACCTTGCTGGACGTATTCTTGCTGATCCTGAATTTTCTAAAATGACCAAGGTTATTAAGTTCCCGGCGATAGCGATTGAAGATGATAAGTTCCGTAAGAAGGGAGAGACTTTATGGCCCGCTAGATATAGCCTTGAAGATATGGAGATAATTAAAAGAGCTCAGGGCGTTTATAATTGGCAGTGTCTTTATCAGCAGGAGCCAGTAGCGACCGCTAATCAAGAATTTAAAGAAGAATGGTTTGGTAAAATTACCCGGGCAGAAGTGGATAGAATGGACACTAGAAAATTCCTTACAGTCGATACAGCTTATAGTCAGAAGGAAGCGGCTGATTTCTGCGGCTTTTGTGAGAATTATGTCACAATAGATAATAAATGGAATTGGGCAGCTTATCGAATTAAAATTACTCCGGACGACTTTGTAGATTATTTATTTCATATTCAAGAACTTAGAAAGTTTGAAAAGATTTGTATTGAAGAGACAGCTTTTACCGTTGGCCTTAAACCTTTTATTGATTCAGAAATGCGCAAGCGAGGGAAGTTCTTACCGATAGTTCTTGTTAAGCATAATCAGATACAGAAAGAAGTTAGAATCAGAGGCCTTATTCCTTATGCTTCATCTCACTCGATTAATCTTATTGAAGGAGAATGTGGAGATAAGACAGACGGATTCTTTGCTGAAGCTTTAACTTTCCCAAAAGGGATTCACGATGATATTATTGACGCCTGCGCTTATCAACCCCAGGTAGCAGAGAAACCTTTACCAAAGAAAAAATCTTCTTCGCTTTCAAGTTATAAACCAGTCTCTGAATATGGTGGATAAAAACTCTTGCGCTACTTTTTAAAAAGTGCTATCATAAAAGTAATTAAATAAATAAACGGCGAAACATTTTTTTGTATTGCCGTTTTTTTATGCTTGACAACAAACTTGCCGACAAAATAACAGAGATAGCAGTAAAGCAGGTGGACGCTTGGGAAAAGTTCGCTCAACCTCGCTTTAATGAAATCAAGAAGTACGAAAGAGCTTATAACAATAACGTTGATAAGCCGCTTCCTGGTGAGTTTAATGTTCCTATTCCTATCCTTGGAGGATTTGTAGATACTTTAATGTCAAAGGTAGATGACGCTCCTGAGATTCGTTTTGGTTATAACGATGAAGCAGATTATAAGAAATCAAAAATAGTTACAGCGCAATGGAAGAAAGATAGCTCACCTTCTCGTGGGAAGTGGGCAAGAAAAGATAGGGCCGGCAAGAAGCTGGCCTGTTTTGCTGGTTACGTTCCTTTTAAGTGTTATGCTGAAAGCGAACCTCATTATAAATCAGTTCTTAGCGTAATTGATTATTATTCTTTTATTTTTGAACCAAATGGAGGAGCTGACCTTGATAATCATTTGTTTAAAGGTGAGAAGGATATCTTTAAATCAGACTATGACCTTGAAGCTGGAGTTAGTTCCGGTATTTATGACGCTGAACAGGTAGCTAAACTGAAAGGCGCATACAATGAAGACGACCATAAGAAAGTTGACGAGGAATATCGCAATAAAAACAATCGCTTTGTTTCAATGAAGCTCGATTCTCTAACTCATAATTACGTTGGAGAAAATCTTTATAATCTTGTTGAGCTTGTAATGACTCATCAGGGCAAAGAATACTATGTCCTTTTTGACCGTAAATCTGCAACCTGGATTAGAGCTGACTATTTAAAGAAAATCAATAAAAGGGAAATATCCCCTTATGCTGCTTGGCATACTCACGAAGACGAGTTTAACTTCATGTCAAAGTCTCCTTGCGATGACGTTTATCCTATTCACGAAGCAATGAGAATCATGATTAACGGCATGATGACTAACGTTAACCGCCGTAATAAACCAATGAGAGCTTATGACCCTAATCTTTTTGATGATCCAGAAATGCTTCAATACCTTCCTGACCGTTGGCTTCCTGCTAACTTTGT
>Ga0100403_1001223_pt1 | contig 23722 bp, 29 predicted proteins | sample CryGeymet201501t_FD_83663 | JGI IMG/M metagenome (GOLD analysis project Ga0100403, IMG submission 83663) | Groundwater microbial communities from Crystal Geyser aquifers in Utah, USA - Crystal Geyser metaG 2015-01t | ecosystem: Environmental > Aquatic > Deep subsurface > Groundwater | place... | reverse complement strand
TGAAATCTCTAAAATAATTAAATCGAACTCCAAGAGCACTAGTTTTGACTGTAAAAAATGGAGTTAATTTTTTATCTTTAGATACTGGCCACCAAAATAATAATAATGGCCTTCTTTTATTCTTTTCATAACCGATTGGTGGGTTCATTTCAATCAAAACCTTACTTACTCTATCTGACCTACGTTTACCAATAAAATGATCATTCAAAATTTTATTCCAATAATAATTAGCATTTTCCTGTGCATCTAGCTTATCCGCGTTGATCATTAATCTCCTCCCCCCGAAAGCCCAACTAGACCAGTTTTTTATTTCACATTGATATAAAATATTTCCATGCTTTTTAAATATCCAACTATCCAGCCTAGGACCCACTCTACCAGTATTTGGCACAGAATTAGTAGATAATATCTCTATATCACTTTTAATAGATTGCATATAATGTTTAAATGCAATTAAATTTAAATCCTCTCCTATCATGCCCACTATCGCAGATGCGTGTTTATCACCATAATTAGGCCCTTCATCAAAAAACTCCAAACACTTTTTAATATCTATTTTCATAATCCAATTCTACTACAACTCCCCCGCTAATACCAAAAACCCGCTTAACTCGGGTTTTAGGGTTTTTTATTTAACTTTTGAAAATAAGTAAACATCTAATAACTTACCATCCTTTTTTTGATATTTTCGAAGTAAGCCTTCTAATTTATATCCTGATTTTTCTAATACTCGATAAGAGCCCTTATTAGAACGGAATACATAGGCACCAATTCTTTTAAGTTGTAATTTTCTAAATCCATATTTAGTTGTCTCTTTTAATGCCCTTGTCATAATTCCCTTACCCCAATACTGCTCTGCTAGCCAATAACCAATCTCGGCCTTATGTTTAGTCACAATGCGATGAAAACCAATACCACCAACAACCTCTCCATCTATATCGATAACCCAGACCAAGCTCTTAGATTCTGGATTTTTATATTTTTCAAGGGCATCTTTAACAAAATTATGCGCATCTTTTATCGAGTACGGATAAGGAATGGTGGCTGTGTATTTATATATTTTTTTATTATTTATATTTTTCTGTAATGATTTACCATCCCCTTTTCGGATTGGTCGTAAAGTAAAATTTTTTGTTTTTAAAATAGGTGGCTTCATTAGTATCAAGTATATCATAATCATAAAACCGCCCGAGGGCAGTTTTAAGGTTTAGTTTTCTATAAATTTAAATCTAGGTACTTTCTTGCCATCTATTTCTTTTTCATCAAAAAACATATCTATAGGCCTTACCCATAAATCACCATCACTATATAAAGCTTGATAAACAACTAACTCTTCTAGCGTCTCGCTATGATGAGACACGCCTAAAACTTTATACCGATCCCCTTTATAATGTTCATATATCCATGGTTTTAGTAATTTAGCTTTTTCTGAAAATTCTAATTTTTTCATAAATTATTTTTTAATTTACCTACGCGTTCTCTTAATTGTTTATCTAAAAATCTCGCAGTTTCTTCTGCGCGCATGTCATCTCGTAATAAACTATTTGGAATCCTTTTAGTTACAAAACCTTTTTGCTCAGAATAATAATCTCTCATTTGATCTCTAAAAGCCTGATTAGGATTCAAATTATGCTGGCTACCCTCAACTTCAATATTAAATTTAGCTTCAGTAATAGCTATATCTATATGTTTATATCCATCCCACTTTTCAAATTCAACGTTCCAGCCCAGATATCTTAATAGATTTCCTAATTTAAGCGCCTTCGGAGTTGGCTTCTTCTTAAAATATCTTTGATATGGAAAATACGTTCCGCGATCTTTTTTGCCTCTAAATTTATCTACAACCAATAACGCTCCCACAACTAATCCGATGGCTATAATCCCATAAATTACCCAGCGCCAGAAATTATTTCTATCAAGAAAAAATTGAGTTCCAATATAAAAAATATAAAGAGTAAATACAATATCAATTAAGCTCTCAATCGGATCTTCGTTATTGCGCCTTCTATAATATCTCCTTCGCATATTCAAATATTATCACAAAACAGCCTAGTCCTAATATTAGGACTAGGCTTTGATTATTTTATTAAATTTAATTCCTTATTTGCCAAAGCACAAAATCTAACATTTTCACTTTTGATATTTTCTTATTTGGGTATTTCTTTTTGAATTGAGCTATTAAATATTTTCCATCTTTTGACGCCAAAAATTCACTATAGATTTTAGAAATTTCTTCATAGAGAACGATTGTTTTGTTTAATCTTTGCAACTTAGTTCCTTCGTATGAAGCTGGCAATCTTAAGCCAATATTTTTTAATACGTATTTATCAATAATCGGCAAATGGGGATTAATTGTTGCCACAAATTTACTAGCAAAAGAAGCCTCTATTTTCTTTAATAGTTTTCCGTTTTTATAAAATCGTGCAAATAAAATAAATAGCATCAAGCTAAAAGTGGTGTTTTTAAATTTCTTTTTAACTTGAAGCAGGTCATAAAATTTCTCTAACCACGCTTTGTCTCGACGAATCTTATAAAAACCAGTAAATTTTCTTTGATAAATTTTATCCTCAGAAACATCACATTTGTGAAGATTATTTTGAAGCCAAATGTAAGTATCTAAACTTTTTTCAATTTTACGAAGAGCTGAATTAATTTCTTCTTTAGTTAAAGATAGTAATAATGATTTTTTTCTTTCTTTCATAAATATATGTTATCACAAAAGAGCATCAACTACTTTCATGGCGGTAGTTACTAAAATATCATTTATAATTCCAAATATTTTTATAATAATTTTGTATTTCATATTTAATATAACTAAATCTATTATTTATAGTCACCAATCAAATCAAAAACCGCTAATTAGCGGTTTTTGATAAGCCCCAAGATTAGCACGACGCTTTTGCTTATTTACCCCAATCATTTCCAGCTGGGACGATTTTCAATCTCGTAACAAGCTAAGCCCTTCGGTGGTTTCAAGGATTTTTAAGCCTTTACTTTTGCTTTTTTAACGCTTGCCCTACAGAATCAACGTTAAATTTAACCTTGTAAGTCCCCCATTCCATATCACTTCTAACTCCGAAATCAACATCATATCTCTTCTCAAGCGTTCCCATATTGGTATCCTCTCTAATTCTTCGTAGTCGCCCGCCTTTGTTTCTCGCAGCGTGACCAGGCATATTTTCAGCATTTGTATCTAGTTTTGGCATTTGAAATTTAATTCTTTTTAATTACTCGACCTTTAAATAGAAAATCCGCATACAAAAATCCGGACTATAACGAGAGCTTATTTCAACTCTCTTCATGAATCAAGATTGATAAAAAATATTAAAATCTTGATGATATCCAAATTCTGTATTCAGTTTTCTACTATATATAACGATAAAGACTAAAAAACATTACGATTTTTACACTATTTTTCTTGAAAAATTTCGTATGCGTCGTCTACATCTAAACCAGTTTCATCTACAACCTCCTGAAGCTCCTCAGCTTCGTCTTGAGATAAATCTTCTTCTTTTGCTTTATCGAAAACTTCTTCGTCCATAAATTTATATTACGCTAATTTTAAGAAAAAATCACCCCGAAAAATAACATAGTTATAACGGGGTAAACTTAAAATTTAAATAGCTCACCGCGGTGAGCTATTTAATAATTTAGGGATGAATTATCCCCAGCTTTACGATTATTGACTTTAGGTATAATTAAGTATAAAATAATAATGTCTTTCGGTTAGTTATAACTGAAAGGGTTTTACATCCAAGAGCCACCCTCCCTGCGGAGGGTGGCTTTTTTATGTCTTTTTGTCCCTATATTGTAATGCTCGCCCCCAAATATCTTCTTTTATTTTTAGAACATCAAAATAACCATCCCCGCCCGTTCTCAATTCTTGTGAGACATTATTTTTCGAAGAAAATATATAAACTTTTTTACCTTTGTTTTTTAGATAATTAACTAAAGCTAAAAAATCAGAGTCGCCAGTAAAAAATACTGACGTGGTATATTTTCCGATATGATGCAATGCATCGATAGTTATTTCTACATCCATATTCCCCTTTTCTTCAATAGATTGACCCTCCTCAGTTACTATACTAATACGCTTTAACACCTTTTTCTTAACATGGAATCCTAGCCCCTTTTTTAAGAAGGTAAAAAATTTATGCTTGCCATCTAAGTTATAATCCCTAGTTCCATCTGCGGGATAAGCAGTATAATAAAAAATCTCTATAGAAGAGCCTCTAAATTTAGTTTTTAAAAAAGATTTAAGCTTAGCATAATCAAAAAATTTTCCTTTTGCTTTTTGCGCCTCCCATAAATTAGAAACATCAATAAAGACATATACAGAATTATTTGGTATTGTAGAATTTTTCATACTTATATTTTACTCCAATCTTGCCCGATCTCCAAAAGGAGGCGAGTTTAGGGAAAAATCACCCCGAAAAATAACATAGTTATAACGGGGTAAACTTAAATAAACGGGTCAATTCATTGACCCGTTTATTTGGCTCTATTTTGAGATTTAAAACTGCTCCTGAAATTAAACGGCCCAGACGTAACGTCGAGGCCGTTTATTGTTTTTTACTTTCCCGATACTCCCAGAACGGGACCTGCGGACTATTTGTCCTCTGGCTTAGCGTCTGTTGAAGGTTCTTCTGCTGGGCCACTCTTAGGTTTTTCCGATGAATCGGAACCTCCGGTACCTGCGGCACCTTCGGCTTTTGAAGCTTTAGATATATGCTCTCCTATTTTCTGTAATTCTGCTGATAATTCACCCAAAGCTTTTTTGATAGCTTCTGTATCGCCGCCGTCTTTAACAGCTTTAACTGCTTCTACTTTTTCGGTAACTAATTTTTTAACATCTTCTGGCACTTTATCCCCCGCATCTTTCAAAGATTTTTCAGCTACATAGACTGTGCTCTCAGCTTGGTTTTTCATCTCTATTGCTTCTCTCTTTTTCTTATCTTCTGCTTCATGAGCTTTAGCTTCATTTTTTAATTTCTCAACTTCTTCTTTAGATAATGAAGAAGTAGCTTCTACTTTAACTGATTGAACTTTACCAGAAGCTTTTTCTTTAGCAGATACATTTAAAATTCCGTTAGCATCAATATCAAAAGTAACTTCTACTTGAGGAGTACCACGAGGTGCTGGAGGAACTCCGTCTAAAATAAATCTTGCTAAAGTTTTATTATCAGCGGCCATTTCTCTTTCGCCCTGAAGTACATGAATTTCTACAGTTGTTTGATTATCTGCGGCGGTAGAGAAGATTTGAGATTTAGCTGTTGGGATAGTTGTGTTTTTTTCAATTAATCTAGTAAACACTCCGCCCAAAGTCTCTATACCTAATGACAAAGGAGTAACATCAAGAAGCAATACATCTTTAACATCTCCTTGAATTATCCCGGCTTGAATAGCGGCACCTGTAGCTACTACTTCATCTGGATTAATGCCTTTATGAGGCTCTTTACCAAAAGCTTTTTTAACTGCTTCTACTATCGCTGGCATTCTTGTTTGACCACCGACTAGAACTACTTCATCTATATCGCTAGCACTAAAACCAGCTTCTTTAACTGTATCTAAGGTTAATTTAACTGAACGCTCTATTTCATTTCCTACAAGCTCTTCTAATTTAGCTCTGCTTAATTTCATTAAGAAGTGCTTAGGGCCAGAAGCATCTGAGCTGATATAAGGAATGTTTATTTCTGTTTCTACTGCTGTAGATAGTTCGTGCTTAGCTTTTTCGGCCGCCTCTCTTAATCTTTGCAAGGCTAGAGGATCTTTAGAAATATCTATACCTTCTTGCTTTTTATATTCAGTAACTAAATACTCAACAATCTTTTTATCAAAGTCGTCTCCACCCAAATGAGTATCTCCACCAGTGGACTTAACTTCTACTGTGTTATCACCTACTTCAAGTACAGATACATCAAAAGTACCTCCACCGAAATCATAGACAACGATTTGTTCGTTTTTCTTTTTATCTAAACCATAAGCTAATGCAGCGGCTGTAGGCTCGTTTAAAATTCTTTTAACTTTTAAGCCCGCGATTTCTCCAGCATTTTTAGTAGCTTGTCTTTGACTATCATCAAAATAAGCTGGGACCGTGATAATAGCTTCTTCTATTTTCTCCCCCAACTTAGCTTCTGCATCGGCTTTAAGCTTGGCTAGTACCATCGCTGACACTTCTTCTGGTTTTAGCCACTTATCGCCCATTTTTACTTCTACTCCGCCGGTAGAAGACTCTTTAATCTCATAAGGAAGAGATTTTTTATCTTCTTGAACTTCTTTATCAGAAAATTTTCTTCCGATAAATCTTTTAACTGAATAAACAGTATTTTGTGGGTTGGTAACGGATTGACGCTTGGCTAATAAACCAACTAAACGCTCACCTGCTTTACTTATTGCTGCTATTGAAGGGGTTGTTCGATTACCTTCTGTATTTTCTATTATTTTTGATCCGCTTGATTCCATAACTGCCATAGCGGAATTTGTTGTACCTAAATCTATACCTAAAATTTTTGCCATATATTTATTTATTTATTTATTTGTTTATTAACTCCGACGCTTTAGTCGGAGCCCCGATTTCGACGTCGGGGTTAATTATTTTGCTCCGACACCTTGGTCGGATTCCCGACTGACTAACGTCGGGGCTAACTTTACTCTTACTGGTCTGATGACCTTATCATTTAATTTGTAGCCTGAGCTGACGACAGCCGATACTTTACCAGGCTCTACTTTATTATCTTCTTGCTCACCTATTGATTCATGAAGGGCGGGATCAAATTCTACTCCTTTAGAGGCTTTAATCTTTTCTAGATTATATCTCTTAAGAGTGTCTTCTAGCTGACTTTTGATTCTTTCTAATCCTTCATTATTTTTTTCTGCCATAAGAGCTAGCTCAAAACTATCTAATATAATAAGCAAGTCGCCGATAATCATTTCTTTCGTGTAATTCGCCATATCTGAAAACCTTTTTGCTTCTTCTTTTTGATAATTTATAAAATCTGCTTTTGCTCTTTGCCACCCGGCTAGGTATTCAGCGCATTGCTCGCAGTCTTTTGTGTTTTCAACGTTTTGACCGAGATCCTCCTTAACTTCGGTCTCTGGGGGTTTTTTAATATCTTCTTTATTTTGTTTGTCTTTATTCGTCATATTCGTGGAATAATTTAAATAATTTTAAATTTCTATCATAGTCCATACGCTTAGGACCAATAATTGCTATTAAAACTTTTTCTCCGTTAATATCATAACTATCTACAATTACTGAAAGGTTTTCGCTTTTAGTAATCGGACTTCTTTTTCCTATAAATACTTGAGGTCTATCTAATTGCTTGAATGCCTTATTAACTAAATCTTCAAAACGATTATCTAACATTTCAAAGTCTCTGATAATTTCTTGAAAATCTTCTTTCATTTCTAGGTCTAATCTATCAAATAAATCATCTAAACCACTTTTATATACTTGGTGTTCTTTTTGGCTAGTGCCGACGCCTAATAAATGAGTAACATCTGAAAACTCCCTAACAAAATCTTGGATTTTACCATTTTTAAGTTTGGTGGCTAAAGATCCGCTACGGCCCGATAAAATTCTTTTAGAATCCATTGCATCATCAATAGCGCTATCAACAAAAAATTGATAACCCTTGTCAGTAGGCATTCTACCTCCTGAGGTATGAAGCTGTGTTAAATAGCCTTCTTTAGTAAGATTATTTAATTCGGCCCTGATAGTGGCGTCTTTAACGCCAAAATCACAAACCTTAGCTAAGCCCTTAGAACTAACTGGTTCACCAGACTTAATATATTCTTTTATTGCAGCTTCTAAAACTGCCTTACTTCTTAAATTCATTTTAGCCCGTTAGAGATAGGAAGCGTTTTAGTCTATTTTTTATATATCGCTTACCCATTCCTGTTTTTAAATATTTTTCTCTCGACGTTGCATCTTGTTGGTCTAAACATGCCTCGTAATAAATCAATTCAAATGGCTTTCTTTTTCTAGTTGATTTAACCCTGCCAGAATTATGTTCTTTAAAACGCTTACGTAAATCATTCGTATATCCCGTATACCAATTCTTGTCTTTTTTACTTTGTATTACGTATATATATAAAACATAATATTTATCTCTAACGGGCTAAATTACAACTCGTATAATTATACAAAAGTTAGCACTCTAGCGTCAAGAGTGCTAAAATATCCTTGACCTAATCCACAAAAATAGGCGATATTATAAGTATCAGTTCTTTGGCAGGAGAGATAAGATGGACTACAGACTAGAATACAGTAGATCTAGGACCGAACTTACTATTCACCTAGATGAAGAAGTTTGTGATATCGATACTCGTTTCTATAATAAATTTCATAACTATGACGCCCAAGAAGAATACGTTCAACAAATGTGGAACATTAAGGGCGTTATGGAGATTAAACTTGAAAGATACCGTGTAACTATATCTAAAGGTAAGGTTTTCAAATGGACAGATGAAATGATTAAGGAAATAATTCTTGCGCTTCTTGGCTATTTTGATTTTACTGGCGAAGCTGTAGAAACGGATTATCCAGAGTCTTATCATTTCGATGAAAAAACTAAACTTTGGTACGAAGACGCTTACTCTGATTACGAGCTACACAGGTTTAGATTTGTTTCTAAAGAAATAAGTATGAAAGAAAAATGGTTTAAAAGAGAAGGAACCAACACTACCCCCGAAGAACCTGACATACCTCCTCTGGAATAAAATAAATAAAGCCCCGACTAAGTCGGGGCTCTTTTTAAAGGGGTCACAAAATATTCTTTAGCCTGTTCTTTAAGCTAGTTCTCATGGTGCAATTATCTTAAAAGATAACCATATCTTTTACTATCATCTCCCTTAATGGAAACGATTAGCCCACCTTCTTCAATCCACTTAAGTTGGAACTTTAAGGATTTGTAATCTCCTACCTTCCAAGATTTATCTTTTTGAAGAATGGCACAGGCGCCAGCACTACCAACGTATTCAGAACATTTTAATACCAGAGTGTCGATGTTGTTAAAAATTAAATATCCTCTACAGCCGTAGTTATTAACGAATTGCTCCTTTCCATAAGTTATAAAAATTCTTTCAGTTCGATAAACTTTATTTTTAATCCATTTCCAAAACTGCCACCACTTTTTTTCTTTAACTTCATAAATTCCAAGATAATTAAGACTCTTGGGTGATGCCCAATCAACCTGAGACAGGGCATATTCTTTATTTAAAGAACATTTACCCGTATTCAACGAAGACGGATTAGTGTTAGAAATATTTCTTTCTTGCAAAGAACTACATGCAGAAAAGATAGGAATAATAAAAGCTAGAATAAAAACTTTTTTCATCTACTCCTCCTTTTTTACAAGTTGCCTATATAATACATCAAAAATCCTATTAGTCAATTAAATATGGTATAGTTAAGATAGATGAGGATAATAAAGAACAAACTTACTTGGATCGATATCTTAAATCCGACCAAGAAAGATATTGAATTCATAAATAAGGGGCATAAATTTCACCCGATTATCCTAGACGAATTGTTTCATGCTTCTGCTAGATCCAAAGTAGAGTCATATAAAAAATATCTCTTCCTTACTTATCATATGCCCATATATGATAATAAGCTTAAAACTTCACGAAGGGCTGAAGTAGATTTTATTGTCACTAAAGATAAAGTTATTACTGTGCATTACGAAGATTTAGAACCGATTAATAATTTCTGGAGAAAATTAAGTAATAATAAATTATTCAAAGACAGAGTTATGAAAGATAACACTGGATTTATTTTATATTATTTAATTGAAGAAATATTAGCCTTCTCTGAGAGACAGCTACGCCATATTGAATCAAAAACAACCGACGTATCAAAAAGACTATTCCAAAATAGAGAAGCTGCTCTTCTAGAAAATATTTCTTACTTGAAAAGAGATATTCTAGATTACAGCATCATTAGTAAGCCTCAAAAAACTGTTTTAGAGTCTCTTAAAGAAGTGGCTGGTGGATTTTGGAATAAAGATATGAAAATTTATTTCTCTGACTTAACTGGAGACCACTTAAAAATAATTCAACACTTAGAAAACTTTAAAGAAACTGTAGCTGCTTTAGGAGAAACTAATGCTCAGCTACTCAACGCCAAAACAAACGCAGTTATGCAGAAATTTACAGTACTCGCCTTCTTAACCTATCCCCTAGTTATCTTAACCTCTTTATTTGATATTAAAGTGGTAGATAATATTATGGCTAATCATCAAATAATGTTTGTTACCAGCTTTGGGATAGTATTTATTGTTACCATTATCATGCTTGCTATCTTCAAGAAGCGGGGTTGGTTGTAAGCCTAATTACAAGAACTAAATAAAAAAGCCCGACTCTAGAATCGGGCTTTTGAATACCGCGATTTTTGGCTTATAATTTATAGTATGATTAGAATCTTTAATACTCTCTCTGGAGAGATGGAAAATATCCCACAGAAAAGAAAAAAGTCTCTAGATATTTTTGTTTGCGGGCCAACTGTATATGACTATTCCCATATTGGGCATGCTCGTACTTATATTGCTTTTGATACTATTATTCGCTTTTTAAAATCTCAAAAAATTCCCGTCTATTACTTACAAAATATCACTGATATAGACGATAAAATTATTGCTAGAGCTAAAGAACAAAAAATAGATCCTAAAAAGCTAGCTGGAAAATTTGAAAAAGAATATTACAAAGACATGAAAGCTCTTAATATAAATTCTGTTAAAAAATATGCTAGAGCTACCGACTATATCCCTCAAATTATTAAACAAGTAAAAACTTTAATGAAAAAGAGTTATGCTTATAAAATTGAAGGTGATGGAATTTATTTTGATTTATCTAAATTTCCTGAATACGGAAAACTCTCTAAAAGAACATCTAATCAGGCAGAAGATGCTGTCTCTCGTATAGACGAAAGTGTAAAGAAAAAAAATAAAGGCGATTTTGCTCTTTGGAAATTCTCTATCGAAAACGAGCCCTCATGGAAATCTCCTTTTGGTGATGGGCGTCCGGGTTGGCACATTGAAGACACTGCGATATCAGAAAAGTTTTTTGGGCCTCAATATGATTTGCATGGTGGCGCCGTGGACTTAAAATTCCCTCATCATGAATCAGAAATTGCTCAACAAGAAGCGGCTTCCGGTAAAAAACCTTTTGTAAAAATCTGGATGCATACAGGCTTCTTATTAATTAATGGAGAAAAGATGTCTAAGTCTCTGGGTAACTTCACTACTATTAAAGATTTCTTAGAAATTTATCCTGCTGATGTTTTAAGATTTATTATTGTATCTCATCACTACCGCTCTCCTATTGATTACAGCCAAAACTTAGCCACACAAGCGTCTGCCTCCTTAAGACATATTTATAGATTTAATGACAGATTGTCAGCTATTAAAAATAAAAAAGGACTTGGTAAGCAGATCAAGGATATATTGGTCAGAGGCAATAAAGTATTTACCTCGGCTATGTCTAACGATTTTAATACTCCTAAGGCTATAGCAGGTATATTTGATGTAATGCGCTTAATCGAGCCTAAAATATGGACTTTGAGCAGGGCTGAGGCTAAATATATTAAGAAATTCTTAGAAAATAATCTAGATATTTTAGGTATAAAACTACCTAAAACAGCTAAAATTCCGACTCAAATAACTAAAATAGTTAAAGACCGAGAGTTATTAAGAAGTTCTAAACAGTTTGCTCAAGCAGACGTCTTGCGTAAAAAAATAGACAAGTTAGGATACATTATAGAGGACACTCCACAAGGACCAATAGTTCTCAAAATTTAAACTTTTATATATGACTCAATCAATTAAATTACAACCTCAAAATATCGAGGCGGAACAGTCTGTAATTGGGGCGTTGATGTTAGATAAAAATGCAGTAATTAATGTTGCTGATATTTTACTTCCTGAAGATTTTTACAAGCCAGCTCATGAAAGAATATATGAAGCTATATTAAATCTTTATGAAAAAAGACAGCCTATTGATATATTAAGTGTCACTGAAAAATTAAAAAAAGATAAAGTACTTAAAGAAGTTGGTGGTAATACTTACCTAACTCAACTTATTGATTCTGTGCCAACTGCTGCTCACGTAGAGCATTATGCCGGCATTGTTAAAGAAAAAAAAGTTCTTAGAGACTTAATTAGAACGTCTGCAGAAATTACAGAAAATGCAGTTGATTCAACTAACGATGTATCTGTTATATTAGACGATATTGAACAAAAGATTTTTGCTATTTCTCAGAAATCTTTTAGTCATAAATTTATAAATATTAAAGACGAACTTAAAGGAGCTTACGCCAGAATAGAAAAACTTCATCAAGGCGATGGATCTTTACGCGGTGTGCCCACTGGATTTCGTGAAATAGATAGTTTGCTTTCTGGATTACAAAATTCTGATTTAATTGTACTTGGTGCTAGGCCTTCTATGGGTAAAACATCTTTAGCCTTAGATATTGCCAGACATGTTGGTTTAAATGAAAATAAGCCCGTTGGTATATTCTCTTTGGAAATGGGGCGTGAACAGATTGTAGATAGATTAATTGCCTCTGAGGCAGGGATCCCCCTATGGGAACTTAGAACAGGAAGATTAAAGGATGAAGAGGATTTTGGATTAATCCAACACGCCTTAGATAAGCTATCTAAAGCCCCTATTTTTATTGATGACACTCCTTCTCCTACTATTTTACAGATGCGCTCTATGGCTAGAAGACTTCAGTCTGAACATGGCTTAAGTCTTATTGTGGTGGACTATTTACAACTTATTCAGCCACGCAATAATGGAGAAAGTTTAGTGCAACAAGTAACTGAATTCTCTAGAGGTTTAAAGGGAATGGCCCGTGAAGTAAATGTACCAGTACTCGCCCTATCACAGCTATCCCGCGACGTAGACAAAAGAGAAGTTAAACGACCCAGATTATCTGATCTTAGAGAGTCTGGTGCTATTGAGCAGGATGCAGATATCGTATTCTTTATTTACAGAAAAGATAAAGACAAAATTAATCCAACTATAGAAGAAGAAAATACCGCAGAAATTATTATTGCCAAGCACCGAAATGGTCCTACTGGAGTAGTTAAGCTTAAATTCAATGCTGAAAGAGCTTGTTTCCAAAATATTGATTACCGACAAGAATAAAATGCTGCCTGATCCAATTAAAAAATTTGTAGACGCATTCTCTAAATTGCCATCTATTGGCCCTCGCCAAGCAACTAGGCTAGGATTTTATATTGCTGGTCTTGGTAAGGAAAGAATTAAAATATTTACTGATGCCATAGCTGGATTAGCTAATTTAAATAAATGTAGTAGGTGTTTTAGAACTTATGCCAATCAAGGCGATTTTTGTTCTATTTGTTCTGATTCAACTAGATCTAAAAACCTCATTGCTATAGTTGAAAAAGAAACCGACTTATTATCAATAGAAAAAACCAAGCAGTTTAACGGATGGTATTTAATACTTGGTGAACTACATAAATCAGGAGAATTAGAACCAGAACAAAAAAGAAGAATTAATAGCTTAAAAGAATTTATTAAAAATACTTTAGGCGGAAAAGCTGAAGAAATTATCCTAGCTATTAATCCAACTGTTTATGGAGATTTAAATTCTTCTCTACTTAAAAAAGAATTAGAGCCATTGGCTCAAAAAATAACTCGCTTAGGAAGAGGTATTCCAACTGGTGGCGAAATAGAATTTGCTGATGAAGACACTCTCGGACAATCTCTTGAAAGAAGAAATTAATTAATATAGTATTAATACTAGTTTCTTTTTATATAGTGGAGAAATGAATGGAAAAATTGCAGTCTATCTGCGGCATAATTATCTCAACAGGATTAATAATAAGCATAATAAGTTTTTTAATTATGATAATATTTAATTTAAAAGATCCTAATTTGGCTGGATATTTGTCAATAATTAGTCTCGGGTTAACAGTAATCGCAACAATTATTATGCCACCCCAAAAAATATAATTAAAAAGCGACTCAATTGAGTCGCTTTTCTTTATACCTTCATTGAAACTACTTCTACTCCTGAGTAAGGCTGTCTATGGCCTTTCTTTTTACGATAGCGAGTTTTGGAATGGTACTTGAAAACAATTTTTGTTTTATCTTTTCCTTGTTCTAAAACCTTTCCTTCAATTTTAACGCCTTCTACATATGGAGTACCGATTTTTACATCTTCTCCATCTGCATATAATAAGACTTTATCCAAAACAAACTTGTCGCCAAGCTTAGTGTCTAATTTTTCTACTTTTAATTTTGACCCAGCTTCAACTTTATATTGTTTTCCGCCAAGTTCTACGATTGCAAATGCCATATATATATTTAAATCAATTAATGGAAATAATAACATTAACCGCTAAAAGAATCAACACCGTAAAGACCAAGGTACTGAAAGACAATAAATAAGACAAAAATCGCTCCTTTAGATAAAATTCATTAGCTAAAATTAAATTAATAAGCCAAATAATTGCTGCTACTCCCAAGATACCCAAAACATCATTATAAGTACCAAAAAAATCTGCTCCAGTAAAAACATCTAAATGAATTATTAATAAATTACTGCTCTCAAAAAGATTTAATTGAGTAATAAAAAAAGCACTAACTAAAATAACTAAGCTTAAAGCAAATAATGAACTGGTGTATTTATTTTTGATAATGTTTGGGACTGTTAACATGATTTTGTGGTCCTAACGGGGATCGAACCCGTGTTTTCAGGATGAGAACCTGATGTCCTAGCCACTAGACGATAGGACCTTAATATAATCAGTATTATATTATAAAAATGGGTCGCTTGGAAGCGACCCATAAGATTATGGCTTAATCCCTAAAATGCCTTCAACGAGATTGAGCGGAGCTTGAAATTGAGGCTTTCCCTCTTCTCTAAGCTCTTTGATAAGGGGCTGGATAGCTTCTAGAGTACTCCTAATCATGTTATTAAAACCATTTGTTAGATTCTGATTCTTTTTGTAGTCCCTTGCCTTCTCTTCAGAGATTTTAGCGGTAGTTACGCCAGCAGAAACTTCTAAAAGAAGTCTTGTTCTAGAAAAAATATCCAAAAGATTAACTTCAGACTTTTCAAGTAGATCCTTGCTTCTCAATTCCTTCTCTTTACCGATTACATACCTAAGAGCATCATCTAGCATCATCATTTTCCACCCCCATCACAATTATTTAATACTGCCCTTAAAATACTATAAAAAAGCATTAAAGTCAAGAAAGAACTACTTAATCAGTAGTGGTTCTAAATTTTCTTTATTTCATTTACTATTTTTTCAAGCCCTATCGCATGCGAGGCTTTCAATAGTACTAAATCTCCTTTTTTCATTAATTTTTGAACTTCTTTTTGAGCCCCTTCGGCTGTATCAAAACTAAAAATATTTTTCTTAGCCATTCCTTTTTCATTGGCAGCCGAGGCGATAAACTTAGATCGTAATCCCACTGTAACTAATATATTAAACACCTTAGGAACCATTCTTCCGATTAACTCATGAGCTTCTGTAGAAAATTCACCTAATTCTAACATATCCCCTAAAACTGCTATTTTTCTTGGAGCTTCTATACTGCGCGCAGTATCAATAGCTGCTTCCATAGAAAGTGGAGAGGCATTATAAGTATCATCCATAACTAAAGTTTGTTTAACTCCTGGAATAATACGACCCCTGCCATCAACTACTTCATAATCTTTTAACGCATCCGCTATCTTAACTAAATTAATTCCGAAAACAGATCCAACTGCTGCCGCGGCGGCAGCTGCATAAGCTTGAGATTTGCCAAAAGCACCATTTAGCCTAACTGGCACAAAACTACCTGCGTAACTTAATTTAAAAGCGATGCCAATCGGTCTATCGTCCTCTTTACGTATTTCGAAATTACTGATTAGCATTTGAGAATCAGAATTAAATCCAAATGACATTATGTGAGCACGAGTTCTTTCTTTCATATTATATACTGTTACTTCATCGTGATTTAAGATGGCAAAACCAGTAGCTGGCAAGGTTTCAATCACTTTTGATTTTTCTCTAATAACTGCCTCACGACCACTGTACGCTTCTACATGGACAGGAATATCCCCAATAGCCGTAACAACACTAATTTGGGGCTTAGCAATATCTAATAAATATTTTATATCTCCTGGCTTGTCAGCGGCGTATTCTAAAACTAATAATTCGGGATACTTAAATGGAAAAATTAATTTCAAAATAGAAACTAAAGCAACTTTGTACCAAAAATAATCTCCTTTTATTTCTATGTAATCACCTAAAATGGTTAAAGGGATACCAAATTCATTATTAAAATTACCACTGCTCGCCCTAACATTGCGATGTTTTTTAAGAACTGTATAAATAGCTTCTTTAGTAGATGTTTTACCAACTGTCCCCGTTACAGCAATAACACCTGGTTGATATTTCTTAATAGTCCTAACTGATAACCAGCGGACGAAATCTTGAAGATATTGTTTTAATATTTCTTTTTTCATATTTTATAAATTATTCTAAATGATCTGGTGGCACATTGTAATAGTTTAATAAAAATTCTGCTAAATCACGAAATGAAGGAACAACAGTTAAACCAGCAAGTGGAGCACCATATGGATTATCTATTCTTATTAAAATAGTAAACTCTGGATCATAAGCTGGAGCAAAACCTACAAATGTATGAATAAATTTATCCTCTGCATAGCCCCCTTTAATAGGGATTTGAGCAGTTCCTGTTTTGCCAGCAACATCGAATTTAGGTATAGCAGCTACAGTAGCCTTTGAAACAGCAGAAACTAACATATCAGTGGCTTGTTTAGCAGCTTTTTCACTCACTACTCTTCTCATTACTTCCGGCTCTTTGTCTGCTAATAAATAAGGTCTCATTAAAACACCACCGTTAGCAATTGAAGATACGGCGTTAATTAATTGAATAGGAGTAACAGAAACCCCTTGTCCAAAAGAAGCTGTGGCAAAGTTTACATCTCTAGAATCACCTTCTAAATTTCTTAAGCTACCACCAACTTCTCCTGGAAGGGCTATACCGGTAGTTTCTCCAAAACCAAACCTTGTAAGGTAATTATAAAATAAATCCTTGCCGATTAAGCTTTGAGCATACGCTGCACCAGTATTAAGAGAGCCTTCAATAACCTCTGTCATTGTAGTACGGCCGTGAGCCTTTTTATCCCAGTTTTTGATAGTGAAACCATCTAGTTTAAGTTCACCGCTATCATAATAAGTTGTATTAGGAGTTAACTTGCCAGCATCTAAACCAGCCGACATAGTAATAATTTTCATGACGGATCCCGGCTCATAAACTGTTTCAATCGCAGGATTCAAAAAGTTTGCAAGACGATATTCACCATAATTATTAGGATCAAATCCAGGAGTTGCTCCCATCGCTAAAATTGCTCCTGTTTTAGGGTTTTGAACTATTACCATGCCTCTATCAGCAGAATATTTATCTACTAATTTATTTAGAACTTCTTCTGCTTGAGTTTGAATATTAGAATCAATAGTTAAATATAAGTCTTCACCAGCAACTGCCTCTGTAATATTGTCACCATTTATACTTCCCATTTTTCCGGAAAGTTCTTCATTATAATACAATTCTAAACCATATCTTCCAGTAGGAATATAATTATTATCTGTTGGAGCAGTAAAACCGATAATTTGAGAGGCTAATTCTCTAAATGGATAAAATCTATATTTATCTTCGCTAATATAAATACCATCAAAACTTAACTCTTTGACTTTTGCTACTTGCTCATCAGAAGCTTTTCTAGTAAATAATTCATAAGGATCATCTGACTTGCTCAACATTTTAAACATCTTTTCTTCATCAATATCAAAATAAGGGGCTAGTTCGCTAGTCACTAGGGCTGGATCTTGTATTTCTAATGGAACAGCATAAATAGTAGGGTAATATTTAGTAATAGCGGCTGGGATACTATTATTATTTTTATCTGTAAAATAAATACCGCCTCTATCGGCCTCTAAAGACCATGATAATTGAGCGGCTCCTCTTTTAGCATAATCTTCTCCTTTTATAATTTGAAGATTATAAATATTAAAAATTAGCAATGAATACAAACTTGAGAAAAATACTATAGTAAAAAATAAGCGGGTTTTCATTATCTTTATAAATTCAACTCAACAGGAAAAGCTTAAACTATCTTTTAGCTAATCCTCTGTGCTCTACATAACTAGGATTTTTATCCTGTACTAGATTATGTTTTTTAATAACCTCATCCAAGTTCCGAATATCAAGCATGCTGTAAAGCTCGTTTCTTAAATCTGCATTTGAAGATTCAAATCTTTGTACTTCTTTTTCTTTAACAGAAATCTGATATTTCAAACTAACGTTAAGATTATATAAATATATGTATGAGACAGCGAAAGTAAATAATAAGGCTGCAATATAAACAAATTGATAACTCTGCTCTCTTTGTTTGTTTGGTTCTATAATTGTCATTTTAATATGGCTGCTCGAAGTTTTGCTGACCTCGAACGTGGATTATTTATTGTTTCTTCTTTTGTTGCTATTATTGGTTTCTTAGTAAGAAGATTTAATCGACCTTTTTTATATAATTCTCTAAATTTTAATTTAACTATTCTGTCTTCTAATGAATGGAAAGAAATAATTACCACTCGCCCACATGGACTTAAAACCTTATCTATTGAGTCAATGATTTTTTCTATATTTTCTAATTCTTTATTTATAAAAATTCTAAATGCTTGAAAAGTTCTTGTTGCTGGATGAATGCGTCCCTTTTCATATTTACCCGGTACAGCTGCCGACACTATATTGGCTAATTGCTTACTTGTTTCAATGTTTTTGCGATCTTTATAAATAGCTTCAGCAATTCTTCTAGTGTAACGTTCTTCTCCATATTTTCTGATAATTTCTGTCAACTCTTCCTTAGTTGCATATTTGAGAAAATCTCTTAAAGATTCTAAATTATCGTTATATGTCATCAGAAGGGGCTCGTCTTTTTGAAAACTAAATCCCCTGCCTCTTTTTTCTAACTGTTCTGAAGAAAAACCTAGATCAAGAAGTAGTCCATCTGCTTTAGGAAAATTATTTTCTTTCATAATGTTTTTAAGAGAAGAATAATTTCCATTTACACAAATTACATTTTTATCTGATTTAAATTCATCTTTAAGATTTTTGACGTTTTCTTCGTCGTAATCTACTAAAAGTAATTTTCCAGTTTTACCTATAAGCTTTAAAATCTCAGAAGAATGGCCACCGCTTCCAGCAGTACCATCAATCATTGTCTCGCCCTTTTTAGGATCGAGTGCTTCTATTACTTCTTTTAAAAGAACTGGAACATGCATGTCTTAAATTCCCAACTCCCCTAGCTGCTCGGCTATTTCGTCTGACGCAGCTTCGGTTTTTTCTCTATTTTCGTTCCATGCTATCTCATCCCAAATTTCTAATCTGTCATATAATCCTGCGACAACAGCATGTTTTTTTAACCCAGCATATTTTCTCAAATAATCCGGAATTAAAACTCTTCCCTGAGAATCAATACTAACTTCCATAGCTCCGGCCAACATTAATCTTTGAAAAGATCTGTTGTTAGCTTTTGCAAAAGGAAGATCAACAATTTTGCTAGCAATATCTTTCCATTGAGACTTATCAAAAACAAAAAGACAGTGGTCTAATCCACGTGTCACTATTGCGCCACCCTTTAATTCCTTACGAAATTTTGTTGGCACCGCCATTCTCCCTTTTTGATCTAATGAATGTTGATATTCTCCAATAAACATAGTCGTAAATAGGCTCAAAGCCCTTAACTTAATTTAGGCGTGGTTCAAGAGGTTTTATTCCTAGATATCCCCAGATTTCTGGCTTATCCCCATAGTTATCCACATTCCCCCACCACAATTTTAGTATAAACCACTTAGCCCCAAAACAAAACACATTGATTGTGTATAAGTTAAGATTATCCCCCGAATAAAAAAAGCCCACTAATTTATTATTAGTGGGCTAATATTTTATGGCTTTTTACCATTAATTTCTTTAAGGTCACCGCTGATACTACCAAAAACAATTTCAACATTTATTCTTAATGGAATATGTCGCTTATCTCTAGTAAGCCAAATTTTCATGCTTTTACCCTTTTGAATGAAAAGTCCCTCTTCTCTAAGAGTCGGCTCTACCATGATTGTACTACGCGGATCTTTTCGCGAAATAAAAAGGATTGCCTTTCTAAGAACTTTTACTTTTAATGGCCAAGTTTTACCAGTGCTAACATCTATCTCTACTTCATCATCTACTTCTAATTTATGAGGTCGAATGTAATAAACACTAGATAAAATATCTTGAACTGGGCCAGCCACTGTGCCAGTGCTATATCTAAAAGTTCCATCTTCATCTACTTGCTTTGTTAAACTCTTATTATTTTTATAATCAAAGACAGTCCATTCATCTCTGTAAAAATCTCCTTCTCTTAAATTTTTTGAATAAGCTAAAGACCTTAAATCTTTAACACTTACCCAAGATTCATTTGTATCTCTTACTTTGTAAAAAGCGTCAGCGAATCTATTAGACTCCGCCTTCGAAATAATATGATAAGCTGGCTCACCATTAAAGTTAACAATTTCTTTAACTTCAATATAAGCATGCCCCATAGAAATAACGCCCCATTTTAATTCGTACTTTAATTCTTCGCCAAACCACGGAACGGTTATTTCTTTTTTAGAAAGAGAAATGGTCCCCCGAATTAAGTCATAAGGACTAGATATTGTATTACTAGAAATTTCTAAGGCATTAACTTTAGAAACCAAAACAAAGCATAAAATAGTAAAAAGAATATTCTTTTTATTCAATTGCTTCCTTTCTTATTATTAATAAGCTAATAAGAGAATATATTAATAATAAATAAAAAACAACCATTTTAACGGTTGTTTTTTATTTTAGATTTACTGTAATTCTACAGTAGCACCAGCGTCTTCTAAAGACTTCTTAAGCTTATCTGCGTCCTCTTTAGGAAGATTTTCCTTAACAACTTTTGGAGCAGCATCAACGATGTCTTTTGCCTCCTTAAGTCCTAAACCTGTTGCTTCACGAACAGCTTTAATGACTTGGATTTTTTGAGAACCAGCGTCTTTCAACATTACATTGTAAGCGCTCTTTTCATCATCCCCTCCCGCTGCAGCACCTGCACCAGCGGCTGCTACTGGCATAGCGGCAGAAACTTCGAACTTTTCTTCCATAGCTTTAACTAATTCAGCTAGTTCGGTAACTTTCATGTCGCCTACCTTGTCTAAAATATCTTTAAATTTTTCATCCATAATTTTATATTTTACTTAATTATAATTTATGCGCTTTTGCCATCTCCCTCCTTATCGGCAGGTGAATCAGCTGGCTTTTCAGCGCCTTCAACTGATTCTGGTTTTTCTTCTTTTCCCGCTTCGGTTGGTTTAACTTCTTCAGCTTTTGACTCTTCTTTAGGAGCCTCTTCTGTTTTAGGAGCTTCAACTGGTCCTTTCTTTCCCATTTCATTTAAGACCATCATCATTTTCTTAATAGGCATAGTTAACATCATCGCTATTTGGGCTAAGAGAATCTCTCTAGGAGGAAGTGTTGCAATTGCATTAAAATCTTCCATAGTTACTAACTCTTTTTCGTTAGCGTCATAAGCACCCAATACATTGAAAATACCCTCTTTGGCTTTTTCAACTCCTTTAGCAAATTTGTGAATAATGGAAGCAACGCTAGATAAATCTCCTTCTGCGTAAACAGTACCTAATTGATTTTTAGTCTGATTAGCATCAAAAGAAATTCCGACATCTTTCAAAGCAATATTTACTAATCGCTTCTTCATTACTTTAACATCAGCACCTACTTTTTTAAGCTCGCCTCTAAGTTTTTTAAAGTTTTCTACTGTTACCCCGCTAAATTCGGTAAAGATAGTGGTCTTACTACTAGAAAGCTTTTTAGAAGCCTCATCAATCATCGCGCTTTTTTGCTGTTTTGTTAATGGCATATTGTTAATTTTTAATAAAAAATAGACCTTTATGGTCCATAGACTTACTCGCCAATATAGCAAGTGAGATTTTCCTCGACGGGACTTATTGATTGCCCGTTGTCTACAGAACATATGTATAATAGCAAATAGACATAAATTGTCAATAAATTTATCTACCCCGCCTTGGCAGAGTCTATTATTTATAGTTAATCGCTTTATTTTTAGATAAATAATAAAAAGACCGTCATAATGACGGTCTAGATTCTTTATAGAATTTCACTGTTTTTTCTTCTACTTTAAGAACTAATTTATCTCCTGCTTTTACTAGTCCACGATCTTTCATTCTCCCCAACGGAAGACGAATGTATTTATCAAATTTACTTTTCAAAAGCTTTATTCCTAAGGCAGGATTATCTAAAGATTCTTCAGCGATAAACTTTTTTACTTCGTCGCTCATTTTTATGACTACAGGGAAATTATATTTCTTTACCAAATCCGTATGAAATCTAGCGAGTTCAATTTTTAAAATTTCCATATAAGCATCAACTTCGTAAGGTCTATACATATAGACTCTATCTACTAAGCTTAGAAAACGCGGTGAAAAATATTCTTCTACCCTTTCACGGCTATCCAAATAAAATTTATTACTATCTTCTTTAGATTTCTTTTGAGTAATCCCTCTGAAACCAATGCCCTCACCCTGCTCTACTCGATCTTCTCCATCAACAACATTGCTGCAACTTATAAAAATAATAGAATTTTTAAAACTAACTCTACCATTTTTTGTAGCGATTACTCCGTGTTCTAGAAGCTCCATTAACATACTAAACTCAGTAGGGTTCAAGTCAGAAACATGATTAATGAAAATTATTGATCTTAGCTCATAAAATTCTCTAAGAAAAATATTCGATGAAGCCTCAAAGCTCTTTTCAGCCTTGTCTAGTCTTTCTTGCAAATCTTTATTATTAGGATTCTGTTGAAGTAATTTTTCTAATTCACTAATTGCCTCAAAGTCACTGTGATATAGTTTAGCCTTTAATTTAAAATCAGGATTATTATTTTCTTGATAAGTATAATCACCAATATTTACTTCATTTTGAGTTAAAGCTGAAAGAGTTTCAAAAAAATAGTGACCAGGAATATAAGTGAAAGCACTAGAATTATTGAACATATATTCAGCCAAACTTTTAACCAATAATTTTTTACCAGATTTAGAGGGTCCGATTAAAAGCGCTATATGAAGAGGTTCTTCATCTTTACGATGAAGACCGGAATCGCTTAAAGAAACTTTTTTAACAAAGCTTTTTAAGATATCGTCTTGCCCCTTAATACGCAATTTAAGAAATTCAAATAATTTCTCAGAGCTAGGGCTGAGCGATTCGCCGTCTAGAGATTTCGATTCCATTAGACCTCTCTCTATATTTTAAGATGCTATGTTTACTATATTCTAAATAAACTATGGGCGCAACTAATCTAGTGAGATATTAAGGGAACAAAATTAAAGCCAAAATATTCTTTTGTCTCAAATTTATTTTTAGCTAATTTATCTAAAACTAATATACTGTCTTTAACAGGGGCTACAATTCTTCCTCCTATTTTTAATTGATCTTTCCATTCTAAAGGAATATCTTCTGCCGAAGCTGCAGAAATTATTTTGTCATATGGAGATCCTTCTTCATATCCCTTAGAGCCATCTCCTAATAGGAGATCTACTCTACGATTACTAATGGCCTCATATTTTTGGATGTTATTTTC
>Ga0100403_1001222_pt1 | contig 23732 bp, 23 predicted proteins | sample CryGeymet201501t_FD_83663 | JGI IMG/M metagenome (GOLD analysis project Ga0100403, IMG submission 83663) | Groundwater microbial communities from Crystal Geyser aquifers in Utah, USA - Crystal Geyser metaG 2015-01t | ecosystem: Environmental > Aquatic > Deep subsurface > Groundwater | place... | reverse complement strand
TGTCCACCTTAAAACCATCAACAACACCTGCATCCTCAGAAGTAGCCATATTCACATATACTGCGTCCACTGTGTTATCTGCTAGTGCTAGTGAGTATTCATCCAAACCAATGCCATACGTTCTTAAAAGGTACTCATCGTACTTATATAGACTAGCAACCACTCTAGAAGAGTTCTGTAGTTCTACTGGATCACTGCTCGTCTGTGCCTTCTCCTGTGCTTTCTGAAGTGCCTTGAAGTATGCAACATATCTAGCACCTTCCTCAGCAGGGAATTGCTTGTATGAAGTAAACTTCTTACCGTTCAAACGTCCAGGCTCAGGCAAATCCATCTCGTCTATAGATATCTCGCTCTTTTTCTTTGCATCATTCTTTGCATCTTCTGCCATAAAAGCGTCAAAGTCCTGCTCCTGGAAGGCTTCTAGGTTATTTACGTTAAGCATTGACGGATCAAAGACAATCATCTGATCTGTTACTACAGAACTATCTTTAGGATTATCTGATATACTCTTAAACAAAACACTATCATACCCCTCTGATTTTGCCTGTGCAATAATCTCTTTGAGTTGCCCTTGATTGCCTGACTCACCAATCATGTTTACAGTCTTTGTATTCAATGTATTTACAGAGACTCCCATAACAACAGGATCAGCAATATCAGAAAATAAGGTAGCGTAGTGAGATTCTATTTCTTCTGTTATAGAGTCCACAGCGTCATAGTCCCTTGAACGTGTAGCTGTATCAAGCCTATCTTGTAGTTGTCGCTCTTTATCATCCCACTCTTTTTGATTTTTCGTCATCTTTGTAGACGATAACTCTGCATAACTAGCAGCCTCATCAGGTGATGACGTAAGCCAAAACCCCTCGATACCTGCAAGTGTATTTGTGCTGGCGTTCAACATTGACGTATCAAAGGCATCAAACCTCTGAGATGTTCCATGATACCAAACGCTAGGCTTGGAAGCCCCCTCCGTCTGGAACGCCTCTACCGCTCCACTATCTGCCGTGGCAATATCAGTCTCTAGCCAAGTGAAACCGTTCTCGTCTGTGATCTCACGAGCATCTTTGCGGAGTTTTTTGAAGTAGGGATTGACCTTGCTTTTGTAGAAGTCGTAAACGGCTTTTTGTTCAGGCTGAAGCATATCAGCTTTGAAAGAAGCACCACCTTTTTTGTATTGCCCAGGTTGCATCCATGTTTCCCCCATAGTAGGGTCGTAGTACATCGTATCAAGATCACCTTCTCCGTAGTAATCAACCTCTACCTTTACGTCTACATCACGAGGTGTATCCATCTCTGATAAGGAAGCGACACGTATCATAGAGTTATCCGACTCAAACACGTAGTATGTATCATACTCTGTTTCTACGATACTCCCGATTGGTAAAATATCTACGTCACGATTCTCTTCTCGTACTGTGTATGGAGCATTCTCTGTACCACCAACATACCCTTCAATATGGGCAATCGTACTACCAGTAGGAACCCGCAACGTCTTTATGCCATCCATAGCAGCAAGACGGATTTCCTCCTTAATCATACGCTCGTGCCAGATGTTTGCGTAAGGCATCAACTTTTCTACCTCAAGCCTTTTTTTAAGTAATGAAATCATCTGTGTAGACCAGTTGTCCCCCGATCCTTTAGCCTCCTTAACCGCCTGGTAAAAATGGTACGCGACAGAATCGTTAGGTGCATTCTTTACTACTTCTCTTACACCCCCAAAATCTGGCTCTTCTTTGATACCTGAAACCATACTAACAAGAGTCTCAAAATCACTGGGAGTCAACAACTGCATACTGCCCCCCCTCGTCTTCTGGAAAAAATCACTTTGTACTTCTAGTATAGCCCTCGTGTCACCATCCGTAGCTATACGTGTATGACCAAAGAGCTTTGTTGTTTCTCCTGAGAAGTGTCCAGAAATGCCATGCTCTACAGGACTATCGTATATATGGGTTGTAGATTCCCAGTTATCCATGCCCACATTATCAAGCCCGTACTCTGCATATTTTTTTGAGTCCTTTACTTCTAATGGTACAAGCTCACTCACAATAGCATCCTCTAGTGCGGAAACACTTATACGCTTTTCGTCTTTAAATTCTGTATCCAAGACTGCGTTGATAATATCAAACTCAGCTTGCTTCAATCCTGCACCTTTCAGTGCATTCTTTACTTGTTGGTATGATACAAACTCTTTGCCTGTGATCTCCTTATGCTTGAAAAACTTGGAAGTCAAAGACGTAGGGTCTTGGTAGTACTCCATTTGTGTTTCAAGAAATTCACGTTTTTTGTTATCTAGCTCTATCTGTTGACGTTCACTAGGGCGTTTCTTTGCAAGCACGTCACGGTAGAACTGCTCAGACTTATCCATAGGCATATTCCCTAGCCATCGAAGCATACGCTTACCGTAGTCAATCAGCTTAGCAAGTACCTTCCCGTACTTACTTGTTGCTTTCTCTTTCTCAAAAACAAACTTCTTCAAGTCTTCTGCAAGAACTTCCTCAGCCTGTGCATCAGTCAAATTTTCCTTACCTTCATTCTCACGTACAGAATCAAGAATCTCTTTCTGTGTAGGTGCATCTACTAAGTTACGGAAGTAGGCATGTGCCACCTCGTGGTATGGTGTACTCAAACGAATATTCCTATCACCTAGTTGTGTGGCATCTCCTGAATCACGCATCTCTATCCACCCCATAGGCTTAGCAATACTCTGGGCAAATCTACCCAAAGCCTTAGGATTTGTACTTACTTGTCCTACATACTTCGCTTCAATACCCAAATCTCCTACGAGATTGTCCACTACACGCTTCGCTTCATCTTTTGTGAGGTAAACACTGTCAGCGTTATTAGCTCGCTTAAAAAAGGCTTTTAAATCCATATCTGAGTTGATACTAGAATCCGTATCACTCATAGAACGTGCGAAGTCTTCGGCCGTAGTAAAGTCCTGTGCTCGTAAAATATTGTCAATATTCTGAGAAACAAACGACTCAGGGTTCATCATCTCCGTTTGTACTTGTTCTAGTGTCTTAAATACTGCGTCTACCTCAGCTTCGTTGCTTATACCTTCGTTCGATAGTTTATCTGCAAACCATACATTCATACGGTTCACGACGCTTGCAATAGCCTCACCCTTCAAATCACTAGAAAAGTCTGCGTCAAAGTTCACCATGAAAGACTCGCCACCTATACTCATATCACCAGAGGCAATAAACTTCCCATCAGTAGTCGTGCCTACCTTAATCTCTACGTTTGGTGTACTTACAATGGACTCTGCACTTCTCTTTGCAGATTCCTCTAGGTAGAGCTTTGCTGTAGTATTGAGGTTACTGATCTGCTCTCTTGATTGTTCTATAAGCTTTTCTACTACAGGGCTATCTCCTTCCATCTCCAAAATCTTTTGTCCTATTTGTACTGCGGAGTTGTCTGCACGAGCTTGTTCTAGTAATGTATCAATAGACTGCTCGATATCAGACGTACTCATATCTGGTGTAGGCGTTTCAGGTACGTACTGCTCTTCTTGTTGTGTAGGTGCTTGCGGTCTTTGTGGTTCCTGTCCAGGTGATTGAGGTTCTGGTGTAAACTGCTGAGCGTTATCTCTAGGTGGTACACCTCTATAGTTAGGGTCTATAATACTCTCTCCTTTTTGGTCAAATCCAGAGAACATTGCACCACCTATAAGACCTCCGATAAAAGCATCTGGTAAATTATCCCAATATCCACGTGTCTTATCGTAGTGATTGATCATCACATTATTCACGAACTCCTGGCCTGCTTCGGTTGTTCCTTCTTTTAAGATATTCAATCCCCCCTTTAAAAATTGTTGCTTCACTGTGATTTTAGCGTGCTCACCTAGCATCTTTTTAACGTTGGTAGAAAGAACCTTACCTCCTATCTTTCCTGGTACAAGTGAATCAAGACTACCCGCAATAGCACCGTATATCTGTGATTGTCTACGTGCCTCTGATAAAGGTACGCCAAGATCCAACAAATCATTGTACATCGAACCTGTTTCCACTGTACTACCATACGCTAGTGCTCCAGCAAAACCTCCAACTGGACCAGCCAATGCACCACCTGTAATACTCGCACCCATCAAACCTAATACGTGCGGCACTATAGAACCTATGGTTCTATAGTAGTATGATGGATCAAATGCACCACCTGCAAAGAAAGACTTTTGTTCACTAAAAGATTTTACCAAGTCTGTATTGTCTTTTCGTACCGCGAAATCATCATTGACTCTAGCAGCTATATCTCTTGCCCACTTAAAATACGGATCACTTCCAGACATACTTTCTATACTACCTGCAAATCCACGGATAGCATCCATACCTGCACCTGTAAAAGCAGACTGATACTCCGCTCCTACGGTGAATAGCGGGTTAAGATACGTAAGAGGGTTACTCCAGGAGAAGTCTTCATACGGATTTTCTCGTGTGGTTCTTTGAGCATTATTCAAACGAGTAATATAGTCTAGACCAGCACTCTCATAAGCAGAAGTCCTTTGATTGTTTCTTTCTTGCGTGTTTCGTAAATCCTCAGTATACAAGATAAACTCCTTATATTTGTCTTGTAGTGTTCTGCTAGAGTTAATGAGTTGTTCCTTACCTGTACCTGGTCCAATAGTTGTACCCTTGCTACCACCTGTATAAATAGCTTGGTAGTTCTTAGCCCATTCGTCCTGGCTTATTTGTAGGCCTTCAAACCTATTCAAGTCAGCGTTATCTACAGAAGGTAAATTGATCATACCGTTCTGATCAACAAAAGCATTCTTACGCAAAGCCATTCGTGCTTCGTATGGCAGAGAACTTAGCTCCTGCTTAAGTTGTTCCGTTCTATCCATCTGCATACCAGTACCCACAGGATACTGTGATTGGTTCGCTACGTTTTTTGCCGTCTGTGAAGTAGCCAACTTCGGAAGTTGAATTTTTGGCAGTGATATAGTAGAAAATGAACTATCTACTTTTCTGCCAAACTCTGCTTCGAGTTGTAGCTTAAGGTCTTTGGATACAGCCATAGTATTTTATTGAAAGAGGGTACTTAAAAAATTTCCTTCTGCCTCTGCTCTTTTTTTTTGTTATTCTGTTAGATTGGGGTTCGTGAACTCTTTGACAAGATTTTTCGTGAAATTCGTTAGCTTAGGTAGTGCGGTGTTCAATGTCTCTTGTGCTTTTTCATAGTCCTTACCACTTGAAGAGTATAAAGCTCTTTGCGTTGGATTGATATACTTACTCATCATAGAGTCAAAGGACGATGTACTCTGTCCTTGTTGTGCCCATGCAGTACGTAAAGCATTATAATCATCGGGGTTCAACTTACCATCTTTGCCAGTGAATTGTTCAGCCTTACTCAGAATATTGTTGCGCAAATCTTCTGTCTTCTCCGTAGCTGTTGGGGCCTTGTTCTTACTCACACTTGTACCTGCTTTGACCTGTGAAGAGTAGTTCCCACTGATATATTTTTGTACTTCAGGAGCAGAGAAATAAGAACCGTCTGCTTTCTTAATAGTTATATCCAAGTGAGAACCGTCCCCTGCCTTACCTGGTATAGTATTCCCAGAGTTTCCGCCTGTACCCACTTGCGCACCAGCACTTACCTTATCACCAACTTTTACATTAGCACCTTGCAAGTGAGACAACCATACAGTATTACCATCAGCGCCTCGTACTTGTACTTGATTCCCAAATCCTCCGTTAGGACCTACCTTCACAACTTCACCTGTGACAGGAGAAAAAACTGGATCACCTACTTTTAAGTCTACGTCTAATCCATACTTCCAAAGTGGAGAACCATTAGGTCCAGTGATAGCTCCATAGTTCGCTAGGTAATCACCAGTGTTTGCGTTAGCACTAGGTCCAGAGATTGTGTAATCAGAGGCTATATCTAGAGAAGTCTTTTGATCATTCAATGCTCGTGACTGCATAATAGACTGCGTATTCTGCATATCCATTCTTGTCTTATCTCTATCTAGTGGTCTGTTATATAAGAGATCATCTTCTTTCAAAGCGTTATCTACAAGCTGGCCTTGATTATCAAGCACCTTACCAGAGATATCTAGTGCTCCCATTGCGAGGTCTTGTGCCTTTGAAGCATCGAATCCAGCAGAGATAGTCTGAACAAAAGGTCTACCAGTCTTACGATCCTGCATGATCACATCAAAGTATCTGTTTCCCTGTGCATCATATCGCTCTACCTGTGTACGTACCTCTGCACTAGGGTTCTTGCTATAAAGATTCATAAATGTACCTACTGGCATACCAGACATCATCTCCATCTTTGCTATCTGTTGCATCTCTCCTGAAGATATTTTGCTCGTATCCATAGTACCCTCCGTGATCAAGTTGTAATAACTTGTAAGATTAGCAGAAGCTTCCTCTCTTTGAGCTGTCATATAGTCCATTTCAGACTGTCGCATTGTGTTGAACTCTTGCATAAGCCCCTTAGCCGCATTGACACTATCTTGCCACTGTGTTCTAGCAACACCGTAATCAAGTTGTTTTGCGTTCATAAGACTCTCAATAGCACTATTAGCCGTTTGCACCATGCTGTTACGGTACTGTATTTCACGGCCAAGGTAGTCAAGACGTTCCTTCTGCTGTCTTTGAACCTCACTCATACGACCAGAAATAACATTCATCGCCACTGGCTGGTCTTCTTGGTACTGCAAGCGTTGTCTTGTAATAGCCTCCATATCAGCGTACTCCTTGTACAGGTTGTTCAGTTCCCCTTCGAGACTATCAACATTGTATTCTCCTCGTAGTTGGAGAAGTCTTTTCTCATATTCAGGAGCCTGCGGTCCTGCTAGATTCACCATTGCACGTATCTCAGAAGCAAGCTCATCCATCTGGCTTGTACTAAAACTTGTATCAGTGATATCACCATACATATCAGCACCATCACCACCGTCTGCCATGTTCTTCTGGTTCTCGTTCACCAAAGCCTCTGCCTCTTCGATACTTGTAGGCTTAGGGAATGTACCGCCAAGAAAAGGATCAGCAGAACGTACACCACTTGCATTACGTTCCTGTGCTGTCTTCCACCACCCATACGCCTCTACCATTGCTTTCGTAGGTTCACCACCGTTACTGATAGCTCTCCATAGTACATTGTCCGCATCTGGTGTTACATCTCCTTTCTGGATAGCATCATACAGTGTCTTGGAATCAGCGGTATTGTACTTCTTATAGTTGTTGTACATTGCATACGCTTCCTTCTCTGGAGCTGTCAGAGGGTTCTGATTAGTCATATCTACCGTACCTGCTACCATACGGTCGAATAGTGCAAAGGTCTGATTACCACCTTGCATACCTGGACGTGCATATGTTGGCTGTTGAGGAGCACCTGCAAGAGGTAGTGCTTCTAGTGGGGTAGGAGAAACTTGCCCAGGTACAGTTTGTTTAGGTGTAGGGTTCTGTGCGAGCTGATCACCAAAGGATAAAGGTATAGCTGGTGTAGTTTGTCCTCCTACAGTAGTAGATGAAGGTACTGGCGTACCTGTAGTTGCTGGCATATCAACTTTTTGTCCAGGAAGAAGATTTGTCACACCGCTCTGCTTCAAAGCATCCACTTGTGTTTGGTCTTGTGTAATAGAGTTTACTGTGTCACCTGGTTGTACTGTGTACTTATTTGTAGCCATAGTTTTAAAATATGTTAGTTATTATACCATTCACGACACTTGCGGAAGATAGTGACCCTATCGTACCAGTCACACCACCCTTTGCATAGAATGTCCCATCCATTAGTACAGCTGTGCCCTCACAAGGATTTGTAAGAAGTATGTCAGAAATTCTTTCCTTACCCCACCAAAACCCCTCCTTATCTGCATGGAACGCTACATCACCAGCCCCCATACGCATAGTACTTATGACTTCAAAGTCAAAGACCTTTGCGGATAGGACAGCGTTTGCTTGTTCCATAGCAACTAGACGTTGTGTCATTTTCTGCATATCAGCCTGGAGCTTCTGTAGGGCCATCTGTAGGTTCTGTATTTCTTGTTCCATATTAGTCAAAGGTTATACGTATTTCTTCTATAGATGAAGGTACAGGTGAGGAAGGGCCAAAGACGGAAATCTTTAATGCCATTGAAGCAACTGGCATTGTGACCTGGTCCAAATAGAATATACCCCTATCGTAATCAGGAGTCATCGCAACAGCGTTCAAAGACTCTGGTGATTTTAGTGACTGATCCTGCCACGAATTAGGGTAGACAGTAAGAGCCATGTTAGTACCAGCTCGCATCGTACTCATAGCCACCTCAATACGAAACTGTTTTGTAAAGCTCCGTGCTGGACGTGTTACACCAGTGATAATGTTATAACTCTGGACACTTGTGCCAATACTATTGGAGTATATCCAAGCCATATCTACACCTGTACCGTCAAAGCTTGGATTGGAAAATTGATCAGAATACGAAAAGAGAAGACCGCTACCATAACTAGATTTAATACACGGGTACTCCGATTGTCCATCTGCTCTGTTTACATAGAGACGTTGTATTGTTGGTGGCATACCTGGCTGTTTCGCCTCAAGAGAATACACCCCACTTGGATATCTCTGTCCAGGTGTAGTACCACCTACTCCGAAATATCCTATATTATTTGCGTTCAATATAGCCTGTGGGCTAATCTTCGAGCCTGTCCTACTCACGAGAATAGAGTTGCCACCTGGACTATCTATATCAGGTAAAGCACTAAATAATGAAGCAAATGGTTCACCATAAGAATACACCTTTATTTCCTTACCTCCTGTAAGCAAGTATAGATTCCCACCTGTTTGCACAAAACCATATATGACAGGCTCAGGGACTATACAGGCATTGCTCCAAGATGTACTCCATGTATTCCACCTGTACACTTTAGAAATAGAATGCTTGTAGTCTCTGAAGGAATTGTTTGTGCGTACAGAACGTGTAGAGACTAAAAGCTCCGTATTCCACTCTATAAGATTTGTTATCTCCCAGTCTACCTCTATATCAAGTGCATCTGCGACAAATACCCCTGTGCGATCTACCTGAGCTACAAGGTTACCATCTCCAATATAGAGTGTATCGTTCGCCACAACCATAGGGTGAAACTCTTCCGTGTCACCATTAGTGAACGTAGCAAAGTTATCGTCAAACGTATCAGTAGCTGGATCAAGACGTCCAAGCCTCTTCTCCATAGCGTAGTAAATATACCCATTGAACTCCATCGTGTTGTAGACTCCCTTTGTCCCTGCACCTGGTGCGAGTGTATGGATCAATGATGCTGTGCCTGCTATAGAGTCGAGCTTGTGAACCTTTCCGTTCAAATCCTTGAAGATATATATATCCTCAATACTGTATGGATGGATAGCTTTCATAGAACCGTCAAAGCCATCGTTGATTTTATCTTCCGTCTGTCCAACTACCTTAGTAGAAGGCATAATCAGACCTAGTTGCATCTGTGGTGTACACCTGTCAAAGCTCTTGATAATACAACCAGGTCCGTATGGATCGTCTTGGTTCTGTGTTAGGTGAAAGTCTCTGAGGATAATCTCGTTCTGTTGTTGTGACATTATGTTCGTTTTACACGCCTCCAGACTGTGGTAGGCGAAGATACTTTCTTCCAATACTCTTGCAGTATGTCGTCAGACAATGCTACTAGGTATTCATCTAGTGATACACTTTCTTCTAGTGTTGTAGATATATTTGAAGGCATAAGCACCTCGTTTAAGACAAGAGTCTCTAGTATAGGGGCTTCTACCTCTGAGGGCATAAGTTCGCCTACTGGTGTTATACTTTCATTAAAAAACACCGTGATAGGAAATAACTCTGATCTATGCCCTGTGATTGTCCTAGATGCTATTGGTGTTCCTCCTATCATAGCGTTATTCAGTTACAATACTAAACTCAGGATATAATACAGACGTGTTGAAAGCGTCATGGTAGAACCACTCATCGCCTTGCATCACTATTCCTGCAACTGTAATAACAGCAGGAGGGGTATCAACCATTTCATTTCGTCCGTTAGCTACAGATAATGTCTTCCCGTGTGAGAAGAGAACAACGTCTCCGATTGTTTGAGTTGGTATATTCATTAGGATACTTCAGATAAAAGAGATAAGGGTGCTAACTCCATAGTTGTTCCAGAGTTATTCTCTACTGATATTTCAACTTCATTTCCAGAAACTGTACTCATTACATAACCTGTGTATAGTCCAACATCTACCGCAGTATGTGTGTTGGTTCCATCTACAGCGATATCTATTGTCTTACTTGTTGTTATGCGCAAATCGGAAAGCTCTGCTCTTAAACTAACACCAGTAGTTTCTAGAGTAAATCCATCAAATTTTTTTACAAAGTTTAAGAGATTAAAAGCTCCTTGTGGTTCAGAGGAAATTATTGAAGCCCCACCACTTGTATACGATACAACACCAGCACTGCAATTTGCCGTTCTAGTATCTCCATCTTCGTACCCCTGTAAACATCGCTGGTTAGAAGTAAATACACGTGTAATAACTTGTGTAGAAAAGTCGTCTGCGTTAATAACTACTGGGGTATAGCCGTCGCCTCCTAGTAGATACTTCCCTTCCGCCACCATAGAAGCCCCTTCCGTATAAGAACCACTAAACCCATTCAGAACAGATGAAGCTGTCAAAGTTGTCCCTGATATTGTGAATTTAGCAAAACGTTTTGCACTTTGAGAAGTAGAGCTTACTGCAACAACATAGTTATCGTTCCACACTACAATACTGTTAAACCAACAGTTGGATACACTCAAATTTCCACCTTGAAGCACTTGTGCCCCGTGCGTAAACGTAGAGCCAGAAATAGTTGAAACATGCAACCCGTTAGTATTACCACCTTGCGTTGTAGTATAAACTACTACCTTAGTAGGGGATATAGTTCGTATGCCAGCTACAACAAAAGTAGTTGCACCTCCTGTATATGTTGTGTTTGAAGGAGTGCTACCAGTACAGGCAAGAGTTGATGTATCAACCGTCACTATAACTTGGTATAATGTCGCACCTCTTATATAAGCAATAACGACTTTATCGGTGTCTAAGTAGTCACCCATAACATTATACCCCGCTATTGTCGTGTACCCATTACCCACAGTGGCATCTATAGTAGCTACTGCTCCAGATGTAATCGTGTTATCTCCGTCAACTCTGTGATACTGTACACGAAGACCCGAAGCATCGTTTGTCATAGTGAGGAAACCAGAACCAACACCAACACAGTTGTCTAAATGGTTGTATATTGTTGGCAAAGTGGTAGTACCTGTATTTTTTTGTCCTAAGAACATTCCTTTAATTCCTCGTATTTGGTTCTGGTATTTACCAATCTTGTAAGTTTTCGATCCAGCGTTAATAATACTTGTTCCACTATCTGGAAGTAACCCTTTGACAGTAGATATATTTGTGTTAATAAGAGCCTGCGTTGTTGTATCGTAGTCTACAGGATAAAACATACCGTCAGCGTCTTTTGCCCCATTAGACAACTTTTGCGCACCTAAAACATTTGCAAAATAGTACCGCATAAAAGGCGGGTACTGCCCACCAAGTCCCAGTGGAAGTTTGTTGGGTGAAGCATTAAGTGAAAACATATTAAGAGAGAGTAACGGATATAATTCTATCAGAACCATCATACGCAAACGTCAGTGTCTTGGCTGGACTATCGTTTGTCGTGATAGAGTCAAGCCTGCCTACTGTCCAAGTAAACGTATAGGTTCTATATGGTGTAGTAATCACCTGGATTTGGTTGTCATCATCGTATGTGATTGAGTCAATCTGTCTGCCCATATCACGCAAGAAATCATCGACTGTGTCGATAGATTGTGCATCGAAGGATAGAAACATCACCAACTGTACACCAGAGGCTGTATGGTTGTTTACAAGGGCATTACAGGTAAGTGTATCACTAGTCTTTGCGGTGATAGTGACGTTCTCTACGTTTGGGTCATCAGTCGGATCGTTGTATGAACTTTCATCAAAGAGGACCAAGCGGTACTCACCAACACTAGCAGGGTCCGGGAGCAATGCACCTTGTCCTGAATTCAACAAAATAGATGTAGCCCCTGAAGACAATGCTCCAGAGACTAGGACTTTCACTCGATCTTCTGCATACGGTAGTATTCTCATCGGTATTGTTATTAGTCTATATCACATCTCCAGTATACGTGGAGCTTCATGCCTGTAGAGACATTGATCGTACCTGCTGGGAATAAAGCTCGTGCAAACAATGTCCCACCACTTGCACCGTTGAATACACCTACTTCTTCTACTGCAAACGTATCAGAGAAGGTCCACTCGTAGTCAAGCTGGAACGTATCGTCTGGACTGTCAGTTGTCGTGATAGATACAGTCGCCACAGCACGCTCTCCACCACCTGTAGTAATTTCACTACCTAGTGTTGTATCACCTACGGAAGGAGCCGTGGCACTGACACCTATAGCTAGTCGAGTGAAGTCAGGTACAGCCGTTGCACCACAAAGCTTGTTAGCCGTAGCGGAACGACCTGCGTCAGTGATCAAGTTGCTAAAGGAACCTTCTTGTAGGATTGAACCGTCCACGTTTTTGACAACGTAGTACATGTTCTCTCCTAGTGGCATCTTGGATTTAAGTTTCATAAAGGGAGTTATTAGTATTGTGAACCGTCATTGTATGGCATCGCTGGGGTAATTGATCTACGTCTATTCTGCCCTACAATCGCATCAAGTGCCTTATCAAGGTGATACTCATACGACTGCTCAGACTGAGACAAAGGGATAGCCCTATCCTGATTCTCCTTATACATGATACTTGTTCTCATGGCGAGTACACCATGTATCACTCTAGGTATTCCAGGAACATCACCAAAAGGAGCTACGGATAAATCAAAGGATTGTCGTAGTGTTGTGGCCGTGATCTCACCAGGGTATTGCTTAGAAAAAAGGTGAATACCTCCGACAGCGTTAGGAATAGGACTAGACGTAAGAATGTGTATACTATTTCCACGTAGCCAGAACATAGGAGCACTGTCTGTATATCTACGCTGGATATTCAACTCACTCATAACACTATCACTCATAGCTACACGTTCTTCACGAGCTTCAACGTAGTCTTCCCACTCGTCAAACTTGATAGTGAGTTTCTCCATATATGCAAGAAGCCACGATGGAAGCGTGTATTGTCTCTGCCCTTCTACAAGGTCCGTAAAGTTTTCTACATCAAAGTACCCTTCGTTGATCTCATTAACACGAAGAACAATCTCATCAAGTGCCATATTTGCAAAGATAGCAATATCTTCTTCAGAGAGCGTATACCCTGAGGATTTTGTGAATTTGCGTACTCGTGCGACAAAGGTAGGTCCGTTCATAGGTTGTGTAAGAATCACGCCACTCTTCATCTATAGCAAGAGTACAACACTATAAAATAGTATGCAAGAAAAAGAGCCTACCTTGTGAGTAGACTCTTCTCCGTGTCCGTAATCTAACCATTGCCACCTCTACCATACATTCAGAGGGTAGAAAGAGCAAGTGTTGTAACAATTACCCGATCACTACTTCTGGACGACTAAGGTTCAAAGAGCGTTGGCGTTTAGTTCTTCGATGCTTCTTATAGTCAGACAAGATGTCTGCTACAAGATACGAGACTTCTACCTGGACTCCCTTAGGGATCTTGATACGAATACCGTTGATAAAGACTAACTCTTGAGGAAACACTTCATTGCCGTGTTCATCATTCATAATATCCTCACCATCATCCATATCAACCTCTACAGAGACTTTACGTCCATGCTCTAGTTCGTGACGGATCCAAAGTTCCGTGTGACCTTCTTTACGGATTCGTTCCAACTCTTCCATTGAAACTTTCTCACCTTTGCGTACAAGTATCACAATCTCCTCAACGGATTTTGTTTTCTTTGTAGCCTTAGTGGTAGTATCAGAAGATACCTGTGTTTTCTCAGTCATGTAATTGTTATATTAAGATTAAGCGGAAACAGCGTGCTCTATACGACATAGGTATGCATTGTTCAAGATCATTGCAACAAACGTAGTCTTCCAACCTGCTGTAGCCTTACGATCCAATGGGTCAGCTGTACCAGCAGAACCAGCAGAGTGGACAACCATCTTCATGTCCTCACCTGTAATCATAGAACGTCCAACACCATCTTGAGCAAAAATCAATGTAGCGTGTACATCAATAGAAGTAGCACCTGCCCCAGTGAAGACCTTAGAATTAGTTGTTTCCAAGAAACGCACCTCATCTACCTTACCAATCTCTTCTGGAAGAACAGTTGTAGAGTGTGCATACTGTTCAATATCAGTAAAGCCTGCAAGAGCCTTAAGATCGTAAGTCGTCTGTGGGGAACATACACCAACGTACGAAGGTTTGATATTGACAACATCCGTAGATGCATCTGTATAAGCAAAGTTCGTAATACGCCGTGCGTTGTTTACCTTGAGAAGACGTACAACCTTCTTGATCGCAGTCACGTCAATCAAGTCCGTACTATCTACATTAGCTCGTGCAGTAGCGTTTCCTCCGTAGAAGACGTTTGTTCCAGCAGAGTATGCATCACGCATAAGAACATCGAGAGTATCCTGAGCGTTATACGCAAGAATTTCCATCCACTCTACAGGCTCGCTTGTAAGAGCAGTCCAGTCAAGTGTAGAAGAAGTCTCTACGTAGTTTCCGTACTCAAGTACAGTAGCAGTGATATCAGTGACAGTGAACTGTACACTAGAAGGGTTTGTTGCTTCTACAAGTGGCGTAGTAGCAGGGGAAAGATTGCTATAGCGTCTGAACTTGATTGAGTTCAAAGAGCTATTGCGAGGAGTAGGACGCTTCTGTGCCCACATTCCGTACACCAAATTAGCGGTAGCACGATGGAGAAGCATCTGATCGAAATGGAAATTTACACCATTCGGGATTTGTGTTGTTGTAGTAACACCCATAAAAAGAAAGAAAAGATATTATCGATTCCCCATTTTGATTTGCTGGATAAAGGATTCCATTTCCTTTGTACCTGGTTGAGGTGACGCAGGAGGAGTTTTCCTCATATCTCTTGCAGAGTATCCTGTTCCTGTACTGTGTGCACCGATCGACTCTTTCCTTGCATTGTCTTCCATCACTGGAGCAGATGCAACGACACGAGCGACTTCGTCGGCAGTAAGGTTCTGATAACGAGGCTCATTGATTGCTGAGAGGATAGCTTGCTTGTGGGTAGCATACGCTGGATTATTGTCCAGGAAACGCTCGGTTTCAAGTTCACGTATTCTCATGTCCTTTGAAGAGAGGATATCATCCACGTCTTCATCAGTTGGCTTCAACTCACCACGTTCGAGCTTGGCTTTTAATTCGTTCAACTCCTTTTCTTGTTCTTTCTGGAGCTTAGCGATTTTCCGTTGCTCATACCATGCTTGCTTTTCACGCTTCTCTGTACCTTGGGGAGTAGACTGAGAAACGTCTCCTTCTTTAGGGTTCTGATTTTCATCTTCACCTGGAAGGGGATTTGTATTCTCGACATTTGTGTCGGTCATAGCTTTCGTTTAATTATATAAGCCTAGACTGTTATAAGTCCGCTTCCATATACCTCACCGTGAGAAGAGGGCGTTCAACAACACGATAAGGTATACAGAAGTGGACCTACTACGGGAGTAGGTCTTCGGCGGTCATGTATGGATCCATATTGGTATCACCATTCATAACCTCACGTTCTGCATGTTCCCCTACAAAACGTAAGGGGGATTCTAGTATATCAAGGAGCGTTGTCCGACGAAGTACAGATAACTTGTACGAGTCGTAGTCTTTGCAGTCGCCCCCTGCTATAACTTGTGACAATCTCTCTATATCACTCTTCCACAAGTCTGTAAAGACTTTGAAGTCCTTATTCTTTGTGAGACGAAGCATTGCATCGTGTACTTCCTGTGCCTTGTATTGTTTCATGGTTCTTAAAGTGAAGCTCTTTGTATTGGTGATTTAAAGCTTAGATTTGTAGGATTAGCCTGTTGATTACCACCCGTACCCATCATTTCAGGATTCTGCTCTTGTGCGTTTCCTGGATTCACCTGGCTTGGAGCAGGTAGAAGTTCTGGATTCTGGCGTGCTATCATCATCATGTTTTTGTGTGCCTCGATATGGGCATCACGTCTCTTGCTCTGTGGGAGTTGGTTGTGTATCTCTAAGTGGGCCATGTGATCATCTCGTATGCTTACCTGTGGCGTTTTCTCGTCCAGGATAGCTTCGTTCTCCCCTCGTGCATGAAGCTCCTCTGGTGTGGCAGGAAGCAACAGCGTAATCTCTTCACCTGTCATGTCAGAGAGTTCCAGTGTCTTACGATTCAAGTACCTTCGATTCACGTTTGGATCAGAGGCTATCACCTGCATCACGTTTGTGAGACTCTGAAGTTTTGTTGTCCGCTCTATTTCTCCCATGACAGAAGACTGGATATAGACCTCTGGCTGCTGTTCATCTATAAAATCGTTTTTCTTTGCAGAGGAAAACAACGTGCCAAGCTCACCCATAAGACGAATAACTTTTTCTCCGCTCTTAGGAAAGAACGTCTCGTAGCACCTATACCATTGCTCGTAGTATGCCTGCTCGCTCCATCCTAGAATCTTTGCCGATAAGGTATACCTGCGATCAATACCTGTAGATTGTGTGGCAATCTCCGTAGCACTACGACTCTTGTCTGGTGTTTGCCCCTGTATGATTGAAGGGGTAGCAGTAGATTGTTGTGCAACAGATTCCATATATTGAAGCACCCACTGGCCATCGCCTCGCATACCTTCTCGTGGTACGGATTGCATTGCACCAGTAGGATCACCATTCACTGGTATAAATTTATTCGGAGCTGGTGTACCTATCTCGTCCATTGAGATACGCTTTGTATCTAGAAGGTATTGTCCGTATGTTGCAAACTCTGCTGATTTAAGGTTCAAGTTCAAGAACTTAGCCATGTACCTTTGCTTATCTTCAATAAGATCAGGTATAGAAAGACCACGGAAAGAGTCGCCCCTAGGTATAAGCACTCTATTGATCAAAGGCCAAGCATCTTGAAACTCTAGTACCTCATAGCGTATGATACAACTTTCACTCATTCCTTTCGTTAAATCACCTGCTACCTCTACATAAACACGCTTTCCCTCATCATCAAAAGTCCACCACTCCGTTACAAGTACACCATCCTTTGGATTGCCTCGTAGACCTTTCTGTAGATTAGACACTTCACCTTTTGACTCTGAACGTACTTGGATCGTTCGCTCTACACGGTCCGTGTTACCTCGTCCAGGCATAACAGCGTCTGAATCTGTATTAAAGTGCCTGTTGCTATTCTTTATGTAGTCAAGGCCCTTGAGTCGTTGTCGTCCAAAGTAGCGCAGTCCTGCCTTACCCATGAAGTCATCAACGAAACACGCACGAGGATCATAGAAGAACGTCATAGGGTCCATAAGCTCTACCTCTGGTACTTGTTTCTTTTCGTTCCACCCCTGCATAAGCAATGGAGAAAATCCATAGAATCCTGCATCGTGTATCCAAAAGTAGTCAGTGATTGCTTTCTTCATCACTCGATAGTCATTCAAAGCAAGCTTGTCTAGCACCTCTGCTCTACCAATACCCGCACTTGAGTATGGTATATGTGTGACACCTAGCTTGTCATCATACAATGCAGAAACAACAGTATTCATTGTAGTATACAACAACGGTACACCTACGGAATTCTTGTCTTTCTTTTGGTTGTTTAAGAGTTTTGTGCGAATAAGCCACTCGTCAAAGAGTGGTGTTGTCTCATCGTATGCTTCTCTAAACTCTTCGGAGATACGAGAGAGAAACTTCTTGTGCTCTGCTGTCTGTCCTAATTTATTCTTATCAGTTTTTTCGCCCTCCTCTAAGTGAAAAACTTCTTTGTTCATGTAGGGAGTGATTGAATGTTATGGGTAAACTGTAGCATAATTGTGGTCTACTGCAACTACTGATAGTATGGATCAAGATCTACCCCTGTTACAAGGATATTTCTTCGTTTCTTTGTTTCCATAAATTGGAAGATTTGCCCAAAAGCATCTGCATCATCACTCGCCCAATCATGCACAGGTTCGTCCATAAACTCTGAACGTTTCTCATTCCATTCATATCTATAGCTATTCAAGGCATCACGCCCTGCTTCAGTCGTATCTTTCTCAAAGTGGCAATGTTGGAATGCCTTACGGACTATTTCTATACGATCATATTTTTTCTTGATACGAGGGACAACATGTATAGTTCTTGAGTCATAAAACTTACAAAAAATATCTTCAACACTCTCACTACTCACAATAGTCCTCGCCCTGCCATCGTGTGGGATATAATGATTCCCGTACATGTATTCTTTCTCACGCTCCAACTCACGGAGCTTCTGCATATAGTGTACAAAGTCACGTTGTCTGTTCTTGTAGTGGTCTATGATACGGTAGTTCCCCGCATGATCCAACTGTACGAACCACACCACGGTAGAATCTCCTTGCCCAAGGTCCCAGCTTGTATGGACTGGTAGATACGGATCGAACAAACCTTCACGTATACGTCCCTCCTCTTCTAACCTACGCATATGAGGACCATAGATTGAACCTTGGATAGCCACGTCGAAGTCCGTATAATACTCCTGATAGAATATTGCATCGTCACCATTCTGTGCGATGATTTCCTTCCGTTCACGTTCTAGTGTCTTCTTGTCAATATGCTGTGTCTCATCCACTGTGAGCTTCATCCAGAACCACTCAGGATCATCCTTGGTATTCTGGTACAGCCTGTGGGCATGATTTCTGCCACGTGGTGTAAAGATGAAAAACGCATATCCTCCATTCTCTGCTAGTACAGGACGCATATAGTTCCACGCCATAGGATCAGAGAGAGAATATTCATCAAACAATATCCAATTAGGATTCGTACCTACAGACCTATCAATCTTGTCGGACCCCATAATACTATACGAAGACCCTGGATCACTAGGATACACAGGGTGTTTCGTTGTCAGTATCATCTCTTGGTTGTTTCTGCCGTGAACCAAATGCTTTGGCATGAAGTCCAGCATGTACATTGGCTCTTTGTTTTTCCCATATGCCATACCATTCCATACAATCTTCTTGCCTTGTTTATACTCAGGGAAGTAGTGGAATTTACTTCCTACATTCAGAAACATGTCTCTAAAGGTAGCGTTGACACTTGTTACTGTCTTACCTGCTCGTCTTGGTAGGACAAGACCAAACCTTTTTACTTTGCCTTCGTCCAACGCTTTCCAGAACGGAAGCATATAATCACGAGGCTCATGCTTAAATGGTAGGTCGAGGTTCATTGTCTTATAAAGAATTCAAAACACGAAGTACCTGAGCTTTCACGTAATCGCTCCCCTGCATACCAAGAAGATACCCTTTGATAGCATCTTTCTGGTCCTTAGTCAGTGGTGTTGTCTCAGAGTTCAACGCCTCCAAGAGTTGCAAGTTCTCCTCCATCTTGAGTGGTAAGTCCTCACGTGACTGTGTATTGCGTGTACTGTCAATGATGAAGATTGCATCACGCAATACATCAGCTACCGTAAACGGTGCAACCTCAGCAGTAGGCTGATTAAACGCATCGACAATACCACGCATACGAATAGATCCGTCACGATCAAGTATTGCTGTCTGGAGTAGTGCCTTCTTCGTCTTCTTTGTTGTCATCAGTATAATTTTTAATGGTTAGGTTAATATTGCTATCAGTCTTCTCGTTGTCTCCGTCTCTGTACCCAAATATTGCTTTGAGTCCAAATATCACCCCTGTTGAGGCTTGTCCTGAGATCAGCCTTTCCTCGTATTCTTGCTCTACTACTTGCCTTGCACGGCTTATAATGTCAAAAAATTGTTCGTTGTTCTTGTAGTTAAAGAACGTCTGGCGGCTCATACCTAGTGATAACGCTAGCCCTGTCACAGTGAGAGGCTTTCCAGCTTCGAGAGTCTTTGTAAAATACTCTTCAATTCTGTCAATCATCTCCTGCTTTTCTGTAGGCGTGTCCTTAAAGAACCTAGGCCTTCCAACTGGTTCGGTACTTTTCCTAGGCGTTGTTTTTGGCTTAGCCTTAGGTGTCGTTGCCCTCTTCTTTTTCGTGGTTTCTCGCTTGGTAGCGGATTTTTTCTCTATCATAGGATAGGCAAAACTTAAAAGAATTGTCTCTATCGTACGCTATCTAGGATACTAGTCAAGAGCGTGTTCTAGCTTGTACCGCATGACTATAGCATTCTGCATTTCCTGTGTCATGGCGTTTGTTCGTATGTGTTTTTCTGGTCTACCATTCATTCCGTCTTGCCAATCAGGGAAGAGTTCTCTTTTTTTCTCCTGCATATACTGCGGTGGAACGCCTGTTAGTGTGAGGTGTTTACATTCACTGCCTATGCTATGCCAGACACCCCACGGACAGTAGTACCCTTTTTTCGTCGGGTCTTTGCTTTCCTGGTACTTCTCCGTGCGTATCCCCTTAAATTCATTCCGATCAAAGCTCTCTTTGTAGTTCCCGTTCTTGTCGTGTAAGTCGAAGAACGAACTGTTAGCGTAGTATCCTTGTCTATCCTTAAACTTCCTTGCTTCCCTCGCGAGGGATTCCGATACCTGCACAAGCCTTTCTTTGTAATCCTGTCGGATAACGAGAAAGTACTTTGTCGCTGGCACGGTCGGGTAGGTGATGTAGTTCATGTTAAAACGGTGAAATATATTCTGCCTCCTTCGTCTTCGGGTTAAACCTTGATGCGTTGTTTATCCACGTGTTCAACCTACGCTTGATATCGTAGGTTTTTTCTTTCTGAAATCTGTGTTTGCCTCTTGTGTCTGTTTCTAGCCAGTACTCTGCGAACGATTCTAGTAAGTCCGCTGCTTGCTTGCTTGTAGGTATCCCCCTAGATATTGTGTATTCTATTATCTTGTCGTAGATCCCACCTGAATCTTTGTTCACTAGTACCGCTAAAATACTTTTAGTCTCCGTATGTTTTTTAGTGGCGGAAGAAACTTTAGTTTCGCTCACCCTCTCTTCGGTCTTAACGGTCTTAACGGTCTTAACGGTCTTATCATTATATAGGCTATTTCCTTCGTTTTTCTTCCGTATTTCCTTCGTATTTCCTTCGTATTCCATTTTTACTACTTCATTGTACTCTAGCACGCTTATAATGAAGCCTTTGGCGTTTCCTTCGCATTTCATATTTCCGTATTTCTTCTCTATGTACCTAAGCGTTTTGCAAATTTTTTTTGTAGTGCTTCCTAAGTCTCTCGCCATTTCAGACATGGAAAGAAAGCATTGACCTCTGTCCAGATCTATTGTGTATTTCTTATTCCCATGCCAATGTATAATCGTAGTAGGCTCTCTTCTTACTTCCAAGATAATATAAGCAATCAACATCTTTTCGAGCGTTGTAAAGCCTTCATGATCCATAAAGTCTGTCGGCACTGGTTGTCTCCAACAACTACTGTTGATCATGTTTGTTTGTGTTAAGGTATACTATCCGTACTTTCTTCTTCATAATATACACTGAATTCGTGAAGATATACTCTTCATCTTTCAACCACTTGAGAGCTTTTGCTATACCCCGTTCAGACACCCCAAAAAACAACGCAAGATCGCTTGTGCTATCATGTATACCATCCTCTTGTAAGATATACCCATACAACAAAGCTGTAATACCCGTCATCCCTTCCCTAAATATCCTTGTAGGGATATATAAAACAGAAGTCTTAATCATAACAGTCTATATGCAAGGAAGAGGATACAAGCAGGAGTACTAATCAGCACTTGTATTCTCTTCCTCAAATATAGTACTCCTTTCAAGCTGATTAGTACCCGTATTATACACCAACTCCACCAACTAAATCAAGTATATCCTCTTCCTTTTCTATGGGTATGTTGTATACTCTACCTGTCCCCCAAGGTCGCATGTTTGAGCGTATGATATATAGCCTTAAAAGGAACAAGCGTAGAAAGACTGCTTGCTCCTTTTTTGGTTGTATACCTAGCTTAGAACGGGACATCCTCAAGACTAAATTCTTCCTCTGAGGCAGTATGGGATCTATACTCAGGTGCTGAAGTACTAGCAATCTTTGGCTTAGGTGTCACCACCTCAAGACCCCAAACTTTGATCTCTGTCTTGTGGACTTCCACTCCGTCTTTGTTGGTGTACTTGCCATAAGCTATCTCACCCTCTACACGGATACGGCTCCCCTTCCCTAGTTCAGCAATCTTATCTACATTCTGCTTAGAGAACGTCACACACTTGTGGTACGCAGGGTACTTCGTATCATCTTTCCCTATACTATTCGTAACAAGTGACCACACAGCTACGTTCTTATTTACCCCACGTACTTGAACATCTTGAGAGATATTTCCCTCTAAAGTCACTTTGTTGACATCCTTAGTCATTGGTTTTTCTGGTTATAATAACAGGTATAATTTCCGTCTCATAAAACAACTCATCATACGTCATACCGTACAACTCACACAACTTCAAATCGTGATCCTTGTAGCGTGGTTGTGACTTGTTCGCAAGCCACCGTGATACGGTTGGTGTCCCCACACATAGAGCGTCTGCAATACGTTTCGGCGTAATATGCAGAGGCATCTTTTCTCGTAGTCTGTTGTAAAACTTCCTCATAATTAGTCTAAAAATGAAATATCAAGATCGGCAATGGAAGTCATATCAGTAATCTCACCAGTCCAGGGATTCATACCTGTAACATTCTCCACGAATTTTACCCATCCGTCTGGTATACCATACTTGCTGGATACAGGAGGTAATGGTCTGCCTTCCATAAAAAGGTTCACACCAGACAAGGCATCTTGGATACGTTGTACGATCTCTAGCACAACGTCTATACGCCACTGGTCCATAGGGATAATCACCTCACGGTAGAGAGGCTTCTCCACCTTTGGCTTACTTGGTTTACGTGGGCGTTCCCCTTTAGGAGAACCGTTGTCTTCCCATAAACGTACGTCTCCTTTCCACTTCGCTAGCTTATCCTCATAACTCTCAGTACGCAAGAACTCCACAAAGCGTGTTTGCTTCGGCATAACTCCTGTATGTTCTGCTTTGAGCAGCCCATAGATCACACCCTGGATAGTGTAGTCTATCTCTTTGTCATCGTACGTCTTCACAGTCTTCCAGTCATAGACCTCATCGTTGGTGTCCAGGTCTACTTTACCAGTGACCACCATCTCTGGACTCTTACCAAGTAGTGTCCCTATACGTGAACGGAACTTTACCTCACTACTCACCACCTTCTCCCAGTTGATTGTTTCCTGATACTCAAGAAACACGGCTATCAATCTATTCTGTTGCACCTCTAACTCTTCTTTGAAGGAGTCTTCCGTGTATTGCTCCTTGTCCTTCAAAACAGTTTTACCAGTCTTATAGGCGTGTACAGCGTCAAGAATAAACTCTTTACTCACGCTATATATATCACATGTCCGTCCAGACTTAATCCATGAATCCACTGTATCGTGGAACACAGAACCAGCAATCGTGCCGAACCACGTCTTTGATTCCCAGTTCTTCAGCACGTACTTATCGTGCCAGTTCACCTGGTCTGTAAGCAAGCTCAGGATTGAGCTAGGACTCAAGTTGGCTACAATATTATTCTGTTTCATCAATATCAGTATTAGTAAACATAGCTTCTATCTCTTCTTTCGACAACTTCTTCGTCGTGCCATCTTCTTGCAAGACCTCTGCGCTCCCTTTACTCATCTCTTTTTCTTCCTTAGCGACAGCCTCATCGAGCTTCGTCTTGATTCTCGTATGAAGGTCCTT
>Ga0100403_1001221_pt1 | contig 23739 bp, 12 predicted proteins | sample CryGeymet201501t_FD_83663 | JGI IMG/M metagenome (GOLD analysis project Ga0100403, IMG submission 83663) | Groundwater microbial communities from Crystal Geyser aquifers in Utah, USA - Crystal Geyser metaG 2015-01t | ecosystem: Environmental > Aquatic > Deep subsurface > Groundwater | place... | reverse complement strand
GACTGGTGGGCTGCTGAAATAGGTGAGGAATTACTAGGTGAACGATTATCTAGAGTGGAGAAAAAGTTAGCAAAGCAATTCTACTACGGACATAGCATTGCGGCTCCGGCACGTGTCCAGCGTGTTCAATCCATAATCTCAGCTTTTGGAATGGAGCTGGATGAGGGTAGATCTGAGACAGTACAAGATATACTCTCTATGCTTTCAGACCCAAGTACTAGTGTTGTTAAGAGGAAGGAACTAGAAGCGCTATTATCTGAGTACCATGTAGACCAGAGGCTAGGAACTAGGCGGGGGGAGGGGTTTCACACAATTCAGGAAGTCATCAGTGGAGCTGCAGATGTAGATGCATTGATTCCGCAGCTAACTCCTATAGGAAAGCTCCGCCACCAGGGTGGACTGCTGGTTGGGGTGGACTATACGGGACTAAACCCAATTGCCATCGACATTGAGGTTGCTTATTCTGGCTTAGGATCTGGACCTATCACTGATATTGGTATGCTCGACCGACAGGGTCGGGTTACCGACTTTCTACTTGAAGGACATGAGAGAGCGACGGAAGTCGCTCTTGGGTCGTCGGAAGCTCCTCAAGGAACTGAAATCATTTGGCAAGGTATCAAGGGAGCTGAGGATATCCCACTTCTTGAGCGCTTCGTTGAAGAGATTGAGAAGCATAAGAATCCACTCTACGTTCTACAGAATGTACGCTTCGACTACGGAAAGTTGGCAGAGCATGCAGAGCGTGGCTATGCTGTCATGGCTCATGCTGCTAGTAGCACTGAAGAGCATGATGTTCTTATAGAGCGGGGGCAACAGTTAGCTAAGAAGATCCGTACTATTATGGCTCAGTCGGCTGACATCCTCCCTTATCTGCGAGAAGGTAACCTGTCTGCCATCCTAGAAGTTCAGAGATTGGGACGGCTAACTGAAAGAGAGATCTTCGATCTAGAGGCTCACACATCAGTTGGTGACATTTCTCCTACGATGAAGATTTTCGAGGAGATGCAGGCTACCCCTGGCCAGATTCTGGACAAGCAGCTTCTAGCTGGTGAAGGTGGTATCTACCAGGTTACAGGACTAGGTCGTCACGAGCGGAGTGGGTTGGTTTATGCCACCCTGCAGGAGCAGGGCCTTACGGCGGGGCTCAATGGTCGGGAGAGAGTGTTAGAAGGAAACTCTCTAGAGGACATCCTTGGGCAACTGAGGGGACGTGGTTTTAATGTTATCGAGCAACTTGATGACGATACCCGACGCGCTCAAGCCTTCATCCGACTTCGAGATATCTTCACTAAATGGGAAGATCCTACTGATCCAGAGCATCTGCTTTCTGCTCTTAGTGGTGATGTCTCTCATTTCAAGGCTCGTTACTATCAAGAAGCTATCGATATACTAGGAGATACTGTCGGTGTTCATCATAGCGCCTTAAGCAAAGCAGCGGAACTAGTAGAGGCAGGGGACTCATCACTCGCCCAACGTTTCCTTCAAGAGTATTGGAAGAACTTAGGAGAGAAGGGTGAGAGAGAGGTTAACGTTGGTTCGGTCTTTGGGCGTGGTGCCACGTTCCGTGGAACAGGCAGTGAGCTCTATAGTCAGGCATTGCAAGCTGCTACTACTGACATTGCAAGGCTCCAGTATCTCGCTGATAAACAGGCAGATCAGACTACTGGATTTGCTCTTCAGCTGAAGCACTTGGATGACTTAGCTCATCTACAGAAGCGTGCATATCTTTACAGTCTTCTAGATAAAGCTAAGATTCCTGATAAAGCTAGACGACTAGAGATTGCTGATAAGCTTCTGCGGAACAATGCCTTAAGTAAAAAGATCTTCGAAGTGGTTCGAGCTGATCAGTACTTACGCCTTCATGGGGGTGTTAAGGGAGGCCTAGCAGGACTCCGTGCTATTGGCGAGGCTACTATGGCTATTCCTAGCTTCGAGGTAGATATCACCGAGCGTGCCTTTGCCAAGACTAGTCAGGAGCTTCTCTCTGCAAGTGGTCAAGCAGGTGTCCCAGTAGATGAGGTAGCAAGTGATGCAGTTATGAGACTGCAGCGAGGAGAAGCTGCAACGGCACGTGCAGCAGAGTTGTGGAGAAAGAATTTAGAGACTGCTGCTATGATCTCGAAGAGTCAGACTGCTACTGTTAATGATACTCTAAATGCAATGGAGAAGCTTCTTCCTGCTGGAGAGGCTCAGACTCCTAAGGAACTAGCTACTCAACGTAGATACCAGAGAGCCTTAGTGCTTCGAGATACTATCTATGCTCGCAACCAAGAGCTGATCCGGATGCTACAATCGGAGGATAAAGAGATTAGTAATAGTGCGAGGGAGTTTATCTTATCCAAAGCTGGAGGTCAAGGTAGTATACCAGAGCTACGAGCACATCGTAGTAATTGGAGTGCTGCTGGTCCAAATCTAGTGGGGGACCAAGATCTAGAAGCAGCTCTTTCATACTTGAGTCCTAAACAAAGTGTGCCTATCGAGCAAATACTTTCAGAAGAAGCAGAGGAGACAGCAAGACTTCTTAAGGATGTTGGGCTCTCACTGGAAGAGATTGAAGATATGATTGATGAGGGCAAAGCTCTTCGAAAGATCGGTCAAGAATCTAGGCTCCACGGACGTATAGCTTTAGCTACTGGTGGTATCCTACTAGGTTTGGGTTATCTAGGAAGAATAGGGCGAAAACGAGAGGAAGAGCAGGAGCAACAAACTGAGGAAGAGTCTGTGATTCGCCGGGAGGCTTACCCACAGATGGCTCCTATAAGTTTAGCTAATACTAAGATCAAACTACGCACAGAGAATTTAAAAGGGCGAGACGTTAAGTCAATTGAGGGTGCCTTACGCTACGGGAGTCCAAGTTGGAGACCAGATGTTACAGTGAACTATGGTCTCCATCAAGTTGATGATCAATATATTACAGAATTAGTTGGAGAGAATATATGATCTCCTGTACTAAATGCCGCTTCTTTGTTCATTCTCCTGAGTACAGAGGGAACATAGTCCGTGATGGAGGAAAGTGTCCATGGTGTGGCGGAAGACTGGAGCTATCGATTCAAGAAAGCTTTAGTGAGATAGACATGTATCATAGCTTTCCTGTACCCTCTACCCCATTTTGGCGACCTGGCATAGTAGATAATCCTTTAGTATCTGTGATCATTCGTACCTATCAGGAGCCGTCCGAGTGGGTTTATGAAGCTATCGAGAGTGCCTTAGGTCAAGATATTGAGGTAGAAGTTATCGTCGTGGAAGATGGCCGCTCCGATTTCATTGTTCCCTACCAAGATCCACGATGTGGTTGGTATCGACTACCGAGTCGGCAAGGTATGGCGGTAGCTAGGAACGTAGGACTCCAACATGCTAGAGGACGATACGTAAGGATGTTGGATGGTGATGATAGACTCCCTGCTGGAGCCTTAAGACGCCAAGTTGAGGAGCTAGAGACACACCCAGAATCCCGAATCTGCTTCGGTCTCTTGTTACCCTTCGGGGACCATGAACGAGTAGGGGATAAGTGGTATCAGAACGAATGTCTGTACGATGCTGGGTGGGATGGTTCTGCGAGTCATCTTCGAGAGATTCTGTTATCTAGCCGGTGGACTATGGTGCCTGGACCGACAGCTCTGTGGCTACGAACATGGGGACCAGTAGAGGTACCTACAGATTGTGTGACTGGGGAAGATGCTGCCTTTTATAGGCTTGCCATAGGATCGGATCCTTCGCTAGAAACATGCCGGATGTTACCTGAGGTTGTCCTAGATTATCGGCTTCATGATAATCAATCAACTCATCAAGGGATAGCGGAGATGTATAAGCTAAGACGGCAAGCATTAGAGGTACGCCTAGATGAAGGGGTACGTCTTGGGCGATTGGCTAGTTATCGGGGATCGCCACGACAAATAGTAGATATTGAGACTGCGTTATATATAGGAGGGGCTCAGTGGCAATTGGCCCAATTAGCTTGTCATATGGATCGAAGACGAGTAGTTATGCGCTTCCTATGCCAGCAATCGACACCCATGTCGGAATGGTTGCAGCAGCAGGGGGTTATGGTTGAGCTTAAACCAGAGGGGGTAGACCTTGAGTCTTGGGCAGCACAGTATATTCAGGAGAATGGGATAGATATAGTAGGGACGTCGTGGGCAGCAAAACTGATCACCGATAAGATTCGCGATGCAGCTCCTTGTTGTATCGCTCATGTTCAAAGCACAGAGATTTCTTGTGCTGGGCTACGGCCTGATAATAAGGAGCTACTAGAACGCTTTGATCGGTTCGTCTGTGTAAGCGATAGCGTTCAGCGCGCTAGCCCTTGGTTAGGGTCTAATACCATCGTGATTCCTAACGGGGTAAACGGTCACGCTATCCGTCAAGCCCATGTCCTACGGGATACTATGCGTAAGGCGTTAGGTGTCCCTGCTGATCGTTATTTGGTTATTTGGTCTGGGAGATTACATTCTCCTGGAAAGCGTACTGACTTACTTCGTGAGCTAATTGATCGATTTAAACATGAGGCATACTTCCTAGTACTTGGAAATCTCTGGGAAGGTAACTCAAGTTATGATATGTATAAGACAGATTGGGAGCAGTGGATTGTAGATCGGCCGGTTATCTGGAGGCATCACATCAATCCTTGGGAAGTTCCGGCCTTGATGGTAGCGGGCGACGTGTACTTATCGACCTCTGATGTCGAGGGGTTCAGTTTGTCCTTATTAGAAGGAGCAGCGGCTGAATGCTATCCTGTCATCACAGATACGGCTGGTTCTTCTGAGATAGTTTCTCATGGACTCACAGGTTTGATTAGCCCTGTTGGCGATCTAGAGGGGCTGAGCCATAATCTAGAGCGATGCCTAGGAATGTCTGAAGACGAGCGACAATATGCAGCTCGGCAATTAGGTCATCTGACGATTGCTCGCTATGACATACGAGCTTGTGCTCGTCGTCATGAGGAGTTTTATCTCTCGTGTTAAACGTCTGTTTCGTCCTTCCTAGTCTTATAGCCTATGGTGAGATTAGAGTAGTTCTTGAGGTGGCGAAGAGGCTAAGGCAGTATAACATCTGCCCTTCCTTATCTGCAAATCCAGCCTATGATCCACCTTTAGTAGACATTCCTATTTATGATCGACCACTTCAGTCTACTGATATTGTAGTGGCTACTAGTTGGGAAACTGTACCTATTGCGCTAGAGCATGAGAAGGTAGGTTATGGTCTGGCAGCTTGGTACGTTCAGAACTGGGAGGCTGGATGGTATGGAGTAGAAACTAACCCAGGAATCGAACGTCTCGCCTGTTGTGCTGAACATTTACGTCAGCGGATAGATAGAGAGTGGGGTATAGACGCAACCGTTCTACCTTCTGGAATTGATCTAGATGAGTTTTACCTTACACCACATGGTACATGTGCTCCTCGTGTCTCGCGAATCTTGATACCATGGCGAGATGAGGCTTATAAGAATCCAGAGGGGCTCAAAGAGCTTGTCTATGCTATCAAAGAAAGTGGGCGGCAGCTAGTCTTCATGAGTCCTGAGATGCCTAAGGACCAAGAATTCTATGATGAGTTCCAGCAGTGGTGGTATGTGAACCCTTTTAGAGAAGACATCCCCTGGATCTATGGAGTCTCTGACTTCGTTGTCTCTTGTTCTCATTTAGAAGGACATTCTCTAATCACATTAGAGGCTATAGCATGCGGTGCTACACCTATCGTCCAAGAGATTGGGAATAAGGAGACAATCCAAGGGAATTGGGGGGTCATGCTACCACCTGAGGCCGGAGTAGATGACTACCTAGAAGCTATGATCGTTTATGAGGAAGACCGCTGCAATTGGAGCACTAAACGATCTGCTGGGCGTAGGTTTATAGAGCGATTTAAGTGGGACTATGTCGCTGCTCAGTGGGTTATGGCACTTCGTAGTTGGTCTTCTCATGGTGAGCTATAGTGAGCTTCTACGCCGTCGCTGGTACTCTATCCGATGGTAAGTATCCCATCATTGGCTGCTCTGTAACTCTAGGAACCTTCACCTCAGTTACAGACGCCAACGGCGAGTTCTCATTCGTAGTAGCTACGACTTTAATGACCATGTCTTGGGATACTCCGTGGCATTATGGAAATGATGTCAGTGTAGATCTTTCGTCAACCAGTCTCTCAACTCTTTACCTTGTAGCCCGTCCCTACGTATATCCAGAAGGAAACGTAAGTTGTGGAGTGACGAAGGCTCTTTATGAAGAGACGGTCAATGGGCGGAGTATCTATCGTTCGACTGATACAAAGTATAGCGGATACTTGACCCAGATTGTAGAGGCTACCCTTCACCTTACTGTTTCCTCAACTGCTAACGCTTCACTGGACGTTTGGACAACCTCTGAAGATGGTGGGCTAGATCAAGAACAAGTCTACGTCTCCTCTGTTTCTGCTGGGACTACTAGTCTTTCTCTTAACGTTACAGACTACCTGATAGGACGGTACGGAGAGCAAGGAGTTGGAGAGGAGGATACTACACCGTTTAGGATCACAGCTACTACTATGGCTTTCGATCCTTTAGATTGGAGTACGCTGACACAGACCTTGACCGAGCCGGGGGATGTTCATGGGGATGGTAGACTAGATGGGAGACCTACGGCCCCGAGTCCTATTCCTACTCTAGATGCTAGTGATAGTGGAATTTACAAAATAACGGATGCATACGGAGTAGGGGAGGACAGTGCTTCTCACGACCCTCCTTACTATTTCGTTTGGTGTAATATACAAATAGATGAGATCCCAGAAGGAACTCAGTTCTATTTAGTTAAAGGTTTTGTTGATGGTCAGCCTGATTTCCCATCAAGATGGGTGGATGATATTATCTCTATTAATGGTACTGATATTATCGATCTTTCACCTGATACTGGGAATCCTGATTATGTAGCTAGTCCAGACTTTGGGGAGGAAGCTTGGAATATTACGGATCTAATCTCAGTAGGAACAAATAGTTATCGAGCTTATTCTCCGATCTCTCCATTCTGGGCCATTGATGATACTTATTGGGTAACTGTTTATCCTTCTGAGGGTACTGTCACTGTTACTGCTGAGCTAGAAGCTTGTGTTCATTGGTGGGAGTGTTACGAGCGTCTGACTACATCTAATGAATGTTCTGCTGGATACGTATCTCTTACAGGAGACCAACCCCTTTCAGTACTGTCTGTAGTAAATCCGAACCCTGACCCTATTACCATAGAGGTTCAGAAGCTTGATGGAACCTGGGTAGATTTCAGTTGGATTGATCCTACCGTCTCCTTTGGTAATGGGAACACTGTCTGGGCAGCCAAGAATGCTGGGTATCACAAGCCTACTATCACTGGAATTAGAACATCTTGTGTAGATTTAGAACCTGTGTATCTAGAGTGGAAGGGAAGCTGTATCTCTAATATTGCTACTCCACCTAAGCCAACGGGTAGCTCTGGAGAGGCTAGACCTATTACGGCTGTACAACCTCATCATAGAGCTCCTGAGGTGCATCGTACTGGCCTACCAGCAGGCGTAGCAGCAGCGGTAGCTAAAGTCGTTCACGGTATGGGGCCCAATCCTACTGAGGGCCGGCTGTCTATTCCAGCAGGAATGGTCCAGGGACTCGTTCCTCCACCCATTAAAAGTAAACCTAGTCGTTATGCTATTGCTCCTATGATTCGGCAGGGTGAAGTAGGTAGACACGCCCAAGCAGCGCTAGCTCACTTTGCTGAACGTGTAGCAAAGTCTAATGTAGCTGGTCGGCGAGCACAGGATACTCTATCCCGTGTTATGAGGTCTGAATGAGAATTCCTAACTACAGAGGAATAGACGGTGGAATCGAGAATGCTATTAAGGATGGAATCCTCGGGAAAAATCTTGTGTCTGAGGGAATCACTCGGTCGATTCCTAATTCTTCTGCTCCTCCGATTCCCACTGACATGCATCGTCTCCACATAAACATGAGAACAAGGGCCCATGATATGGATAAGATTAAGAAGGCCCTAGCGGGGAGGCTGTAATGTGGGTTCTAGTAGTTACCGGTGGTGGTGTAGACACTGGCTCGACTTCCTCTGGCCTTCATGTTTCTCCTATTTATGGAACCGGTCGCAATGCTGCCTATGTTCAGTTAGATTACAAGGGGGCGATTAGTGAAGGTTCAACTACATCTCTAGGGAGTAGAAATGTTCTAAACACTCACTGGCTGGATCTTGATCTTCCGCAAACATCGATGACTCCTTGGAAACTATATAGGGTCACTGATGCTAACGGCGCGTTTACACGGAAGATTATAGATCGCAGGAGTGGGGCTCCTACAGCAAGTGCTTCACTTGTAATTCAGTACCTACAAAATCCTTACCGGGACGACGTTTACGGGAAGCTAGTTAATATATCGAGACAGGCTTTTAATAATGGATTTTTTGCTCCTACTGAGCAGGTAGCTCAACACTATCCAAAACAGCCGTTTGTTCTGGGTGCTTGGATATCCGAAGAAAAAGCAGCCTCAGTTAAAACTATATCTGCTCCCGGAATCGTTCGTCAGTTGGCGCAAGCTTGGGGACTTGCAGGGGAAGTTGGAAAGGAAGACCCAACGAAGAGAGAGGTTAGCACTACTCGAAGAAAATCGCTTAGTGACCGGCCGCGGCCTGGAGAAGTAGGAGCTACACCGGCTCCTGCTACATATGAGGATGAGCTAAATCCGATTTCTACTTATGGTCGTCCCCCAGCTTATGAAAAAGTCTGGGGAGATAAGACGTGGCGGTATGGACACTGGGATTTCTCCTATAAGGAGTGGAAGAAAAAGCGAAGATATGGGGATAAGCTTGTACGAATTGGAATCAGTACTCTGCCAGTAGCTCCTCAATCGATCCAAGTCTCAACGCAGCCGGCACAGAATAATCAAGCATCACTCCGTGAGTCGACATCTACTCCAGGGAATTACTGGAGAGCTCCACGCTTTATCACTTTAACGATAGAGCTGCCTTCTAAGGTTGACAGGACACATCCACAGTGGGAGTCCTTTCCTAAGAAGACTGTCGATGGGGTAGAGGTTGCTGACTATGATCCTGTGGAAGAGTTACGAAAACTCGTAGCTCAGTCTCGCGTTGCTCCATTCTTACCTATTAGCTGGGGGGATCGTGAGGGGGATAATCCTCATCTACCTGACATTGACGCTATCGCTCTTAACCAGCTGATTATTAGTACAAGCCAAGGAATACCTGGTGCCTATCAAGTAACACTTGTCGGTATGGAGTTCAACTGGCGACATTATCTAAAGGATGACGATAAGATTCGCTTCGAAGAGTACTTCGTCTGGCCTATCTACGAACGATGGATCGAGGCTATTCTTGAGGAGCAGATGATCCGTACTTCTCACTCAGGGAAGATTCAAATCTCTATTCCTAACGAGGAAGCTTTAATCTCTGCGGCGGAGATGTATAAACAGAAGGTCGGACCAGCCTCTGGAGGTAGTCTCCTTCGTCAGGAGAGTAGTCTAGAGCAGGCATCGCAGAACGTGCTTCGGAGTACTACAACGGCCCAATGGCTTGGTATAACAACCCAAGTGTCGAGTGCGACTAATAGAGAGGAACTAACCCAAGTAATCAATGGAGCTTCTTCTATCTCAATGTTAGATGTTACTGTGGATGATGCTACATTTTCTGGTGACTTTCGTCCTCTCCATCTCTTTCGCTTAGGAGATTTAAAGTGGGCGCTGCAGGACAAAGACTTTCGGAAGGCTCTTCTCAAAAACGTTAGTATAGCTTACGACCCTGCGGACATTCTTATGGGGGAGACTCAGCTTCGAGTAGATGTATCAGGGCAGCGATTAGAACCTCAGGAGTTTCTACAGCTCGAAAATTCTGCCCTGGAGAATCTCTACTTCGGGTGGGAAGGTCGTGATTCTCAACGATATGAAAAGAAGCGTAATATACAGAAGGCTTTAGCTACTCTTCACAATGAGAAGAAGAAAAAGATCGAGGAATCTAAAACAAGTCGCGGTCAGATAAAGGAGATAAGGAAGGCAGTCAATGCGGGCAATGTCCTAAGTAATGAGTCTTTCCGGGAAAACATCATGCTCCCGGGGATTATAGTAGAAGGCATTCAGATCATTCTAACTAATCACCTTTCTATCCAGGAGGCGGAAGGTGATATGCTGCCCGTTATTCAGTTCTGGGGTAGTCCTGACATCCAGACTACACTGACGGTACGCAGTAAGACTGGACTAGAAGGATTGGAGTACGCCTACGAAAAGTCTCGAAAGTTCCAAGCGTCCTATGGCCCTCAGATCGCCGACCGGACAGGGCTAGAGCCAGGCTTCTGGCACATTAAGGAGCGGCTATGCTCTGCACTAGGTTTAGAGTGGGCGCTTCCAGCTGGCTTGGATCGTGGTACTACACCACAACTACCTAGGGGTGAGGAAGGGACTCTCTTCCTCAACTTGTTTATCCCCAGTCCTGCCTCCCCCTTAGCTGCTGGTAAACAATTTCAGGCTGAACTTCCTCAAGAAATGGATCGGGGAAAGAGTTGGTCCGAGTTCCTCAAGTTTACTGGGGATATGAACCGTAGCACTAAGGGATTTAAGGAGCTTGTACTAAAGGAAATTGAGCTTGAGTTTAGACTCAAAGTTATTCCTCTCTATCCGGATCTCTACTTACCTACATGGGATACGGTCCAGAAGTGGATCTCTGAACTTAAGGAATTGTATCCGGAGCTTGTATTATCTCCACCTCAAGATAAATATCTGTTCGTCGATCCTGACTTTTATATCAAATCTAAGGATCCATGGACAGATAAGGATTTCTACGGGATTAAGGAAATTCTATCTAAGATTGATCAGGGAATTGCAGATGTTACACTTACAAGTCGCAGCGGAAAGGCTGGAAAGATTCACATTGATAATTCTCAAGACCCCAGTCCATCTCTTTCAGGGGAGGACGGAGAGGTAGATAGCAAAGCCCTGAGTAAGCCATTTATGGAGAGGGTAATATCTACGTTGGGTCACGTTCCAACTGATAACCAAATGAAGGGGGAGACCATAGTCAGTGAGAACCCGTTCCAAGATCCTGGGACCTATCCACTAAAGGATGCTGTCAGAGGAGCGTTTCACGATCTAGTCTTTCAGACCCCACTTAATAGATTACTAAGTGCCTTTCCAACTATGCTGATCCTCTTCTATAGAGATGGCAAGTGGATTGGTTACAAGCGGATGTGGGACCAGTTCTATGGTCGTCTTCCCATTCGTCACCTAAAAGTCTCCAAGTCAATGTATCGGCCAGATGACATTGCCATCATTGGTCTAGGTGCCGGCGCACTGGGAATGGCTGGTCGAGATCTAAGCCAGTCAGTAGATCTACCAGGAGTGATGAGTGAGGGGGTAAATCTCACAAAGTCCCAGGGCGAGAGGGCTCGGGATGCTATTCAGAAAAAAGGGATGATTTTTGGAGTAGGAGAGGCAGCACATATTGTCTATGGAGAGTGGCGGGCTAGTATGGGACAAGCTTCCTCTATGGGTGCTAATAACCCCCAGAACCTATCGGCTTTGGCTCAACGATGGGAGGATTTATCCAATGCTCTTGTCATCTCTCCTGGAACAAGAGTTCATATCAAGATGGGGTATGGCTCCACTCTTACTAGGATACCCTCGGTCTTCAGTGGTTCTATCGCTGAGGTACAGATGGGCGACAATGGTATGGACATTGTCGCTAGTAGTGACGGCTATGAAATGACCCGAAGTCTCTATCTCGCTCGTGTTGCTAATAAGGAAAGTGGTGATGAGATAGATGAGGCTAAAGCTGAGTGGGTTAAGATGTTCCCACGTAAGTGGATTATGGACACGCTGGGTTCGTATAATAGTGGACCATTACAGAGATTCGCAAATGTTTTTGGTATAGGAGCAGGGAATCCGGCAGATACTGCCGGTATTACTGGGGATACTGTCAACTATACTACAAGTGATGGAGAAAGCCTCGGACAAGTTCCTGTCGCTAGGCCTGTAAACGCTTCTACTAGTGAAGTTGGAAAGACGATTGAAAAGGTTGCTAATCCAATCTTCTTACTAGATCAGACTTATGGCATCGAGCATTTTGGTAATCCGATCCCTGTCTTCGATAGCCGGAAGAATCAAACCTACACCAAGTCTTGGTTAGAACTAGGTAAGTACAACTTCTCGTCTGCCTCAGAGCAGGGACAGAACGTCTTCTCATCAGTACGATCAGGGATTACAGAAGAAGACGATTTAACTACTCTAGCTGATAGCCTTGGACTAGACGTTGATATAGGAAACGGGGGGCAGCACGAGGATTTGGCAGTAGGACTATTCTCAAGTTTAGCAGATAGCATTAACAATCTTAGTATCAGTAGGGATATATTACAAAGTGATCCAGAGTATACTGAGGCTTGGCTTTCTGATGTTGAGGTAGTTTTAGTCCCAGTACTAGAGACGATAACTATTACCCTTCCTGAGAACCTTCAAAAGTATCGAGGTTTGTCTCGAGAGAAGGTGCACACAACTCTCCGTGAGGTCAACTTCTGGGGTGCTAATGAGTCTAGAGCCATAAAGAACAGCTTACGTAAGGTCATAAAGAAGTTATCAGATAGAGAGAAGGCTGTTCTGATAGAGAAGATTCTTCGAGACTCTTCGCAAAATGGAGGGAAGAGAAGTGGAGGGGGTGAGTTCGCTGAGCGTGTTCTTAATAAGCTAGACGATATTCTCAAGAAACCAGAAAACCAAAAACTCTACGATAAAGTTAGAGCTCAGACTGAAGCCCAGAATGCCTCAGATGAAGCTATTCGAGAGACTATCAGAGAAGTTATCTGGGAGCGAACAGGGCTAGATTCTAATGCTATTCAATCTGACAATAGAAGCGTTAGTGGGTCCAAGTGGCGGACCCCAGATAATCCCTATGGGGAACACTCTATAAGGCTTAATATCTACGATAAGAGTTTCTGGGATATTACTACAGATCTAGCTAAGCTCTACCCTGGTTTCGTTGCTTCTACATGTCCGTTTGGCACCACACGCTCGACCTTCTTCTGGGGAAAGCCTCACTATCCGCTGTCTTATACGTACGGGGCAGAGAATCTGCAGACAATCAACGGACATCAGAGGTGGTTGAGGGATACAGATGCGAGTAATCCTCAATCAGTGAGGGAGAAGGCTGCGTCTGGTGTGAATGGAGCTACAGTTGCAGAGTTGATTAAGACGTTCTCTCAGTGTCACTTGGCCCATAATGCGTGGGGCCTTCTTAAGAATCGAATCGAATTAGATCAGTCAGGAGTTTTTAACAGGGCTGTAGCCTACTGGCAAGACGATACTGGAACTCTTCGCCAGACAGGGAAGAATGCTTGGTGGTCGGGTGAACAGGTCCTTATAGCACAAGTCGACGCAGATATTATCCCTGAAGATCAGCGAGAGATGCGGGTTGTTGTACCGTTTCCGTTCTCCTTCTGGACAAATCTACCAGGGGATCAATATAGTGGTGGTCGGGGAGATGCTATTGCTACTGAGTATACAAAGCGTTATGTGTTTGAGACTCTAGCCGAGTCAATTCGAACAATGTACTCAGGACACTTACTTATGATGGGCAATGGTAATATCAAGCCGTGGGACTACGTCCAGCTGAATGATGACTGGAATAGCATGGCGGGTCTCTGTACAGTTCGGGAAGTAACCCATCATGCTGAGATTGGGGTTGGTTTTGTTACCGACGTACGTCCTGGGGCTATCTCTTGGAGCTCGAAGTCTGATAACATGAGGGCTGCTGTTGGTATCTCGATCGTCTCGCAAATTATCTCCGCGAACGTTTCGTCTTTCAGTGCTTTACAAGACATAATGCAGACTAATCGACGATCAGTGATGGTTCTGCTTCAGCAATGTATTGAGACCGCTGATTACTATAGAGATCAGCGAGATATTGGAAATAGTATGACCCGGTCCAGTATGGAAGAATTCTCTAAGAGTATGAGAGCCGAGGTCAAGAAACTTAAGACTGGTGGTGTTGACGATGTGAAAAAGTCTATCACTACCTCTCTAGGAAGAATGGAGATCACAAAGGGGACACCTGGTCCTTGGGGACCTAATTACCAATCGAAGGGAGTAGAAGGTCTGATAGGTCGTTTTCTAGGAGAGTCTTTAGGTCCAACAATTGGAGTTGACAATGAAGTCTACGTCTCTCTATCTGGGACTTACTCAAAGCTGCTTGTTACTAAAGCTGCGGATGAAGCTGGAGGTCAGGCAATGCTCTTGACTGGACCTTATGGTACTTCGGCTTCAAGCGAGAATAAGGCTGCCGTGGCTAGAATTAAGGAAGCAGCTGAGGCTGGGCTTAAGTGGGATGACTACATCTACGAGGTAAAGCCAGAGTCCAAGGATCCGATAAAGGAGGGACTAGACAAGTTTGGTAAGAAAGGTCTAGTCCAACGTGGTCTCGCTGCGGGAGGTAGACTTGTTTATGGTATGATTAAGTTTAACTATGGACTGGCGAAAGTACCTATAGCGCTTCTCCTACAAGGTAAGAGTATTGATGCTCTAATTGAGTCTAAAGAACATGCGGTCTACACCATGTTCTTGCTTCGAGAAGGCAAGGAGTACCAAACGGGACTTTCAGGCCATCGTGGAGCAATAGTTGGAGAGGCTGGCTCAGCTATGGATGAGTTAGTGTCTCACGTTGGAGGCAACGAATTGTTCCGATGGTACTTCAACCTGGATGGATGACATGAGAAAGTACAGCAAGATCTGCGAAGATGGAATGAACTGCTACTATATCTTCTACCACGATCAAATTCAAGGGCTTAGGATTGATGGTTCAGGTTACGTAACCGTCTATGTCTCGTGGAGGCCCCAAGGCATCAAGCTTGACCAGAAAGAAGGCCCTATGCTACTTAGCGAACTAGGTATTGATAATGCCAACCCCAGCTGAAAATGGAGTGACGACGAAAGCTCCACCAACGACTACTGGATCTAAAACAAGAATCCTGCGAACGCTGGGAAAGGAGCTTGCCGCTCTCATGATGGGCATAGCTCCTGATAATCTATCAGAGAGTGAAACTATTAAGGTGATTAGAGTACGTAATCCCTGGATACCTGGTAGTGGGATCGGTGTAGGGGGTCTGGTTGCTGGAGTAGTGGCTGGTCGTGTAGAGTGTGTCGAACGAGTTTTAGCTAAGTACGGGAACGGTCCTAACAGTCCGTGTCCCGTTAAGGCTGAGACATTTATAAGTATCGCCAGTAAATATAAGGTGCCTCTCGATTTAATGCTAGCTCAGGGAATTATAGAGAGTCACTTAGGGACAGACTCATCAGATACGCGAGCATTTAGAACCAAGAACATTTTCAATGTTGGAAATGTAGATGGTGGTGCAAATCAGTATGAGTCCTCTTGGGATCGGGGGGTAGATACCTATGCCAGCCTTATGGCTAGAGGGTATTTTACATCTCAAGAACTCAGTTCTGGAACTACGGCTGAGCAGGCGATCGCTCGCTGTATCGCGAGAGTAGACAGCGGTGACTACTATGCTAGTACAGGCTGTCAGTACGCGAAGCAGGTCGAAGCATCAGTTAGTAATATTCGAAGGATGTTTGCTGAATGTCGACCGATAACCTACGCAGGAGGAGGGAATGCAGCATTCGCTGCCTTTTGTGCACAAGCTGTAAGGAGCGATAAGGGATTTGACCAAGCTCATTCTAGTAGACTTGATGGGGAAAGTGCTTTCATACAAGATGAGGGTAATTGTCAAGCCTTTGCCAGGCAATGTGTCTGTAGTTACTACGGGAATTTATATAATAATTATCAGAAGGTCTCAGCTTCTGCTTCAGGGAGAGCGTATAAGGCAGCAGGGTTAGGAAAGACAAGGGGAAGTGAATCACCACCATTAGGAGCTCTTCTCTACTATGTAACTGGTGGGGATGGACATGTAGGTATTATGACCTCGGAGGGAATCGCAGAAAACTCTTCAACCTCTAAAGGACGAGTCTCTGGAAGGGGAGCACTTGGTTTTCGAAGACCCTCCGACTACGACTACTGGAATGTTATCGTTGTCTTACCTTAACCGCCATTCACTAGACGTTTCGGCAATCTAGAAGCTGATGGGACCACTAGACCGTAAAATTCAAGGACGGATGGACAAGACCCTCCAGTACTGGAGGGACAACAATCCATTCCTAGTGCCTGCCATCATACGAGCCGACCGTGGTCATATGACCTACGACGTCTCTATTGATGGCAGGCTTATTCAGGGGGTGCACTGCTGCTTACCATTTGACGGAATTTATGCTGAGATAACTGGGCAAGAGGTTTGGGTCTATCTAGGCGGAGAGCCTACAATCATCGGAATCCGTTACCCTCTACATGGTGGACTTGAAGAGGGAGCGAAGAAACTTCGACGCGTACACATGATGGCAATTTGACAGACTTTCTCCCTGGTAATCCTAAAAGTACGGCGGGGCCGGTGGGAATAGATCCACCGCTGACGTATAACAACAATGTACATGAGGCTCCTTATGATGAGCGACCCCTCCCTAGAAAGGGGGAACGTCTCATCTTTGATAAGGATGGTACTGCGGGCATTATCGTTCGTGATGGAGCTGTAGCTGCTATGGGTCGAGGTGGCTGTGCTCTTAAGCTCGAAGATAATATCGTTGCAATCTCCCATAGAATTAAACTCAAAGGAAATTTGATTCTGCTGAAGGGTGGAACTCGTCTTAAGGGAACACTCCGATCAGCGGAGCGGATGAAGGAGATAGAGCTTCGAGGGAACTATGCCCACTTCATTGGGGGGCAAACTCTAATTGGTGAAGGAGGACGGGGAAACACTTTTATCGAAGGACGACAGATCTTAATTGGAAGGGGGGTTGACATGATTCGTATTGGGGACCGACAGGCCAACATTGTGGTAGTTGGGGGTCTTACACAGATTTTTGGTCGAGTACAGTTCTATGGAATAGTAGATGTGAGGGGAGTTCTAACTGCTAATGGAAAGCTAGCTAAGGGGCACACAATAGAGTCTTATTTCCCTGCGCGGGCTTTTCCACAGAGCCCTAAAGAGCTACCAAGTGAACCAGACCCAGAGGCTGGAGACGATCGAATAGAGAGTGTTGCTGCGGCTAGGATGGTGCCATGATGGATATAGCTCTTACTGGAAACGGTGATATCCAGATTAGTGCTATAGGGGATGTCCTCCTTATTGGAGAGGAGGATGAGATGGACCGGCAGGGGCTAGCTTATACGCTCTTTGTTAACTCCCCTGACTTTATCCCCTATCCAGACTTCGGAGCGAATCTCGACGCTCTCTTAGGGAAGACACTTAATGAGGAGACTCTAGACTTAGGTGTTGAACTCATTATGGACGCGGTTCCTGAGGTCGTCGATGTTCATGGTGTACTTCACAATGAATATAATGTGATCATCTTTTTCATCAATCACCCTGCCTTCAACCGCTCGATTTCACTCATCTACTCTATTCGGCGAGGGTTGTTAGTAGGCGAAGAAGCTGAAAACCTACTGCACGAAATTTTCCTCGAGGACTAAATTCATTTTACTGAGTACAGCATGGAGAGCAGGACTGATATGAGTCTATTTAAAGCCAATCAAGACGCCGTCCTCAGGAACTTTCTGTCCTCTCTCCGGACTTCAGGGTTTACTCGTCTTGACCCCGGTTCGGGGATCATACATGTTGTATCACCAGTCATTGAAGAGATTACTAGGACACTAACAGTAGCAGAGGATCTTTATGATCAAGCGCAGCTCTCAACAGCAGAAGGTACAGCGCTTGATCGTATTGCATCGGTGGTAGGATTAGGTCGCTTGGTACCTGTTAAGGCTTACAGTGCGACTCAGCGGTTCTATATACCTGGTGGGCTGACGTGGGTTGGATCCGGTGGATCTGGCACTGCGGTTATCGCAGCAGGGACTTACGTTTTCAGCCCAGGTAATACTAATCTACGTTTCATCACACTTGAAGATGCTGTCTTTAACCCAGATAGTACTGAGGCAATTGTGGCAATCGAGGCCATCAGTGCTGGGAGTGCCTACAAGGTAGGGAAAGACGTCCTGACTGCTCATAGTGCAACTAGCTTCACGAGTACTATTTGGACGACTAATCAGGATTCTGTCGACTCTGGTGAAGACTTAGAGACAGATGAGAATCTTCGCTATAGGATTAGCAGAAGAATTGAGGATATCTCATCACCTACTGAATTAGGTATCCGGAATAGGCTTCTCGCTATTCCCGGGGTTCGTGATGTGCTCATTGATAGTGCCAGTCGTGGCCCTGGCACGATGATAATCACGGTTCTCTCTAACCTATCCCCAACTTCTCAGGCGATTCTGACTAGAGTGCAACTTGAGGCCCAACGGATTGCCGCGGCAGGTGTAGCAATCGAGGTCAGAGCGCCGAGGGAGCTTCCTGTTCGAGTCTTTATGGTTGTAGAATCAGAAGCAGATGGTCAGGATATTCGAGAGGCGGTCAAACATCTGATCTCTCTTCACATTGCTAACTTAGGAATTGGGGAGGAGCTCGAGATTAGTGATCTAATCTTTGAGGCTTATCGAGCTGGGGCAGGAGATGCAGCTGTTATCTTTCTCGAAATAGCTGGTGAGGTTAGAGAGATTCAGAACTATAAGCCAGCTTCTGGTTCTCGTCTGTCTTTATCTGAAGTGAGGGTTGAGCGTCGATGAGTCGGACGATCTGGGGAAGTCGCCTCAATACAATGAGGCCAAAGCCGTTCGACCAATCAACTGGGTCCTTACAGGATCTAGACAACTTGATGGGTAAGTGGACGACTTGGTCGAACACGGTGATGTACTGGGCGTCATCAAGTGATACGACTCAACCATATCGTATGTGGATCCTGCCAGCTGGAGTAACTCCCTCCATCACTCGTTCTGATAGTGATGTTGAGTTTCTTCTTCGTCCTGATCCTACGTTCTACAGAGACGAAAACTCCACCTACCTGCGAAATTTAGACATACGAGTTGTTACTCTAACTTTAAGTACTCTTTATACTGGAGTTAGATTAGATACTTCTACCTTAACTCCAATTCAAGATGTCAATGAACCTATCTATGTTTCTCAAGATAGTTGGGCGTCTTGGCAAACAGTTTCTCCCCTAACAGTTAATATTATCTATCCACCATTAGTGACAGGATCTTTTCAGGTTGCTTATAGACCAAGTACAGCGTCAACGGTTCTAACGGTTGCTGGAGTAGCCTCCTACACTCCAGAATTTACTCCTCTCTATAACGCTATTGATGAGTATGGGGAGACCTTTTCACTACCACGGCTCGATGGAGAGGGAAACACTCCCTATACTCTCCGGATTAAATCAAAGCTGGCAGCAGTTGGAAGTGCTGATCCTGCTGGTGTATCGATTGAGGTAGCAAGACGGTTGGGGGTAATGGATAGAGCAGAGTGGAACTACTCCCGAATCCAAGGCTCCTATCTACTCAGAATTCAGGATCTAGGTAGTGGTCCAGCTAATCAAACGTCTCTCTCAGGAGCGACGCTTACTGCTGTAGGAGCAGATACAGATTGGGGAATGCGACGCACCTGTCTTTCTACATCCGGTAGTACAGGTTCCTACTATTACGTTCCCTGGGTATCGGGTATGACGGGTTATACAGGTACCCGTCTCGCATCGTGGGCTTGGGTTAATGTAACTGCTGTTACTCCTGTAACGCAGTATCTACTCACTCAAGGAGATATGAGTCTCTACTCCTATAATGGTGAGGTCCGCCTCAATCTAGCTACTGCTGCTACTCTGTCTGCCTCTCTAGGTACGGGATGGCATCATATTAGTTTCTACTATGTAGCAGATCAACTTTCTCTCGGAGTCGATGGAGTTGAGCAGGATAGTACCACCTTTAATAATTGGACTCTCTCCAGTGGAACGTGGACGATAGGTTACAATCTAGATGGAAGAATTGACGAACTCCACGTCTCAACAGATGTTATCCTTGAGCATGATCAGTATTACCGTCAGATCATATTGACTGATGGGTGGCCTACACTTGTCATAGGGGCGTACGGAAACGTCCCCTCAAAGGGATACTCAACAAATGAGAGGTTAACCCAAAGAACTGGGGGAGAGTGGCGTGCATCCTATCCTATAGCAGAACCTTATCTAGTCTATGAGGGTTCACGTGGAGAGCTCGACTTTATCACCTCTTCTACATTAGCTACTGGTTATCTCACACTCCCGTCTTGGGTTGTTGAGCCATATGCGGACTACACTATTCAGTGGTGGTATGGAGTCTCAGGTGTCGTTCCAGATCAGCTACCAGATGGACGCTATACAGTCTACACAGCTCGTAGTGTACTTGCCGAAAGCTTTAGAACTTATAGGGAGCAGTTCCTGACTGACGTTCGAGGTTTTCTTACGCCTACGGGGGAGGAACTAGTTAAAACTTTAGGTAGTAAGGTATCATGGGCGGAGATGAGGTGGGACGAGAACCTATACTTCTATGAGGATCAGCCACCCTTGGCTCCAACACCCACTGCGTGGGATCAATACTTAGACTATCCCACTCTTTCTTAGATTTACCGACAGAATAGCTTTATCAATGGGTGACTGAGTGTCAGTCGCAAAAACAGCTCTAAGTGGAACCGAGAGCTCTAATGGAGTTCTCTATGGGCTCGATGTTCAGGCTGCCCAGCGTGGAGGTGACTGGTACGCTTTAGCTCTTCCTGGAGCATATGTTGAGTATGGAGCGGAGACGTGGGACTTATCCTATCCAGTGCAGCAGTCCGTTGGTAATGTCTCAGGAATTGTTGAAGTAGACCTCCGCCATCCACGTGAGCCTCAGTGGCCAGTTTTTGCTTACGATGCTTCAGGTCCGATACGAACTGTTGGATCTGTGACGGTTTCTACCTCTGTTACTCTTAAGGCAGAGGACACTGGCTGGTATGTTGCCTATCTTCCAGATGTAGGACCATATCAATCGTTTAATCTTGTAGTAGACGGGGCAACGCTAGCGTCTAATGCTTATACAATTCACAACAATCGGGTAGCATCGTCGCTCGCAACACTAGCTTCAGCCTCTGCGACTGCTACCTATGTAGTTACCGGTATCGCTCATGCAGGGCTTACTTCGGTAACGATTACTGGTACTTATACTTCATTGACCCTAGAGTATAGGACCTATATGCCGTGTGGGACGGCACTGAGCTCCTATACTCTTACTGGGTGGACTTGTACTGGTACCATCTCTGGCACCTCTGTAACCCAAGCTTCGACTCAGTTGTGTTACTATGAGTTTAGTTCAGGGTTAACAGAATCTAGAGAGTATGTCCTCTCTGCTGAGGTAGAGATTACTGTTGGTCAAGTTCGATTAGGAGCAAATGGTCAGGGATCAATTCTTTCTGGGGATCACGGCCGACAGCAGTTAATCATCCCAGTTTCGGGCAGTCTATTTACAATCTACCTGAAGCCAGCAACGGACTTGGCAGTTTACTCTCTTCATGGGATTTACTTAACAGAATCAGTAGATCCTGATCATAGAACAACAGTTGGAAAGATTGCTGACGAGTGTTATGTCACAAATATTCCTTATGCATCCATTGCAGGGGCAATGGTGGGGATAGACTCCAATGCCTTGAGTCATGAGCTTTTTGGCACTGTTCGGGCTCCGTCTAGACTTAAGGTTGCAATCTCAGGTATCTCTGAGGGCAGAACTTCACCATATTTTGGGACTGTTACTGCTTCAGCCAGTGCTGCTGCATCTATTGTTCTTGAAGAGTCGGGCATGCCAGGTATCTACTGGTACACAGTAGATACGGGAGTTACATCTCAGACAATCACTGTGGGAACTGGAGCAGTAACCTCTCAGTATTACCTAGATACAAGTATCCGGATGCCCGATTATCATCTTGATAGTACTTTTATCTGCCCCTATCTTGAGGTGACGACCTACTCAGAGCCCGAAGTCTACACCCTCCATCCCAGAATTCGGGATCAATGGGGTGAGGTCATTATCGTCTCCTCCGCGACCTTCTCAACTCCTGTAACAGTACACGTAACGAACGGTCAGCTCGTGGAGGGAAGCATTTCATCTGAGGGCTCAGAACTTGTAATCTCGAGTGCTTCTATCTGTACTGCGTTAGGGGGAACTCGGGCCTATATTGAGTTAAATTACAACGGCTCAATCTTCCGAAGTCCGCCCGTTCAGCTGCCCCCTGAGCAGACTATAGGACAAGTTGTTAGTCTCGATACTGGTATTGCCGCTCTACCGTTTATCGTTGACCTCTCCACGATCGACGATCCTGCTAGCGGTCGTGTCTTCATCCCGTAGGTGACCAATGTCTGTAGCTTCTGAAGGACAACGTTTCTCAGTCCCTGCCGCATATGAGTATGCTGGCCTGGCGACGTGGGCAAAGAATATATCTGATTTTTCGGATACGTTTATTGTCGACGCAGCCCCGGCTACGGTAACTCTTGCGTCACAGGCTGGTGGAAAGAGTTTTCTAGCTGTTACACCTGTTGGTGCCTTAAGACAGATTGTTGTTTATCTATCTGAGTTAGGTGGCCAACTTGCTGGCAGTGGATTGGCTTGGGATAGTAGTGCTGAGTCTCTAGTCGTTAGTGGAGCCGAGCTCTACACAACGATTGGTGACTATCTTACTTACTCAGGCGGAACGGCTGGTACTCTTAATGTTCACATCGATAACTTAGGGGCTCAGCTAGCTGGTACTGGTCTCGACTATGACTCTGGGACAGATCAGCTTATCGTTAATCGTTCTGAGGTCTATACAGATTATCTAGGCTCGTATTTAACCACGTCGACTGGTGGGACGCTTAACGTTAATGTTGATACACTAGGTGCTGCTTTCGCTGGGGATCCCACAGGAATTGTGACCTATAATTCAGGTGGGGATTATATGGCACTCGACGTTAATGTTCTAAGCGCCTTCCAGGCTGGGGGTGGTCTTACAAGTTCAAGTGTAGGCACACTCTCCGTTAGTCCTGGTACTGGTATTGCTATCACGACTGATAATGTAGTCTTCGATGGAACGTTGGTTGCGGGTACTGGTATTACGTGGCTCGATGGCCAACTACATGCGACAGGGTCTGCTGGCGTGGATCTGGCCGGGCTCGGGCTTTATGCCTCCGGTACATCCATTCATGTGGGCGCAGGGTTTGGAATCTCGGTTGCGGGTACGAGCGTTGCAGTAGATGTTCCAAACCTAGCAGGTGCTGGTCTAACGGGAGCGACTGGTAGTGCCCTACAGGTGGCAGTTGGTACCTATGCAACGATTACTAGTGGGGTTGTAGACGTTGACTACTCAGTATTGGGTACAGCCTTAAAGGGAACGACTGGGACTACTTGGCTAGGCTTTGATGGTAGCTACCTCTACGTAGATAAAGCTACGGCGGTTGCATCTCTAGCTTCAGGTAACTGGAGCGAAGGTGGTCTTCCTCCAAAGGCAAGCTACCTCCGAAACTGGGCAGCTGGTGTTCAATTAGTCGTAGACTATGACCAGCTGCTAGTCGATCTTGCTGCTAATTCATACTTTAGTTACCTGACTTATCAAGCTCCTGGAGTAGGGGATAAGGGGTTCCTGAAGCTAGACAGGAACATGCTTGCAAACGCTATGGCCTCAGCCGAGGCTGGGTTTGCTGTAAGTGGTAGTGAGTTAAGGATTGACTCTCTTGGTCTAGGTGAGACCCTCTTTGGTACTGGAGACTACAATAGTCAGAACATTCTAGGTGCGGGTCTGCATTATGACTCTGGGGCAGATGAGCTATCGACAGTAGCCCCGGCTTCAGAATGGGTT
>Ga0100403_1001220_pt1 | contig 23740 bp, 31 predicted proteins | sample CryGeymet201501t_FD_83663 | JGI IMG/M metagenome (GOLD analysis project Ga0100403, IMG submission 83663) | Groundwater microbial communities from Crystal Geyser aquifers in Utah, USA - Crystal Geyser metaG 2015-01t | ecosystem: Environmental > Aquatic > Deep subsurface > Groundwater | place... | reverse complement strand
GAAAAGTTTGGATATGGATAACTGGTCGCGCGTAATGCTTGCGCAAGATAATATGAGCGGTTTTGAGGTAGTTACCAAGCGAGTAAAATATATTCGTAGCCAGGATAATGTGTATGGCTATGAGAAGAAATGTGATTTAGACGTGGAGATGGCTGTTGATTTGATCAGGGAGCGAGATAATTACGACAATATTGTTTTGTTCTCAGGTGATGGTGATTTGATGTACGCTGTTCGTTATTTAAATGCGGAGTTTGGGAAAAAATGCTATGTATTTGGAGCTAGAGATCATATTGGCCGGGAGGTCTTTGATGCTAAAAAAGATGGTATTGTGACTTCTATTTTCTTTACGGAGGATTTTGAATATCGTCTTAATATGGATAGAAATAGTCACTGAAAATCAGAAATCCGCCCGGAGGCGGATTTCGATCAAATTCGAGTAAGCCCAAAGCTTACGAGGGTACGATATCAGGAAATAAGTGAAAAGTCAATGAAGTGTGGATAACTAAATTTTCTGCCACAGTTACATTTCCCACCTTTGCGGGGTTTTAATTGAAACATGAGTAGTGACAATCCAAATCCGCCTAAGCGAAGTGAGATCCGGCATGGAACCAAGGTCTGGGTGATTGAGAAGAAGAATTATGGTACTAACGATTACACGCAGGGGATTGTGCAGGATATTTTGACTTCCAAAAATGATCATCCACGCGGCATTAAGGTCCGGCTAGCTGATGGCACGGTTGGGCGCGTGCAGTGGCTGATGGAGCAGTAAGTAAGTATCATAGTCCGATAATTGACTGGGGTGGATATCTTCACTGAGAATTACGCCTAAAAATGTAAATATTACATATTTTCTTGTAAAATTTTACAATTGGTGTATGATGTAGTTATGGCTGAATTGCTAAAAAACAAGAGGAAAAAATTGGGTCTTTCGCAGGAGGATCTTGCGGGGATGCTTGGAATTTCTCGTCCAACTTTGAATAAGGTTGAGAAGGGTGAGCGAAAGCTTACTGTGGAGGAGAAAAAGAAGCTTGCTGAGATTAGCAGTTCTTTTGATTGGGAAAAACAGGCGCAGAATATGCGGATTAATATCCCGCAAGAATATGCGGATAAGTTTGAGCAGACTTTGCTGTATGTCTTGGGGAAGATTGGTGGAAAGCCAAATATTGGGCAGACGGTTATTTACAAGCTGTTGTATTTTATAGATTTTGATTATTACGAAAAATATGAGGAGCAGTTGATGGGCGCTAGATATATTAAAAATCACCATGGCCCGACACCGGTGATGTTTGCCGAATTTATCGAGCGATTGGAAAAGCAGGGCAAGGTGGAGAGGATTAAGAGCAAATTTTACAAGTATGAACAAACTAAGTATTTGATAAATCCGGAGCGAACTCTTGATTTGTCGGCGCTGTCAGCGCAAGAGCTTGCCCATATTGATTGGGAGTTAAATCGGCTTAGCGACTTAACTGCCACGCAGATTTCGGCTTTGTCTCATCTGGATACGCCTTGGAAGGTGGCAAAAGATAGAGGGGTACTGGAATATGAGCATGTTTTTTATCGACCAGACGAGACTTCCGTAAGAGAGTATGAGCCACTTTAATGCTACTTTAGAATTTGAAAAGGATTTTAAGCGGCTTTTTAAGAAATATCGGACGCTTGATGATGACTTGGAAAAATTGAAGGAAGTTCTCTTGGGTTCACCGACTGGTATTGGAAAAAATTTTGTTATTCTGTACTCATCGACGAGTGTTAAGATTGTGAAGGCTCGGATGGCATGCAAGGCACTAAATAATCGGTCGCTGAGAATTGTTTATGCTTATTTAGAGCAAGATAAACAATTTGAATTTCTTGAGCTGTATGCTAAAGGAGACAAGGAGAATGAGAATCAGCAGCGGATTAAGCAGTGCTTGGAGCAGTAGAGTATAGAAATGGGTGATTTAAAAAAAGATAAATTTGAGAAAGAGGACAAGAAGTCGACTGACTTTCATTGTATTTTTAAGGTGAGGGGGATTTAATTGGGTTATGGATATGAATCTTTGGAAAAATTGGTTGCGAGAGTACTGGCCTGCGGGTTTGTTGATCTTGTTAGTAATGATTGCGATTGAGTTGTTTTTCTTGTTGCTGGCGCCTTCGGCGCCAGTTTTGGAGCGGGCGCCGGAGGCGCCCGCTAGCCGGGTTGAGGCTGATGAGAATGAGGGTGCTTCTGGCGCGGAAATAAAGAACAAGGAGTTGTTGGAGAATTTTTCCGGAAATGATGGGCAGTTGGAGGTGGTAACGGTGAAGCGGGTGGTAGATGGTGATACGGTTGAGCTCTCAGATGGGCGGCGGGTGCGGTACATTGGCATTGATACGGCCGAGCTTTCCGAGTCTAGTCAGCCCCAGCGGTGCTACGCGCAGACGGCCACGGCCAAGAATCGGGAGTTGGTTGAGGGTAAAGAGGTGAGCCTGGAGCGAGATGTGAGCGACGTGGATCGGTATGGCCGACTGTTGCGATATGTTTATGTTGGTGACACCTCTGTAAACGACGCGCTAGTGCGCCGCGGGTACGCGGACGTATCCACCTACCCACCGGATGTGAAGTACGTGGATAAGTTTTTGGCGTCAGAGCGGTACGCGCGAGAAAATAATCTTGGCTTCTGGGGGAGTGAGTGTTTTGATGCAGAAGCGTCCGCGCCTACGTCTGCGGTGGATGCCGGAGGTCAGTGTGTTATTAAGGGGAATATAACTAGTGAAAAGATCTATCACTTGCCGGGCTGTCAGTCGTACGACAAGACGGTCATTGATGAATCAGCTGGCGAGCGCTGGTTCTGCTCCGAATCTGAAGCCACCCAAGCCGGCTGGCGCAAAGCGAAGAATTGCTAAATTTTATGAGCGATATTTTGGGATTAAAACGGGGGACGGTGACTCTGAAAAGACTACACCGGTCGGGCTATTCTGGTGCTCTAAACACAACATACCAACATACTCCAGTATGTTGGTATGTTGTTGTGCGTTTGAAGTGTTTGTTGCAGAACGGTCAGAATCAGGCTTGTTTGATTTTTTTTGAAATATAGTAGAATTGAGGCATGAGCATAGAAAAGTATAATCTCCCACACGTGGATAATTATATTGGCGATGATTACGGGGAGTCTAAGGAAGGCTTAGAGGATTTTTTGCGGAGTTATTATCTGGAAAGTGGCGCTGAGTTTATCGAGGGGCTAGAGATTGAGAAGACGCCGAGGGATATTGAGATATTAACTTTTTTAGAGCAGGCGATTGATGATTATCTTAGGCGATATGGTCGGGAGCCTCTTTCTGGGATTGTAATGGAGAAGATTCATTTGATGCGCCCGGGTGGTGTTAAAGAATTTACCAATGGACAAATAGAAAGGGGTGGGTATGTTAGCTCTTCCGGGACTATGCTTGTAGACAGAGAGGAGTCTGATGTTGAATTTGGTTTAATTGCGCTACATGAACTTACTCATTTGAAAGGGTTTAACACGTTGCAGTCAAGCATGGAGGGTGATCATATAGTTGTGCGACGCGGCGGATTTTCTATTGGTAGCCGTGACGGGAGTACCCTTTATTTTGAAGATCTGAACGAGGCTATCACCGAGTTGCTCACTCAGCGAATATTCCAGGAACGGTTTGCGGACAGCGGTCTTTTTACGGAGGCGGATATTGCCGCTCAAAGTCAAAGAGAGCAAGCTAGGGTTGAGGTACGGGAAAAATTTTCTGTGCTTGTTGGTGATCTTTATGAAAAGAATAAGCAAGATTTTAAGAGCAGCTCGGAGATTGAGGATCTTTTTATTGATGCCGCGGTAAATGGTCGTCTGTTGCCGATGGCAAGATTGATAGAGAAGACTTATGGTAAGGGTTCGTTCCGGAGAATTGGTGTTGAGTTAGGGATTGAGGAAGGGGATGAAAAAAATGATTAAAATGTTTAACGGTGCAATTGGTAAATTTTTTGGGGATATCAAGCGGATTTTTACGGGGCGGAATTTGATCTGGCAGGGGATTGCGATTGCCGTGACTTATTTTCTAGTTACCTCCGGATTTGACGGTTGGGTTACTGTGGCGGTGCGTGAGAGTGGGCTGCGAGAGATAATTCGTGCCGCCGGGGCGGGTGGCGTCGGGTTTTGGGTGCCGTTTATACTGCCGATTGCATTTGTGGCGGTTGGGCTGGCGTGGCGCAACAAGCAGGCTGTTAAAGCCGGGCTTTTAGTCGCGCAGGCGGAGATAACCGGGGGTTTGCTGGCTCTTTTTTACAAAGCGTTGACCGGCCGGCCCGGGCCGAGTGGCCGGGGTGTAGAGATGCTGCTTGAGGGGGCAGAGTTGAGTGAGGTATTTCGCTTTGGGTTTTTGCGGGGCGGTGTGTTCTGGGGCTGGCCATCGTCGCACATTACCATTGCGGTGTCGGCGGCGGTGGTACTTATGGTTTTTTATAAACACGTGGCGCTTATAAAATACTTGGCGCTGGCATACATAGTCTACATGGCGCTTTCAGTTTCTCTAACTTTCCACTGGTTTAGCGACGGCGTGGCCGGCTTGATTTTTGGCAGTATCGTCGGCTTGGCGGTGGTAAAATCCAGCCGGTCTGTGCTTGAACGCTAGAAACAACATACTTACATACTGGAGTATGTAAGTATGTTGTTTTGCGAGGGATTTGTGTTTTTTGGAAATGCTGTAGAATTAGAGCATGAGCGAATATCAGATCGTGATTATGGTTTTGCTTGGCTATGGGCTTTTTGCCCTGATTAGTCCTGGCCTGGCTAATGCTTTTACGGACTGGCTGCGGCGCTTGGTGAATATGAAGCCGTTTAAGCAGCGATCGCATCGAGGCGTTAGAGTTGTGGGTGTGATATATATACTTGTCGCGTTCGGGCTTATAATAGGCTCGTTTTATTTATAAACAATATGGAGATTCACGAGGAGATTTTAATAACCGGGTTTTCCGGCACTGGCAAGTCTACGCTTATCAAACGGCTAGCAGAGCTTGGTTACGCCGCGCAGGACCTGGAAGACATTGAGGGCTTATATACGGCCTCGCGCTCTGATACCGGCGAGATCATGCAAGAGTGGGATAACGCGGACCTAGATATGGTAAAGAATATGAACTGGCACTGTGATCCGGATAAGTTGCGTAAAATTTTGGATGCTGAGAACAGAGCACCCGCCTTTTATTGCGGCGGAGCTACAAATTTTTCGGAAATAGTTGGTTTATTTGATTTAGTGATAATGCTGACCGCGGATGAAGATATCATCCGAGAGCGGTTACGAAATAGAGAGGGAAATGATTTTGGGAAGACTCAGGAGGTGCAAGACCATATCTTTACGCTGCGGGAGGCGGTAGAGGAGGATATAAAGCAGAGGGGCGCTGTGGTGATTGACTCTGGCGGGACGCTTGATGAGTTGGTGGGCGCTGTGTTAGCCGCGGCGGGCATAGTCTGACAACATACTTACATACTGGAGTATGTAAGTATGTTGTTTTGCGACAGGGGGAAATGGGCTTGGTTTGTGGTAGGGTGGAAGGTATGAAAGACGATGCAAAACTGGAGAAAATTTGGGATGTGGTGGTTATCGGTGGTGGGCCGGCCGGGATGATGGCGGCTATTCAAGCGGCGATTAAAGGCGCAAGTGTGATTTTGTTAGAAAAAAATTCTGGCTTGGGTAAGAAGTTGCTGATAACCGGTGGCGGGCGTTGTAATGTTACTAACGCGGAGCCGGAGTTGCGCAAGCTGGTTGGTCGTTATAAAGGGAGCGATCAGTTTTTGTTTTCCGCGTTTAGTCAGTATGACAACCAGGGTGCGTTGGCGTGGTTTCATTCTCAGGGAATGCCAACTAAAGTGGAGAATGAGGGGCGGGTTTTTCCGGCCTCAAACACAGCTCGTTCGGTTTGGGAGGTGCTGGTGCGAGAGATGGAGAAGTCCGGAGTAGCTGTGCGCCTTAACTCTGCGGTGCAGGAGCTTGTTAGCGACCAAAGAGGTTTGATTACGAGCGCGCGTTTAGTAGATGGTTCTGAGGTCGCGGGTAGGAGTTTTATTGTTGCCGCGGGCGGGAGCGCGCGACCGGAGACGGGCTCTACCGGCGATGCTTGGGCTTGGCTGAAGCAACTTGGACACACGATTATTCCGGTAAGTCGGGCGCTGGTACCAATCGCGATTAAAGATAAGTGGGTGAAAAAGTTGGCCGGGCTGACGTTGCCTGATATTAAATTAACAATTGTGCTGGACGGTAAGCGGGAGGGGTCGCGTAAAGGAAAACTTTTATTTACGCATGTGGGCGTGACTGGGCCGACGGTGCTGAATATGAGCCGGAGTATTGGTGAGATGTTGCCGTATGGTGACGTGACCTTACTTTTAGATCTTTTGCCAGCGAGCGATCACGGCGGGGTTAAGGAGAAGCTTTATGAAATCTTGAACAAGGAGAGTAATAAAAAGTTGAAAAACAGTCTGGCGATGTTGGTGCCGGTGGCGTTGGTGCAAGTCTTGCTGGAGATCGCGGGTATTGATGGCGAACAGTTTAGCCATAGTGTGAAAAGAGAGGAGCGGGTGGCGCTGGTCGCGCTTTTGAAGGCCGTGCCGCTGAGAGTGCAGGGTCTGCTTGGGGAGGATAAGGCGGTGGTGAGTTCGGGCGGGGTGGCGCTTGGCGAGGTGGACTTTAAAACCATGCGTTCACGGCTGGTGCCGAATTTGTATATTGTTGGGGATGTGCTAAACGTAGACCGGCCGTCCGGGGGATACAGCTTGCAGCTGTGTTGGACCACGGGCTTTGTGGCTGGCGCAAGCTCTTGGTCTGAGAAGTAACGGGCATCGACACAAACATTCCTACATTCTGCAGAATGTAGGAATGTTTGTGATTTAGCTTTTGAAATTTATTTGGATCTATTAATACGCTGTACGCACTTTCCTAAGTTTTCCAAAATATCTTTCTCCTTTAGCCGCACCATTTTCCAGCCCTGGCGTTTCAGCCAAGCATCTTTCTGGTTGTCGCGAGCGAGCTGTCTCTTCCCCCTGTGCGCTTTTTTGTTATCACACTCAATTGCTATGCCACCACGACTACCAGCGGGGATTGCGAAGTCTATTCGGTATCGGCGATATCCGTTCTTATCTTTGCCAATAACATACTTCTGTTCCAGGAAGTTTATGCCCGCTTTTTTCATCGCCTCCGCGATTATAACCTCGGTTTCAGCCACGGAATAAAGTTGTAAAATGTTTTTGGCTTTACGCAACCGCTCTAAAGTTGTAAATCCAAAAGAAACACGTCGGGGCGACGTGTTTCTGATCGCGCGGGGCAGTTTTAGCACTTTTTGTAACATCACTCGCACGTAATACTCATTCGCCCGCGGATGGGCCGCTTCTTTTGGCAATAATTTCTTTCGCTGGACTATCTTTTGGCGTCCAACATACGCGTAATATTCTATTCGCTTGCCGAACCTACCAAAGCTTATTGGTTGATAAAAAGCTAAATATTGAAAACGTAACCTTGGCGCGTGTGCGATTGGGATTCTGTACCATTTCTTTTTCAGGATTAACTCCAGATCTCTTTTATCTTTTACCACTGCCAGCAACACGCGACCCTTTGCTTTTTGACTTTCAACCCTTTCTTTTTTCGCTTTTTCTTTTTGCATATAGCCTATTACAGACATTCCCACATTCTGCAGAATGTGGGAATGTCTGTGACTCACAGTTAACTCACCTTTTGAAATTCTTTGATGAATTTAACAAATCGTTTTCCATAAGGAGAGAGCCTGTGTATTACCGCGCGGCCCTCATAATGCTTATTTAATAATCCGGAGCGCACTAAGGAAAGAGTGTGTTGGGAAATAGTTTTAAAATTTGCCTCAAGGTCCTTTGCGAGCTTTTTAACAGTTATCCCTTTATTTTCGTTTACCCAAAGGAGAATCTCAATGCGCCGGTGATTGGAGGCACCTTTGAAATGGCGCTCTAGTTGGCGCGCTGTTTTCATATCTTCAGTATACTCTCATTTTTACTAGTCGCCAGAATAGTTACTAACATTCCCACATTCTGCAGAATGTGGGAATGTTAGTGTTGGGGGGGGATGGGCTCGTGTATAGAACTTGAGCTTTTTGTGGCTTTTTGGGGTACAATTAAGGGAAATTAACAAATTTTGTATGAAGAAGAATATTTTTTTGGCGGCGGTAGCGCTGTTGGTTGCGCCTAGCTTGGTTGGGGCGGCGCAGGTGGTTTATCCAAATGAACAGGAGACGAGTATTACTATTGGGCCGGGTAGTTATGAGGATTTGTATGTAGCTGGGGAGTCGGTGACTGTGGATAGTGTCATTAGTGGCGATTTGTTTGTTGCCGGCGGAGCGGTGACTATTTCCGAGCGAACAGAGGGGGATTTGTTCGCGGCTGGGGGAAATTTGGTTTTGATTGGCGCGGTCATTGGCGACGCGCGGCTGGCTGGTGGGAATGTGACTATTCTTAGCCCTATTAGTGAAGATCTGCTTATTGCCGGTGGGACGGTGCTTTTGACCGGGGAGAGCTCGGTGGCCGGAGATTTTTGGGCGGTTGGTGGGACAGTGGTTGTGAACGCGCCGATTTCCGGGGACGTGAAGATTAGCGCGGATTCAGTCCAGATCAATAGTTCTATAACTGGCGCTGTGGATATTCGGGCTGAGAGGTTGGTCTTTGGTGCAGGGGCGCAGGTAGCCGGCGAGATATCTTATCGTGGCTACCGAGAGGCGGTAGTCGCTGCCGGTGCGGATGTGTCGGAGATTTCGTTTAAGAAAATTGAGCATCAAAGCCGGCGTACTGCTTTAACCGCCGGACTTTTGATTAGCTTGTTGGCAGTTTTCTTGGCGGTGTTGCTTGTACTGCGCTTTTTTGGAGCGACTGCGCAACATGTTGTTGATACGGCTTACCACAAGACGTGGAAGAGTCTGGGGATAGGCGTGGCTGGGTTTGTGATAACGCCGATTGTGATTGCGCTGCTTTTGTTGAGTGCGATTGGGTTTTACATTGGGTTACTGGTGATGGCTTGGTTTATGGTGGCGCTACTACTGTTGGGGCTGCTGAGTGCCTTGTTTATTGGGGCGTTGGTGCTGAAGTGGTTGAAGAGACTGAATAAAAACAGCTCTTTGGTATTGAGCTGGCAGAGTGCGGTCTTAGGGGTGTTGGTGTTGTTTGTACTGAAAATAATTCCTGTTTTGGGATGGGCCGTGGTCGTGTTGGTGATGGCGATGGTCTTTGGGGCTATATTGCAGACGATTGGACATCAGATCAAAACGGTGCACATGCGAAGGTAGTGGTCTTTTTATCTGGATACGGTAGAATAAGTCCCTTATGCGACAGGAACAGATACTGGGAAAGGAGGTGGTGACGGGAAGTGTTGACTTGACGGAGGTCTCATTTTCTTTTTCTTCAGATACGGAGTTGGCGCAGTATGGTGAAGCGATTAGAACTGAACTGGGAAACAAAGAAAAGTGGTTGGCGGAGCGCGCGGAGGAGTTTGTCGCGAATCGGGTGCAGATAGAGGAAGCGGTAGTGGCCGGAGTTTTACCGGAGGCGACGCTGGAGGCGGTCTGGCGCTGGCGGTCGGCGCAAGAAGAGACTGCCCGGGAAAGATTGTTAAAGATTAGAGATCTTTTGGCGGATAACGTGGAAGTGCTGAGAGCCGCGGCTGAGGCGAGATTGGCGAGATTTTTGCCGGACTGGAGTCCGCGGGAGTTGCGGGTTGTATTTACCACCGATGAGTCGGCGGATTATCGATTTGACGAGGGGGTGGTGTATGTCAGCTTGCCGCACCAGTTGAAGATTAGCGATGTGTTGCAGGATGTTGAACAAGGGTTGGCGCATGAGTTGTTTCATGCTTGGATGCAGGAGGGACGGGTTGATGAAGATATAGAGACGGTGGAACAGTTGAAGGATTCAATTCGTTTTCGGATTTTGGACGAGGGGATAGCAGTGCTGGTTAGCGGTCAGTCATTAGAGCGGCATCACGAGGCGCAAGGACGGAACTATGATGAATATCGAAAAGAGGCTTTTGAGGTTTTTGCCGGACTGCGCCAGGCCGATGATTTTGCGGAGTTGGAGGAGTCGGAAGAGAATGGCTTTAGAGATATGGGTTATTTTTATGTAATCGGGAATGAGTTTGCGAAAAAGATCTTGGCAAGAGTTGGTAAAGATAAATTCAGAGAATTGATACCGGTTTTTAAGAAGGAACCAAAACGGTTTTTTGAAGAGGCGATGGTATAAAATGCGAAACGGCCCGGACAGATCTTCTGTCGGGGCCGTTCGGGGCTGCGCGCATGGGTGGCGCGCGGCGCGTCGTCACGCGGTGACGACGCGCCAGGTCGCTTTCGCGATCCAGTAGGGGATCAGGAAAGCGAATCGGATCACGTTGCCGACGAACCGTGGCGCGGCTCGCGTGATCCGCCACTTCCTCGCTCCGTAGAGGGGTGCGAGGAGTAGGTCTGTCGCGATCGTGAGGCAGAGCCCCAAGACCGCGAAGACAAGGGCGCTGGCGGCCAGTCCGCCAGCGAGCGAAGCGAGCTCGCTCGTGTATCGGGTGATCGTTTCCATGTGATCACCTCCTTTATATATACAATTATAGCATGTAATATTGTGTTTGTCAAGTGAATGCTATTCCACTGCAATGAACAGAGGCCGCACTTCCACGCGCAAAGGAAGAACGACATCGGTTACTTAGCTGGGGGTGATTGCGGTAGGTGGGGTAGTTTGTTAAGCTGTGCCGACAGGTTTTGTGAAGAAATGATTAGTATGAAATAGGAAAAATCAGGTATAATGGAAAAGAAGATGGATACATATAAAAGCAAACAGTTGACTAAGAATGAAACGAAGTTGGTGCCTGCCCTGACACGGCCGGCGCGTATTGCCGGAGTGGAGATACCGGAGTGGTGGGACTGTCAGTGGCAGAGGATCCCTTGTAATAAGAAGGCGTGTTTTTTGTGTAGTAAGCAAGAAGTTGAAGAAGCTTGGGATGTGATTGCGGATGCGCGGGCTGTGCTTGAGGAAGTTAGCGTAGGAGCGCTGCCGGTCTCGCAAAAACGAACAGCTATTGGAGAGTGCGCGGAGTGTCACGCGCCACTTAAAGATAGTAATCACCCGATGTCGCGATCTGTTGGCAAGTGGGCTGATGAGCTTTTTGAGGTGTTTATGGCGGGCGTTGTCGAAGATGCGTGGTGGTTGGATACAGAGGCGGCGGCCGAGGTGGAGTGGTACGCGCCGGTGTTACTGGATAAGGTTGGCCAGCAGTTGGAGACGAACGCTTGGTTGAGCAGTGATCCGCGGAATCAGGTGGCCGAGGCTGATCATGGCTATACGCGGTATGTGTTTGCGGAGTGTTTGTTAAAGCTGGAGCGTTCGCTGAGGGAGCTGGCGCTGTATGATTCCGGGCAAAAGGCGGAGTTTGCTTTGGCTATAGCGCGCCTTACGCGATTAAAACAGCGCATTTTAAAGCTGTAGATTTGGAGGTGGAGCTGATGAGCGGTAGAATGGGAAGATGACTCAAGAGCAAGCGCTGGATTTATTGAAGACAGGGGCCTCGGTTTTTTTAACCGGAGAGCCGGGCTCTGGTAAGACGCATACTGTTAACGAGTATGTGGCTTATTTGCGTTCTTGCGGCGTGGAGCCGGCGATAACCGCTTCAACCGGTATCGCGGCAACGCACATTGGCGGTCGGACCATTCATTCCTGGAGCGGGATCGGAATCGCTTCGTCGCTGGAGCGTGGGGATTTAGAACGAATAGGGCGTAGTCGAGCTGTTAGCGCGCGGGTGAAGCGTGCGGAGGTGTTGATTATTGACGAGGTCTCAATGCTCGCGGCGGGGACTCTGGATATGATCGATACGGTTTGCCGAACTTTGCGAGCGGATGAGCGTCCGTTTGGCGGGTTGCAGGTGGTGCTGGTTGGCGATTTTTTTCAACTGCCACCAATTAGCCGTGGGCTTGCGGACGGAGCGCCATTTGCTTTTACGGCTCAGGCCTGGGCAGAGCTGGCGCCGACAGTTTGCTATTTAACTGAGCAGTGGCGACAGGAAGATCCGGAGTTTTTGGCGGTGTTAAAGGCAATTCGTTCGGATAGTTGGGACGCTTCGCACGAGGAGTTGATTAACTCTCGAGTTGCTGACAGTCATGATCAGCAACCGGATCTGCCGCGACTGTTCACGCACAACGCGAATGTGGATAATATCAACGCGCGAGAGTTGTCTAAGTTGGAGGCGGATGAAAAAGTTTTCACAATGGAGAGCTCTGGCGCGGATAGTTTTGTGCAGACTCTTAAGCGGGGCTGTTTGTCTCCGGAGGCATTGGCTCTGCGAGTTGGGGCGGCAGTGATGTGTACGAAGAACAGCATGGAGTTTGGTTTTAGTAACGGCACTCTCGGGACGGTGACGCAGTTTGAGCCGGGTAGCGGGCATCCGATAATCCAGACGCGAAATGGGAAGGAGATTGTGATTGAGCCAGCGGAGTGGATGATTGAAGAAGACGGGAAGATAAAGGGGCGAATAAAGCAGGTGCCGCTGCGGCTGGCCTGGGCGATTACTATTCATAAGAGTCAGGGGATGACGATGGATGGTGCGGTTATTGATTTGTCGGCGGCGTTTGAGTTTGGCCAGGGCTATGTGGCTCTGTCCCGGGTGCGAGAGCTTTCCGGTGTGCATCTGCTCGGTTACAACGAGCGCGCGCTGCAGGTTCACCCGGAGGTGCTTGGGCAAGACATTCGTTTTCGGCGAGACTCAGAGGATGCGGCCGCGCAGATAAGCACTATGGACGCGGCGGAGTTGAAGGATCATCAAGAGGCTTTTATTAAGAGCTGTGGCGGAGAGTTGCCGCGGCCCGGAGTTAAGGCTGGGCGGCCGGCGAAGCTGGATACGTATGAAAAAACGTTGGCACTGGTGCAAGATGGACATTTGGTTTCTCAAATAGCGCAAGAGCGGGGGATAACAGAGGCGACTGTGGTGGCCCATTTGGAAAAACTGAAGAATCGCGGTGAGCCTTTGGATCTTTCAAAAGAATATGAGGAGTTTGATTCGGGGCGACTGGAGAAGATAGCGGCCGCGTTTGAGAAGTGTGGGTTGGACGAGGATGGCCGGCGACTACTCGCGCCGGTGCGAGCGAAGCTTGGTAATAGTTACGGCTATGATGAGTTGCGCTTGGCAAGACTCTTGCTATTTTAATTATGTTTTCATTTTAGATTCATGGAAGATATACTAAAAACATAAACATTATCCGTCCGCGGCTTAGGCTTTTTGTTTTTAGTAAAAAGAGTACAATAAAGGAATGGAACAACAACATTATGTTTGTACCGGTGACTGCGGTGGCGTAAGTCCGGAGCCCGGCATGTGTCAGGCAATGGAGTGCTCTCAGCATGGCGAGCCGCTTGTTTCTTGCGATTGCAGGGAAGATGCGCACATAGTTGCAACTGGTAGAGATGAAGATATAGAAGAGGCATAATCTTTTTTTGCCGTCGCAGTACCTAGGTGGTTAGAAATCCGGCTAGATTTTATTATCTGGTTGACATCTTGTTTTCAGGGTTTACAATGGAGTCAGGCTTAAAAAGTAATTAACATCTTTAACTATATATTATGTCTAAAGCATGGGGATGGATTTTGGGAATTATCATTGTTGTTGTGCTTATCGGCGTGGCCTTGTGGTACAACGGCGACAGCGCGCCAGCGCAGCCTGAAGGTGATACTGTGGCAGTTGTGAATGGGGAAGTTATCACGCAGGCGCGGCTAGATCAACGCTTAGCGCTTTTGGCTGGGCAGGGTCAGGCGGTTGAGACTGATGCTCAGAAGCTTGATATTTTGAATCAGATGGTTGACCAGCAACTTGTTCTACAGGACGCCGCGGAGCGCGGTATTGTCGTCACTGCTGAACAGGCAGACGCGCAGTTTGAGGTTGTTGTTGGTAGCTTTGAGTCTCCAGAGGCTTTTCAGGCCGCGTTGGTACAAAACAGTTTGAGCGAGGCTGACGTACGAGCGGATGTGAAGACTCAATTAGTTTTGCAACAGTACGCGGCGGAGCTACAGGCTGAGAATAATCTGACGGTGACCGAAGAAGAGGTGAACGCTTTGTATGTTCAGCTTACCGAGGGGCAGGAGAATGTACCGAGCTTTGAAGAGGTGCAGGCTCAGCTTTCAAGTCAGATCGGTCAGCAAAAGTTGAACACGGTTTTAGAATCCGTCTTGGCAAGCTTGCGCGCAACTGCGGAGATCGAGATTTTCTTGGGTTCTGAGGAAGTGGCCGCAGACACATCAACTGATGCAGACGTAGCCGCAGATACAGAAGAAGGTCTGTAAGTTCTGGATTACGAGCCTAGTTTTGTAATCCATGGCGGGGAGTAACAGCCAAGGTCGCTTTATTTTGGTATACTAATGTCATGAATCATAACAATGAAGAGCATCAATATGACTCTGAGCAGAGGCTTGAAAGGATCCGGAAAGAGTTTGAGGAAGGTTTTTCTTTTGTAGATCATTTGGACCAAGATAAGACGGTTACTTTTTGGGGATCGGCGCGCTTTCCGGAGGGCGATGAGCATTATGAGCAGGCAAGAGAGTTGGCAAAGATGCTTGGAGAAGAAGGTTTCACGGTCGTCACGGGCGGAGGCGGCGGAATTATGGCGGCCGGAAATCAAGGAGCGATGGAGGCTAATGCCGGTTCGGTCGGGTTGAATATTCAGTTGCCGACTGAGCAGCGCATTAATAAATACGTGCGCGAGGGGATGGGGTTTTATTACTTTTTCACGCGGAAGGTGATGATGGCTTTTTCGGCTCAGGCGTATGTGTTTTTCCCAGGAGGCTTTGGCACGCTGGATGAGTTTTTTGAAATAATCACTCTTATTCAGACCAAGAAGATTCAGGATGATATTCCGGTTATCTTGATTGGTGAAGATTATTGGAGGCCACTGGCTCACTGGTTAGAGAGGGTTGTTTATGAGCGTCATCAGGCGGTAGACCCGGAAGATCTACGCATCTGGACGATAACTGATGATCTGGATGAGGCGTTGGAGATAGTGTTGAGTTCGCTGCCACGAAAGAGGTTCTAGTTTTTGCTCGCGTGCGCAGTGCATTTGCAGCCAAAGGGTTTGATGTATTCGTTGAAGTACTCTTTGCCGTAATTGTAGGTGAGCTCTTCGCCGGGCAGGACCCGTCGCTTGGCGTGGATGAAGATGCGCTTGGTGCGTTCGTTTATCTCGACGTAGCAGTTTGGTTTGCAGGAGTGGTTAAAGTAGCGGGCAGTGTTGCGCCGACTTTTGCCGTCGATAACAGTTTGCTTATCTATCGTGAATAGATATTTGCCGCCGCGCCGGTCGCCTTCGGCGGCACTTATCTTCTCGCCGGTGTACTCGCCGACCAGTTCATTTTTGCGCAGTTCTTTGAGAGCGAAAATACCGAGGCCGGCAGATGAGCGGCCAACGCGAATCTTATTTTTTTGAGCACTTGTCATAAATAATAGAATACCATAGCTCTGTGAGAGCTCCTTGGGGGCATCCTCATTATAATCTCACACAGACCTAACTACAGTAAACCTATATGATGCGAAAAATTGTTATACCGATTCTTATACTACTTGCGGTTGGTGCTCTTATCATTGCCCTTGCTACGGATCGCGGTGCTAAACTGCCTGATGATACCCATAATGGAAACGCCACTTCGACCTTGGATTTTGTTGCTTACACGGCGCCTGCAGATGCGTATACCGTTCAGTATCCGCGTTCTTGGCGCTTGAATGAAAGTCCGCCGGTTGAAGGTGTGGCGACTATAATCACAAGCCCGGACGCCATGGCGTATGTGGCTATTGGGTTTGTGGAGAACGAGGCTTTGACGGAGCCGGGTGGGACCAGTCAGCTGATCAAGGAGTTGGAGGCGGCGTTGCGGGCAAACTCGGACTATACTATTGACGGGTTTGAGGAGCGGCTGGTGAGTGATGAGATTCAGGGCTACTCGGTCAGCGGTCAGCTTCGTGTTCCTGACGGCGTGTTGCATTTTCGAGAGGTTGGTGTTTTGGTAGATACAGGAGTCGGGTTTGTGGTTCGCGGTACTATGCTAGAGGAGGGTGTGGCTGCGCACGAAGATAGTGTGGAGGCTATTGTGGAGAGTTTTCGAATTGGGGAGTGATATTTCTACGACCTTTATTTCTTTGCCCGGACGTGATAATGTGAACATCACTTATTAATTACTAATGTTTAATTTTTATTACAAAAATAGGTATGAACGATCAAAACAATCAGCAGCCTGGTCAGTCATCTGGTAGTCAGATGAACCAGCCGTCTCAGTCTTTTGGCGGTGGTCAGGGTAAGCAGCCGGAAGGCGGACGCAAGAGCCGCGGATGGACAGGCATTATTGTTATCATTATATTAATCCTTTTGATCATCTTGGTTTCCGGTGGTGACCGTCAAGACGAAGATGGCACGGATGTAACTAACGGAGACGAGACATCTTTGAACGGCGATACTCTGGGTGATGACTCTGACGAAGACGGCGAAGAGGTTTCCGAGCCGCGTGGTCAGGGGGCGATGAACATGAGCCCGGTAACTGCCGGTGGCGATGTATATGCGTTTAGCGACATTGACTGGCTTTTCTCCACTGGAAGCGCGGGCAATACTATGGTCAGAACCCAGTTCGTTGGTTTTACTCGTAATCAGATTGCTATTGATGTACTGCCGTATCGCCTTGGTGAGTATGGTGGTACTTGCTCAGAGATAGCGGTACCGAGTGGCGCGGCTTCATTTGTCTCCGGAGCGAATGCGCGGCCGATTACTTTCGCAGAGTGTGTTGGGGCCGGTAGCAGAGAGCAACTTGGTGTGTACCAGAATGGTCAGCTAATTGAGACCTACTCTCGGAGGACTACGACTGGTGGTAGCTTTGGTCAGATGACCAAGGTGCAGACCATTGATCTGGCAGGAATTGTTGAGTAGTATTCCTGCCTACGGCAGGCAGGCCTGCCTACGGCAGGCAGGCCTGCCTGCCGTAGGCAGGCGCTAATAATGCGAATTGACTTCAGGTAATCCCGTAAAGTTGCTTCGCTCCCACGGGACATGTAATGCGAACTCGCCACTATGAGATTTAAAACTTTATTGTTTTTATTGCTGGTTGCGGGGGCGGTTTATTATTGGCGGGCTGATTTAGCGATTATTTTTTCGGAGATTAGACAGTCGGATCGTTTTGCCACTGTCCAGTTAGCGGTTACGGATTTGAAAGAAAAGGTATTAACGAGCACACCGCTTCGGGGTTCTTTTGTTACCCGTGATACTGTTTTGACCGTGGAGGGTGTTGTTCGGGAGACTAACGCGCGGCGCGCGGCAGAGGGCTTGCCGCCACTGCGGGTGAACGCGCAGTTGTCTGTTGCTGCTTCTAATAAGGCGGCGGATATGTTTGCGCGTCAGTATTTTGAGCACGAGTCGCCTACAGGCGAGGGACCGGGAGAGCTGGCCGAAGAAGTGGGCTACCAGTTTCTTATGGTTGGTGAGAATTTGGCCTTGGGGAACTATGATGACGATGCGGATCTTGTCACTGCTTGGATGAATAGCCCGGGGCACAGGGCTAATATTATGCATGATCGTTTTATGGAAATAGGCGTGGCAGTACAAAAGGGGGAGTTTTCCGCCGAAGGCGGATCCGCCTCTGGCGGAGAGGTTTGGATGGCGGTACAGGAGTTTGGTGTGCCGGCGAGCGTGTGCGAGAGTCCAAGTGAATCCTTGCTATTGTTGCTTGAGGGTAATAAAAACAAGATCGATCAGCTTGAACGAGAGCTGCAAAACAGAAAGGAGGAGTTGGATAAGGAGCGTGGCAACAGACAGAGGCATGAACAACTGCGCGGCGAGTATAATGCGCTGGTAGAGGAGTATAATAAACTTGCGGATGCTACTAAGGAGTTAGTTGAGAGTTACAATGCTGAGGTGCGAGAGTTTAATGAGTGCGTCGCCGGTTAGATATGGTATTATAAAATGGATGTATGAATTTTGGGCAACGACATTGCAGTTTTTGGGTGAGGTGATGATCGCCTACACGGCTATTATGGTGCACTTTCGCTTTTGGAAGGAGCATAAAATAGATGATAAGGTTTTTAAGGTGATGCGGAGCGAGCAGACGATTGGTGTGCTTGGCATTTTATTTTTGTTGGCTGGATATTTGATTAACGTGTTGTACGTTATCTAGGCTATGGAGATAAGATTTGAACATATGCTCGTTAGCGAGCAGAGGATGAAGGAGGTGGGCGCTTCGATGCGTCCGTATATTGATGAGCTGGTTCATACTGCTCGTACAAGAAAAGACGGCCGGGGGGAGTATGCAATTACGACACCTTTTGATCACGAGGCTTTGAAGGCGGTCTTGGATATGAAAAGCAAGACAGTGAACCATGCATTAAAGTATGTGGTTGTCGTGGGTATTGGCGGTTCTAATTTGGGCAGTAAAGCTATTTATGATAGCTTGCGTGGACACTTTGATGTGCTGGAGCCGGCAAGTTTTCCGAAGATGTTGTTCGCGGATACGTGTGACCCGGAGTGGCTAGCTCGGTTTAGCAGTTTTTTAGAACATAGGATAAATAGTCCGGAGGAGGTGTTGGTGGTGCTGGTGACAAAGTCGGGAACGACGATAGAGACTATGTTTAACGGCGAGTTTCTGATGAAGCTTTTGACGCGGCAGTTTGGCGCGGTCGCTAAGGAGCGGTTGGTGGTGATAACGGCGCCGGAGAACAAGTTTTGGGAGTGGGCCGGCGATCATGACATTAAGCGGTTGTCTATTCCGCTAGCGGTTGGCGGGCGCTACTCAATTTTCACAGCGGCTGGACTTTTTCCGCTTGCGGCGGCAGGGTTTGATATTCGGGCGCTCTTAGAAGGGGCGCAGTCGATGAGGGAGCACTGTTTGAGCGAGTCAGTGACTAAGAACTCAGCCGCGCGCAGCGCTATCGGACATTTTTTGCATTATCAGGCGGGTGTGCGGGTAGCGGATATGTTTGTGTTTCATCCGGAGTTGGAGAGCTTGGGGAAGTGGAATCGGCAGTTGCTTGCAGAGTGTCTTGGGAAAGAGCACGACTTAGATGGTAAAGAGGTACGAATTGGTCTGCTACCGACAGTCTCTGTTGGTTCGGTGGACTTGCACGCGACCGGACAGCAGTACTTTGGCGGGCCGAAGAATCGGTTAACGACTTTTGTTTGGAGTAGTGATCGGCGTAACCACGGCTTGCCGGTTGCCAACGAGTTTTTTAAAGAGCACAGCGCGCAAGCAGCGGGTAAGACTGCGGACGAGTTGATGGCGGTTATTTTGCAGGGAGTGGAAGAAGCGTATCAGAAGAGTGACCTGCCGTTTGTGGATGTTGTGCTTCCGGGGATAAACGAGTATTCGCTTGGGCAGTTTATGATGTGGAAGATGGTGGAGATAATGTACCTTGGCAAGCTATTGAATGTGAATGCTTTTGACCAGCCGGGAGTGGAGATGTACAAGAAAGAAGTAGAGCGAATTCTAAGGAACTCGTAATTTCTAATTGACCTAATTATTCTAATTTCTAAGGAATGACTAATAACTAAATTTTCAATTTAGGTCAATTTGCGTTTGGCGAAATCTCTGGGTATGATTGGGGTCATGAGACTGGAACAAGTTTTGGCAGAATTAGAGGCGCGGCGGGATACGCGGGCGATTGCCGTCTGGCAGCGGATGGGTATGGATATCCGAGCCTATTTTGGGGTGAATCTGACTCAGTTGAAGCAGTTGGCGAGTAATATCGGCCGTCAGCATAATCTGGCAATCCAGCTTTGGGAGACCGGGATTCACGACGCGCGTCTGTTAGCGGTGCTGATTGAAGAGCCGGAGAAGATGACGGAGGCGCAGTTGGACCAGTGGATGAGCGAGGTGGACTACTGGGATCTGTCGGACAAGATAGCGCAGTTACTCGTGCCGAAGCTGGAGCCAAAGTTGGTAGGACGGAAAGTGAAGCAGTGGTTAAAGAGCAGTAACGAATGGATAGAGCGGGCGGCGTATATCTTGATAGGTCAGGTGGCTAAGTTAGAAAAAGACGTATTGCCGGCTAAGGATTTTGAAGTTTATTTAAAGCGGGTTGAACGACAGATTCGCAAAGCGAAGAACTGGGTGCAGGAGGGGATGTTGTACGCGGTGATGGCTATTGGCACACGGAACAAGACGTTATACAAAAAAGCGCTCGCTGTAGCGAGTCGCATTAAGGAGTTTGAGATCGAGGTGGATTATGGCGATACGTCGTGCCGGACGCCGGATGTATTGGCGTACCTAGAGAGTGAGAAGGTGCAGGCGAAGATGAAGTAGAGCGAGTCCCCCTCTTAAGCTAAGAGGGGTTAGGGGAGTTATGAGTTTTGTTGTTGGAATGTACACGACCCCCGGACAGAACTTCTGCCGGGGGTCGGTGCGTTGGGGGTTGGCGAGTGTTCTTCACTCGCAAATGTGGATGATGGGGGTTTGCGCGGGCACGGGGCGCCCGCAGCAGGGACATCCGGGCAGGGGGCGGACCAGCCACCACAGGAATCGGATCAGTGCTCTCATCGCGTTCTCCTTCACTTGAAGTAGTGGACCGTGTCGCCGTCCGCGTACATGTACTGCGTGACGGTGACGACCTGGTTGACGAACTTCACTCCTTCGGGAGCGAAGGTCACCACCTGGTGCTTCTCGCCGGTGCCGCGGTATTCGGCAAGGAACGTATGCAGGCCGGTCTGCCGGTGTTGCTTGGGAAGCGTGACGACGTGCAGTTGCACGTCCAGTGCCGTGGCCTGGTAGGCCATGAAGTTCTCTACCAGCGTCGTCGGCTCCGCGTCCTGGGTGGTCTGCCGGCGGGCATACTGAATGCTCAGGGCGACCAGGATCGCCATTGCGACCGCCGCACCATGAGTCGCCAAAGGGTGCCACTTACCGTTCATCTCTAGTCCTCCAAACCCCACTATTAGGGTCTACCTTTAATTATTGCATACTTTTTGCTATTCTGTCAACCCCCACACCATATAGAGCAGAACTGTCTTGGTCAGACGGTGCACACCTGCTGCTCTATATGGTGTGGGGGTCAAGACTTGGGAAATGCAGGAAAAAGAGGCGGGTTTTGATCGCTCCCACACATGTTCCGAAGTGGGACTTCGGAACGTGTGTGGGACATAGCCTCTTCCAGTTTCCCTTTATCTCCCTTACCACAGGCATTGCGATTTGTATCCGCTCGTTCCTCGCGGACAAATCGGGAACCTTCGTCAAGACTACGGACGGGCGCGGTAAGAGGAGGAGTTCACTACTTGCGCGCTAGGGCGAAGACTTTGGTGAACTCCACGCCGAAGAGGAATATTTGAGCGGAGTAGTAGAGCCAGAATAGGAAGACGACAAACGCACCCACGGCGCCGTAGGTGGTGCCGAGATTGGAGTAGGCTAGATAAAAACCAAAGGCGAGTCGGCCGAGGAGGAAGAGTAGAGAGGCGATGAAGGCACCCGGGAGGATCTGAAGGATCTTAAGTTTGATGCTGGCGAGGAGTTTCAGGGTGACGATAAAGACGAACGCGATAATTATGAGTGAGACAAGATTGTTAATAACTTCAACGAGCATTGGCGAGCCAAGATTGCCTGGTGCGCTTGTAATGATGATATTGATGATTGTGGTGATGAGGAAGGAGCTGATGAGCAGTAGACCGGTGCCGATTAGCATTAGCAGGGCGAGCACATTTTTAAAAACAAAGGCGCGGACACTGCCGTGCTTTTGTTTAGCCTGACTGCTCCAGATCGTATCCATGGCGCCTTTCATTTGGCGGAAGATGGCGGTGGCACCGACAAGAATGATGATGCCGGCGATGATGGTGGTGATCGTGCCACCTTTGGCAGTCAGCTGAGCGGCGTTGTCTAAAATAATGTCGGCGACTTGGCTACCGGCTGGCCCAAGGACTTTTTCCAATTGGAATAATAGTTGAGTGCGAGCAGTCTCTTGTTCAAAGATAAGTCGAGAGATACCTATTAAAATAAGGATGATGGGCGCGATTGAAAAGACGGCGTAGTACGCTAAAGCGGCGCCGATGCGCGGGGCGTTATCTTTTTTCCAGTTGAACCAGCTGGCTTTAAGCAGTGTGGAGAGGCGAATACTCATGATTTTATTTTACCATGCTATCCTTAGATGATGGGAGTATTAGATGCGGTTATTTTAGGTATTGTAGAGGGGGTCACAGAGTTTTTGCCTATTTCTTCTACCGGGCATTTGATGTTGACCGCTCACGCGCTGGCGCTTCCGACAACTGAGTTTTTAAAGACATTTGAGATCGTAATTCAGTTGGGTGCTATTTTGGCCGTGGTGGTTTTGTATTGGCGAACTTTGTTGTTTTCGCGGCGTGTTTTCTGGCGGGTGGCGGCTGCGTTTGTGCCAACGGCGCTGGTTGGATTACTGCTTTACCCTTTTATTAAAGAAGTTTTACTTGGAAGTAATTTAGTGGTGCTTTGGGCGCTGGCGCTTGGTGGTTTGGCCTTGATCGTATTTGAGCTTTGGCATACTGAGCCAGAGGAGGCGGTGGTGGCTGTGGAAAAAATGACGTACCGACAAGCAGTAACCATTGGACTGTTTCAGTCGCTTGCCGTGGTTCCGGGGGTAAGCCGAGCAGCTGCAACCATTGTGGGTGGTTTGGTGATGGGTCTGCGCCGGCAAGCGATTGTGGAGTTTTCTTTTCTGTTAGCTGTTCCGACGATGCTGGCCGCCTCGGGGCTTGATCTGCTGGAAACCGGCGGCGGCTTTTCCAGTGGTCAGTTTGGGTTGCTCGGTATTGGTTTTCTGATTTCATTCGTGGTGGCGCTTGGGGTGGTGCGCTGGTTGCTACGCTTTATTCAGAGCCATACTTTTATCGGCTTTGGCGCGTATCGGATTGCCTTAGCAGTACTTTTTGCGCTATTTTTGTTAAAGTAATCGCGAATAATGCTAATGGGCACAAGGTAATAATGCGAATGCGCTCAGAAAGCTTCATGGTACAAATTTACAAATACATAGTTAGAGATTTACGCCGTTGGTTGCGGTCACTTTCTCCGCGAGAGCAGGCGGTGTTTGCAGTTATCTGGCTGCTGATGGTGTTGCGGGCGGTGTTTCCAATTTTACACATGCCGAATGGTTATGTACTCTATTTGTATCCATTTCAAGAGAGTGAGCTGTGTGAGACGGTTGCGTGTGACTTGGATAGATCACGGACATTCGCGGCTTCGGCAACGCTTGGGTTGACGGCTCTCGGCATCGGCGTTTTGCTACGCAAGCGCCGGAATTTAAAGATTTAAAAATTGAAGTATTTAATATGAATGTCTCACGGCCGGAGCCGCATCAAAAAGTACCAAAGGAGGCGAAGCGTGTTTTTGAAGGCGTTATTTATGATGTCTATCAGTGGCAGCAAAAGATGTTTGACGGCAGCACGCAATCTTTTGAAACCTTGCGGAAAAAGAAAGACTCAGTGGTGGTTATTCCTGTGACTGTGGATGGGCGAATTATCTTGCTTGATCAGTTACAGCCGGGTTGGCAGAGTTCTTTGGTTGGTTTTGTGTGCGGGGTCATTGACTCCGGTGAAGAGCCTTTGGCGGCGGCAGAGCGTGAGCTGAGGGAAGAGACCGGTTATAAAGCGGCACATTGCACTCTTTGGAGTGTGCGGCAGTTTACAGGTAAGACAGACTGGGCGCTGTATACTTTTATTGCTCACGGATGCGAAGCGGTGGGGGAGCCGGCGGCCGATGGTGGCGAGAAGCTTTCGGTGCGATATGTTTCTTTTGATGAGATGATGGAGATTATTTTAAAAGATGATTTTCGTAATCCGGACGT